>Ga0247843_1003337_pt1 | contig 26643 bp, 22 predicted proteins | sample LaCruzMarch2017__FD_192420 | JGI IMG/M metagenome (GOLD analysis project Ga0247843, IMG submission 192420) | Freshwater microbial communities from meromictic Lake La Cruz, Castile-La Mancha, Spain - LaCruzMarch2017_8m | ecosystem: Environmental > Aquatic > Freshwater > Lake | place: Spain... | reverse complement strand
GCAGCCCCTCGGGCGGGGCCAGCACCCGCCCGGCGCGGACCGGGTCCAGGCGGCGCAGCGTCTCGGCCAATTCGGGGTCGGCCAGGATGATCGCGGCCGGGTCGATCGCCTCGAAGGTGGCGCGCTGCTGGCGGGCGAAGGCGTCCGGATCCTGGCGCTGGGCGGCCGGCGGCAGGAAGGCGGCCAGCCTTCCGGCCAGCGCCACGCCGAGGAACAGCGCCATCAGCCGGGGTGAGGTGGTGCCGATCACCGGCACCAGCGCGCCGGGGGGCGTGTGGGTGGCGATCCACTCGGCAAGGCTGGCGGCTTCCGCCCACAGCGCCTCGCCCGTCACCTCCGTCACGCCGTCGTCGCGCCAATGGCGCAGGACCGGCCGCGCCAGCAGCCCGCGATCCAGCATCAGGCGTCGCCGAGCGGCGTGGCGAGCCCCCAGCGCGCCAGCGTGCCGGTGATCAGCCGCGCACAGGCAGCTTCGTAGGCGAAGCCCTCCTCGGTGTTGGCGTCGTCATCATCATGCCAGACATAGTCGGCGCTGGGGAAAGGCAGGTAGGCGAAGGTGACGGTCGCATCGATGCGGTGGCGCGCCGGCGCCCGCCCGGCTGCGGTCTGGTTGGTGATCAGGATGCGGTTGGCCGTCGTGCCCGTATGGCGGGCGAGCGCGTCCTGAAGGGGTTCCAGGAAATCGAGCGGCTCCTCGGGATATTCGACCGGGCAGTTCGACATCATGAACACCGTGTTCGGATCGCGGCAGGCGGCGCGAAAGCGATCGGCCTGGGCGGCCAGGAAGGCGCGCAGGCGGGCATAGTCATTGGCCAGCCAATAGGCGCCGCGCACATGGTTCCAGCCGCCGAGCCGGTCCCGGCGGATCGCCATCTCATGGCCCTTGGCGGTGGTCACGATGCGCAGCGCCTCGGGCTGCGCATAGTCGGTGAAGTCGCTGGCGATGGCGCGCACCACCCCATCCACCTTGTGGGATGCCAGCGAGAAGGGTCCGAACAGCGCCACGAAATCCTCCGCGCGGCGCAGCCCCCAGCGGCCGGGCAGGTGCCAGGGCAGGCAGTTCAGCCCGAGCGAGAGGATGCGCGCCCGCCCGCCGGCCGCCAGGATGCGCTGGCGCCGCCGCAGCCGGCGGCCCGCCGCGCGCCAGAAGATCCGCGCTTCCGGGTCCTTCTGGCAGGCGGTCTCGATCGCCGTGAGGCAGGCCGCCATCGCCGCGGGCGCGACGATGGTGCGTTCGGCGAAGCGCAGGAAATCCTGCAGGAAGTCGGCGGCCTCGATCGCGCGCAGACGCTCGGGTTGGTTGGCCACCGCATGCACCGCCGGCTGCAGCCGCGCATAATCCTGAAGCTCGTAGAGAAGCTTCCAGCGCAGCTGCGTCACCGCCGGGTCGGCCAGCGGATCGGGCAGCGCGAGTTCCTCGGTCGCGGCCAGCGGGTCGCCCGCTTCGCGCAACAGCATGGCTCGGCGAATGAGCGTCCGGTCTTGGATGGCAGCGCTCACGCGTGGCCAGGCCCCTTGCCACGGGGCCGCGTGCCATCAGGGCTGACCGTGTAGCCGAGATTCCCGAGCTGGCGCAGCACCTGATGGCCGAAGCGGGTCCATTCCCGCCGGTTTCCGCCCCATTGCTCGCGCATCATGTCGCGCAGCTGGGCGGGTGTCAGGTCCGGATTGGATTGCAGGGTGACCTGCCGCCAATAGGCCTGGCCCAGCACGCGCGCCGCGTCGTTCCGGCCCTGGTCGTCGCCGGCCGGCTCCGTGCTGGCGGCCGCGATGTCGGCCGCAGCCCCGGCCGCCATCGGCATCGGTGCCGGCAGGTCGAGCCCGATCGAGAGGCTGCCGCGCAGCGCCTCGGCCTGTTCGGGCCGGGCGAGTTGCGCCACCACGATCAGGTCGCGCCCATTCGCGCCACCGGTCGCCGGGTTCCAGCCGCCCATCGCCAGGATGTCGAAGCCGAGCGCGGTCAGCACGCCCTGCATCACGCCCGGGCTCTGCCACTCGAAGCGCGTGCAGCATTGCCCCTGTTCGGCGAAGTAGACGCGAATATCCCCGAGCAGCTTGGCGAGCCCAGGGCCCGAGGTGGCGTCCGCCACCTGCACCAGCAGACGTCCGCCGGGCTTCAGCACCAGCGCGGCGGTCAGCCAGTAGACCATCTGGTACTGCAGATCGACATGCACCATCGCATCGATGCTGAACACGGCGTCCACCTGGCGGGTGAGCCCGGCGGCCGCCACCGTCGCCAGCATCGCGTCGGGCTTCACCGGGTCCACCTTGTGCAGCGCGAGCCGTCCTGCGCCGATCGGGCCGGCCAGCTTCGCGGTGGCTGCCGCCAGCACCGGCTGCGACACGTCGAAGCCAAGCATGCGCAGGCCAGGGTTCGCCGCCAGCGCCGCCGCCGTGAAGCGCGCATCGCCAAGCCCGATCTCAATCGCCGTGCCCCAGCCGGCAAGGCCGATCGGTGTGAGCAGCTTGTCGAGCGCAATCGCCGGCGATGGCCGATCCTGGGGTGACTTGGCCAGCACGCGCGCCGATTCGCGTGCCCAGAGGTCGGCATAGCTTTCGGGCTTGGGCCGGGCGGGGGGCGCGGCCTGCAGCGGGTCCGGCGTGATGGCTGCCTCCAGCAGCGCCGCGCCATCGGTGCGGGCCAGGCGGGCGATCAGGTACAGGTCGCGGCCCGGCCGGCCATCGACATAGCTCCAATCCTCCAGCAGCTCGATCTCGAAGCCGATGGCGGTCAGCACGCGGGTGACGATGTCGCGGTGGAGATATTCGAATTTCGGGCACATGCGGCCCTGGAATTTCCAGAACTTCCGGATGTCGCGCAGGATCTTCTCGAAGCCGGGCCCGGTGGTGGGGTCGGCCAGCGTCATCAGGATGCGCCCGCCCGGCCGCAGCAGCAGCGCCGCGTTGATCCAGTAGGTGGTCAGGTACTGCAGATCGACATGCACCATGGCGTCGATCGAGAACATCGCGTCCACCTGCCGCAGCAGGCCCGCGGCCTCGATGGTGCGCAGCATATGGTCGGGGTGCAGCGGGTGGATTTCATGCAGGGAAAGCCGGCCCTTCGCCACGTCGGCCGCCAGCCTTTCGCCGGTCGCGTCCAGGAAGTTGCGGCTGACATCGAAGCCGAAGACCCGTGCATCCGCGCTGCCGCGCAGCACGAGTTCGGTGTACTTGCCGCCGCCGCCGCCAATCTCCACCGCCGCCTTCCAGGTGGCGACGTCGGCGGGCACGAACAGCTTGTCGAAGATGCGCTGCCAGCTCTCCGTGGTGCCCCATTCGGCGCCGGGAAAGGCCAGCGCCGCATTCGCTTCCTGGAGTTTCGGGAAGGCGTCGGAAACGTAGCGATCCCAGAGCTGCCCGTATGTCTGCTTCGTCATGCCTCTCTCCCGCGGCGGGCGCTCGGCTGCCGAGAGCGCGTTAGCAGGGCCGCCCTGGCCTTGGAAGCCCGCCGGTCCGCCCCAACCTTCCTCGCCAGATGGTCGATTGGCTGTATCCGACACAGGCCGGACTCTATTGCGCGCCCGGTGACTTTTTCGTTGATCCCGCGCGCGCGGTGGATCGGGCGATCATCACCCATGGCCATGCCGACCATGCAAGGCCCGGCCATGCCCATGTGCTGGCGACGCCGGAAACGCTTGCGATCATGCGGGCGCGCCTGGGCGAAGGCCGGGCCGGCGCCGCGCAGCAGCCGCTCGGCCGGGGGGACAGGGTCACGCACAGGGGCGTGGGCATCGGCCTGGTGCCGGCGGGCCATGTGCTGGGCTCGGCGCAGGTGGTGCTGGATTGGGCGGGGCAGCGGGCGGTGGTCTCCGGTGACTATAAACGTGGCGTCGATACCACCTGCGCCCCCTTCGAGCCGGTGCGCTGCGACACCTTCGTCACCGAGGCAACCTTCGCCCTGCCGGTCTTCCGCCACCCCGACCCGGCGCGGGAAGTCGGGCGGCTGCTGGCCAGCCTGGCGCTGTTCCCGGACCGCGCGCACCTGGTCGGCGTCTATGCGCTGGGCAAGGCGCAGCGGCTGATCGCGCTGCTGCGGCAGGCCGGCTGGGATCGGCCGATCTATGCGCATGGCGCGCTGCTGGCGCTGTGCGCGCTTTACCAAAGCCTCGGCGTGAAGCTGGGCGACATCCGCCCGGTGCCGGCGCCCGCCAAGCGCGGTGGCGGCGGGCTGCTGCCGGGCGAGATCGTGCTCGCACCCCCCTCGGCCGAGGCCACGCCCTGGGCGCGGCGGCTGGCGGACCCGGTCTCGGCCGCCGCCTCGGGCTGGATGCGCGTGCGGCAGCGGGCCAAGGCGCGGGGCGTTGAGCTGCCGCTGATCATCTCCGACCATGCCGATTGGGACGAGCTGCTGGCCACCACCACCGAGGTCGCGGCCAGCCAGGTCTGGATCACCCATGGGCGGGAGGATGCGCTGGCCCATGCGCTGGGCCTGCGGGGAATTGCGGCGCGGGCGCTGCACCTGGTCGGCCGCGGCGAGGAGGATGAGGGCGCGGCCGCCGAGGCGCCACCATGAGCCTCGCTGCCTTCGCCACCCTGCTGGAACGGCTGCTGTTCACCCCCGGGCGCAATGCCAAGCTGGCGTCACTGGTCCACTATTTCGCGACCGAGCCCGATCCCGATCGCGGCATCGGCCTGGCCGCGCTGACCGGCGAGCTGAAGCTGGCCGCCGCCAAGCCCGCCATGATCCGCGCCCTGGCCGAGGCGCGCACCGACCCGGACCTGTTCCGCCTGTCCTACGATTATGTCGGCGACCTGGCCGAGACGGTGGCGCTGATCTGGCCCGACCCCGCGGCACCCGGCACGGCGCCAAGCCTTGCCGAGATTCTGGCCGCGCTGGAGACGGCGCCGCGCGCGGCGATCCCGGGCCTGATGACCGGCTGGCTGGATGCGCTGGATGCCGGCGGGCGGCTGGCGCTGATCAAGCTGGTCACTGGCGGGCTGCGGGTTGGCGTCTCGGCGCGGCTGGCCAAGACGGCGCTGGCCGAGTGGGCCGGCATCGACGTGGCCGAAGTGGAGGAGGTGTGGCACGCCCAGACACCGCCCTATGCCAGCCTGTTCGCCTGGCTCACCGGCGCGGGGCCGCGCCCCGATGCTGCGGGCGCGCCCGTGTTCCGCCCACCCATGCTGGCCCACCCGCTGGAGGAGGCGGACCTGCCCGGCATCGCGCCCGACACGCACCGCGCCGAGTGGAAATGGGACGGCATCCGCGTGCAGCTGGCCGCGGCCCCCGGCGGCGTGAAGCTGTTCTCGCGCGGCGCCGAGGACATCTCCGCCACCTTCCCCGAAATCGCCGCCGCCGCCGCCGGCTGGCACGCGGTGCTGGATGGCGAGTTGCTGGTGGTGCGGGACGGCGTGGTGGCGCCCTTTGGCGATCTCCAGCAGCGGCTGAACCGCAAGACCGTGACGCCCCGCCTGCAGCGCGACTTCCCGGTGGCGATCCGGCTGTATGACCAGCTGTTCGACGGGCCCGAGGATCTGCGCGAGCTGCCCTTCTCCGCCCGCCGCGCTCGGCTGGAAGCCTGGTTCGCCCGCACGGCGCCGGCGCGCATGGACATCTCGCCGCTGATCGCCTTCGACAATGCCGACCATCTGGCGGAAATCCGCGCCGGCGCCCGGGAAGCGGCGATCGAGGGGCTGATGGTGAAGCGCGCCGACAGCCCCTATCGCGCCGGGCGGGTGAAGGGGCTCTGGTGGAAGTGGAAGCGCGCCGTCGTCACCATCGATGCGGTGCTGATGTATGCGCAGCGCGGGCACGGCAAGCGGAGCAGCTACTATTCCGACTATACTTTCGGCCTGTGGCGCGGGGAGGAGGTGGTGCCGGTGGGCAAGGCCTATTCCGGCTTCACCGATGCCGAGCTGGTGTGGCTGGATCGCTGGGTGCGCGCCCACACGGTCGGCCGTTTCGGCCCGGTGCGTGAGGTGGAGAAGGCGCTGGTGCTGGAAGTGGCCTTCGACGCCGCGCAGCGCAGCGGCCGCCACAAATCCGGCGTGGCGCTGCGGTTTCCGCGCATCGCCCGCATCCGCGCCGACAAGCCCGCCGCCGAGGCCGACCGGCTGGAGACGCTGGAGGCGATGATCCCGGCCGGTTGACCCGCGGCGCCGCTTGCCGGCATCGTCCGCGGAAATCAGCCAACCGAAGGGAACGCCCATGCTTCGCCGCCAGATCCTTGGCACCGCGCTCGCCGCGCCGATGCTGCTGCCCGCCACCGGCCGCGCCCAGGCCAGCGTGACCATGCGCCTGTCGCACCAATTCCCGCCCTCCCACCACAATGCCCGGGTAATCGCCGCCTTCGCCGAGGATGTGGCGGCGCGCACCGCCGGCCAGGTGCAGGTGCAGATCTTCCCGGCCGAACAGCTGGCCCGCGCGGGCGAGAATTTCGCCGGTGTGGCGCGCGGCGCCTTCGAAGCCGCGGCGGCGGTGAACTTCCAATGGGGCAGCACCATCCCCGAGATGAACGGGATGACCATCCCCTATCTGTTCACCGACCTGCCGCGCATCCGCAACTTCGCCGGCAGCCCGGCGGCCAGCTTCCTGGAAGGGCTGCTGGAGCGGCGCGCGGTGCGCAACCTGATGTGGCTCTACACCACGCGGATGAGCATCTTCACCAGCAACCGGCGCCCGATCGTGGCGACGGATGATTTCCGCGGCTTGAAGATCCGCGGCCTCAATGCGCTGACCGACCATGCGCTGAGCGCGGTCGGCGCCGCGCCCTCGGCGATGCCGGGGCCGGAGGTGACGCCGGCGCTGCAATCGGGCGTGCTGGATGCGGCGCTGACCGACGTGTCGGCCGCCGTCTCCCGCCGGTATTACGAGATCCAGCGCTTCGGCACGGTCGCGCCCTATTTCACGGTGATCAGCCATGTCTATGTGAATCCGCGCTGGTTCGCTGGCCTGTCGGCGCCGCACCGCGAGGCCATCAGCGCCGCCGCCCGGAAGGCGGAAATCGACCAGATCGGCGTGACGGAAGCGACCGCCGCCGCCGCCGTCGGCGAGCTACGCGCCAAGGGCATGACCGTGCATGAGCAGACGCCCGCCGAAAGCGCGCTGTGGCAGGCGCAGATGCAGGCGCCGGTGATCACCGCCTTCAACCGCGCCGCGCCGGATGGCGGGCCGCGCACGGTGGAGCTGCTGCGCACCATTCCGAGCGCGTGAATCGGTTCGAGTCCTTGGTCGGCTGGATTGCCCGGCTGGCCGGCGGCCTTGGCGCACTGGCCACCGCCGCCTGCCTGCTGCTGGTGGGCTATGCGGTGGCCATGCGCTATTTGGCCGGCACGCCGGTGCCCTGGACCGACAAGGTGGCAGGCTGGCTGGTGGTGGGCCTGGTCATGCTGGCCGCGCCCGAGGCGCAGCGCCGCTTCGAGCATATCGGCGTCGATGTGCTGACCGCGCGCCTGGCACCCCGCGCGGCGCGGCTCGCGCATCTGTTCGGCACGCTGGCCGTGCTGGCCACCGCCCTGCTGCTGCTGGATGCGGGGGTGGAGATGGTCGAATTCTCCCGCATGGTCGGGCTGATGTCGGAGCTGGAGGGCGTCCCGATCTGGTGGGTGCAGGCGCTGCTGCCGGTGGGGGCCGCGTTGCTGGCGCTGGTCGCCGCCTGCCAATCGGTGTTGCTGCTGTCCGGGCACACACCCGCCTTCCTGCCCGAACCCGGCGCGCCCCCGCGCGACCCCCTGGCCTCGCCGGAATAGGCGCGGATGACCTTCTTCGTTCTGCTGATCGTGCTGATCGCGCTGCTCTATCTCGGCATGCCGATGTTCGCGGCGCTGTTCCTGCTGCCGATCGGCGTTCTGGTCTGGGTGGAAGGCGCGGTGCCGGCGCTGGGCGAAATGGTGGTCGGCAAGCTGGATGGCTATCTGCTGGTGGCGATCCCGCTATTCATGCTGATGGCGCACCTGATGGTGCGCGGGCGGGTGGTGGACGATCTGTACAACGCCGCCTTCCGGCTGCTGCGCAATGTCCGCGGCGGGGTTGGCATTGCGACGGTCGCGGCCTGCACGGTCTTCGCGGCCATCAGCGGCAGTTCGGTGGCGACCGCGCTCACCATCGGCAAGATCGCCATCCCGCAGATGCTGCGCCACGGCATGTCGCGGCGCGGCGCCTTCGGCGTGGTGGCGGGGGGCGGCACGCTCGGCATCCTGATCCCGCCATCGGCGCCGATGGTGCTCTACGCCTATGTCACGGATGCCTCGGTCGCCGCGCTGTTCCTGGCCGGGCTGATCCCCGGGCTGATGATGGCGGCGATGTTCGGGCTGTACTGCTTCATCACCGAGGGCCGGGCCGTGGCGCCGGTGGGCGAGGCGCTGCCGGAGGCCGATCTGATCCGCGCCGGCTGGGCGCTCAGCCTGCCGGTCTTCGTGCTGGGTGGCATCTATCTCGGCATCTTCACCGCGACCGAGGCGGCGGGCACCGGCACGCTTTATGCGCTGGTGGTGGCCGGGCTGATCTATCGTGCCTTGTCCTGGCGCGACCTGGTGCATGGCGTGGCCGAGGCATCGCGCACCGCGGCCATGCTGCTGATGATCATCGCGGGGGCCGCGATCTATGGCTACATGCTGACCAAGCTGCAGGTGCCGCAGGACCTGACGAAGCTGGTCGCCGATTGGGAGCTGACGCGCACGCAGTTCCTGATCGCCATGATGGTGCTGCTGTTCCTGCTGGGCCTGGTGCTGGAGAGCTTCTCGATCATCCTGCTGACCATGCCGGCCATCCTGCCGCTGCTGGGCCAGCTTGGCATCGACAAGGTCTGGTACGGGGTGCTGCTCACGCTCAGCCTGGAGATGGCGCTGATCAGCCCGCCGGTCGCGTTGAACCTGGTGGTGATCAAGGCCATCACCGGCGCGCCGCTGGCCGAGGTCAACCGCTCGATCGTGCCCTATATGCTGATGCTGGCGCTGGGCACCGCGCTGTTGATCGCCTTTCCCGGGATCGCGCTCTGGCTGCCGCGCATGGCCGGCTATGGCTGAGGGCAGGGCGGCAGGTTGAAGATCGGCCCCGGGTCCACCGGGCGCCCGGCTTCCAGCACTTCCAGATGCAGATGCGTGCCGTAGGTGATGCCGGTGCGCCCGATCCGCCCGATCCGCTCGCCCGCCGCCACGCGGCGCCGCCCCTGCGCCAGTGCGGGCGCCACCTGCCCGAGATGCGCATAGCGTGTGGCGCGCCCATCGGCGTGGCGGATTTCCACCTCCAGCCCCGCGCCGCTGCGGCGACGGATGGCGGTCACGGTGCCTGAGGCAACCGCCATGACCCAGGCGCCGGCGGGGGCGGGAATGTCGATGCCCTGGTGGAGCGCGCTGCCCCGCAGGCCGGGCGCGGCGCGCGACCCGAAGGGCGAGGAGATGCAGGCCGGCCTGAGCGGCGCGCGCCAGGCGTCGGCCGCGGCCGGCAGGGGGCCGAGCGCCAGCAGCGCGGCCACCGCGATCCGCGGGCCGGTCAGCGCAGCGTGATCTCCACGCGGCGGTTCTGCGGCTCGCGCACCTGGTCGGGGGTTTCCACGGCCAGAAGGGTCTCGCCCACCGCCTGGACCGCCACCTGGCCGCTCGGCACGCCACGCCGGCGCAGTTCACTGGCGACGGCCTGCGCCCGGCGCTGCGACAGCGCCTGGTTGTAGGCGGTGCGGCCGCGGCGATCGGTATGGCCCACCACCTCCACGCGCGTCGGCTGGCCCGAGAGCGCGGCGCGCGCCGCCTCGGCCACGATCTCGCGGGCGCGGTCGGTCAGGCGGGCGCTGTCATGCCCGAAATAGACGATGTAGGTGCGCGTCACCGGCGCGGCCGCAACGGGTGCCGCGGGCACCGACAGCGGCGGGGCCACCAGCGGCGCGGCCGGGATGAATTGCGGCTGCGCCCCGAAGGCATACCGCAGGCCCACCAGCAGCGAGTGGTGCGCATTGTCGATTTCCATGCGCCCCGGCGTGTAGTTGTTGGCCGTCGTGTTGAACACGCGGCCACTGCCGAGGCTGGGATCGAGGGTCGCGAAGTAGCGATATTCGAGCGTCGCGGCCAGGCCGGGCACGCCGCTGATCGGGAAGGCGGCGCCGGCGATCAGCTGATAGGCGAAGTTGCCGTCCGTCCCTTCGACATCCATGCGGAGGTTGTTGCCGATGATCCGGCCATCCTGCATCTGCGTCCAGGCATAGCCCAGGCCGAAGCCGAGATAGGGCTGGAACCAGCTGCTGCCCACATCCAGCTCGAACAGGGCATTGCCCATCACCGCGCTGTTCAGCAGCAGGCCCAGATCGGCCGGTGCCGGGCCGAACGCCGCACCGCGCGCCCGCGTGACCTGGTTGGCGCGGAAGCTGCCCTCCAGCTCGACGCGCACGCCATTGCCGAAGCCATAGCCCAGCGCCAGCACGCCCATGGGCAGCGCATTGTAGCGGAACTGGCCGCCGCCGGGCGCCAGCGCGCGGGCCGGGCCGGTCACGTTGATGTCGGAATCCATCGGCTGGTTCGCGCCGATGCCGGCCGAAACATAGAAGCCGGTCGGGATCTGGGCCGAGGCCGGCGCGCTGACCCAGGCGCAGCCCGCCAGCAGAAGCCCCAGCATCCGCCCTGACGTCCGCATGCAACCGACCCCCATCACCCGACGCGGCGCACCATGCCCCACGCGCGCCACGTGGAAAAGGTCAGAAACCGCCGCCGGCGGCAAGCCAGGCTTCCTCGGCCGCCGTGCTGACCCGCCCGAGCGCCGCGTTGCGGTGTGGGAAGCGGCCGAAGCGGAGGATGACCGCGCGGTGCCGCCACGCATAGTCGATGGCGCCGCCCGGTGCGGCCATGGCGCGCACGTCGCGCATGCCCTCGAACAGCGCGACCGCCACATTCTGGTCCGCCAGGGCTTCGCTATGCTCGAAAGGCAGGTACAGGAAGGTGGCGGCGGCTGGCGGCAGCGCGCGATCGAAGCCTCGTGCCAGCACGGCGCGGCGGGCCAGGTCCCGCGCTTTCGCATCCTGGGCGAAGGCGGCGGGACTGCCGCGATGCAGGTTGCGCGGCAGTTGGTCCAGCAGCAGGGCCAGCGCCAGCGCGCCCTCCGGCGTGTCGGCCAGCTCGTCATGCGCGCCGTTTGCCGCCGCGTCGGCCAGGGTAGCGAAGCGCGCGCCGAGTTCGGCATCGAAGGCCGGGTCCCTCACGAACCAGGCGCGGCGCCAGGTGCCCAGCCCCTCGGCGAACCAGAAATCCAGAAGTTCCTTCATGCGAGCGCGGCCTCCAGCAGGGTCAGCGGATGGCGCGCCGGGCGCTGGGCCAGGTCGGCGATCTGATGCCGGCAGGATGTGCCCTCGGCCACCACCGCGTGCAAGGGATCGACGCGGCGCAGATGCGGCAACAATGAGAGTTCAGCCATGGCGCGGGATGCGTCGCGCTTGCTGGCCTCATAGCCGAAGGCGCCCGCCATGCCGCAGCAGGAGGAAGTGATGGGCACCACCTTCAGCCCCGGGATCGCTGTCAGCAGGGCGATGGTGGGGGTGAAGGCGTCGAACGCCTTCTGGTGGCAATGGCCATGCACATGCGCCTCCGCCACGCTGATCGGCTTCAGCGTCCAGGCGGGCCTCGCCTTCGACAGCCAGCTGGTGGCCAGCATGGCGCGCTCCGCCAGGGCCGCGCTCGCATCGCCCGGCAGCAGGGCGCGAAACTCATCCTTCAGGGTGAAGATCGCCGAGGGTTCAAGACCCAGCACCGGTGCGGGGAAGGGGCGGAGCGCGGCGAGCGTGCGCGCGGCCTCGGCGCGGGCGCGGTCCACCATGCCGGCGGCCAGCCAGGTGCGCCCCTCATCCAGCGGGCGGCCGCCATCGGCGGCGCGGGCCAGGGCGGGGTCGGCGCCGGCAGCGCGCAGCACGCGGATGGCGGCGCGGATGTTCGCGGGCTCATAGTAGCGGTTGAACAGATCGGGCAGCAGGATCACCTCGCCCGCCCGGCCATCGGGGGCGCGGAGTTCATCGTCGCGGAAGAAGTCGCGCCGGAAGTGGGGCAGGGGGCGTTCGGCGGCCAGCCCGAGCAGCCTTTCCGACAGGGTGCGCGCGCCGGGCAGCCATTCGCGGATGTTGGACAGGGGCGCGAGCCGCGCCGCCCAGGGCGCCCATATCGGCAGCGATCCCAGCAGCCGGTCCAGCAGCCGATGGCCCTCCGCCGCGCCCCGCGCCGCCGCGGCTTCCACCTTCATGCGCGCCATGTCGACGCCGGTCGGGCATTCGCGCCTGCACGCCTTGCAGCCGACGCAAAGCTCCATGGCCGCCGCCACCTCGGCGCCGCCAAGCCCGCCCGGGATCTGGCCCGTCAGCGCCAGGCGCAGCGTGTTGGCGCGGCCGCGCGTCAAATGCCGCTCATCGCGCGTGGCGCGGTAGGAGGGGCACATGGCGCCGACATCGAACTTCCGGCAGGTGCCGTTATTGTTGCACATCTCGACCGCGCCGAGCAGGCCGCCGGTGGCGTCCCCCTGGCCGCCCGCCCAGTCCGACCAATCGAGTGCCGGCTTCAGCGGCGCGGCCTGGTAATCCGGGCCGTAGCGCAGCAGCGCCCGATCATCCATGCGCGGCGGATGGACGATGCGGTTCGGGTTGAGCAGCCCATGCGGCAGCGTGTTGGAGGCGGGGTCGAAGGCTTCCTTCACCGCCTCGAAGGCGCGCACGATGCGGGGGCCAAACATGGGTTCGTGGAATTCGGAGCGGACGATGCCATCGCCATGTTCGCCCGAATGGCTGCCCTTGTATTCGCGGACCAGGGCGAAACATTCCTCCGCAATGGCGCGCATCTTGGCCACATCGGCGCCGGACTTCATGTTGAGCACTGGGCGCACATGCAGGCAGCCGACGCTGGCATGGGCATACCAGGTGCCCTTGGTGCCGTGGCGGTCGAACACCTCGTTCAGGCGCTCGGTATAGTCGGCCAGATCGTCCAGCGCGACGGCGGCATCCTCGATGAAGGAGACCGGCTTCCCGTCCCCCTTCATGCTCATCATGATGTTGAGCCCGGCCTCGCGCACCTCGGCGACGCGCGCCTGGAAGGCAGCGTCCGTCACGCGCACCACCTGCCCGGGCAGGCCGAGATCGCCCATCATCTCCTCCAGCCGGTCGAGCCCTTGCATCAGGCTGGCATCGTCCTGGCCGTGGAATTCGACGATCAGCAGGCTGTCCGGCTCGCCGATCAGGATCTGGTCGATCGTGTCGCGGTAGATCGGGATGGAGCGGCCGAGATCGATCATGGTGCGATCCACCAGCTCCACCGCCTCGGGATCGAGCGTGACCAGGTGCCTGGAGGCTTCCATGGCGCGCCGGAAACTCGGGAATTGGCAGATGCCCAGCACCTTGCGCGGCTTGATCGGCCAGAGCCGCAGGTCGAGGGAAGCGGAGAAAGCCAGCGTGCCCTCGCTGCCCACCAGCAGGCGCGCCAGATTGCCCCGGCCCTCGCGCGCCGCTTCGGGCGTCAGCGCGTCAAGATTATAGCCGCCGACACGGCGGAGTTGCGCGGGGAAGCGCGCCGCGATCTCGGCTGCCTCGCGCGTGCCGAGCGCCTGCAAGCTGGCCACCAGATCGGCCGGGCCGGTGGTGGCGATGTCGCCGAACAGGTGGCGGCTGCCATCGGCCAGGATCGCATCGATGGCGTGGACATTGTCGGCCATCAGCCCGTAGCGGATCGACTTGGAGCCGCAGCTATTGTTCCCGGCCATGCCGCCAATGGTGCAGCGCTGCCAGGTGGAGGGGTCGACGGGGAAGAAGCGCCCCGTGGCCTTCAGCGCGGCGTTCAGCGCGCCGAGCGTGATGCCCGGCTCCACCCGTGCGGTGTCGCCATCCACGCTCAGCACGCGGTTCAGATGCCGGGTGCAGTCGATCACCAGGGCGCGGTTCACCGTCTGCCCGCACTGGCTGGTGCCGCCGCCGCGCGCCAGCAGGGGCACGCCCTGCTCGCGGCAGATGGCGATGGCGGCCTGCACATCGGCGATGGTCTTGGGCACCAGCACGCCGACGGGCATCTGCTGGTAGATCGAGGCATCGGTCGCGTAGCGGCCGCGATCGCCGGCGCTGAACAGCACCTCGCCCTCGGTTTCGCGCGCGAGGCGCTGGGCCAGGCTGGTGTCGGCGGGGCGGGTCAGGGCGTTCATGGGGCGCTTTCTAGCGGCGGCGGCGGTGCCCGTGTGATCTATAATGCTCATCAATCCGACAAGGGTTACTCATTGGCGGCGGGGCATGGTTGGGGCTAGGAACCGCCGACCCGAGAGGAACCCCCCATGGCCTATTTCCAGCGCAAGCCCGACAGCCGCCGTCACTTCCTGCACATCCCCGGCCCCTCCAACGTGCCGGACCGGGTGCTGCGCGCGATGGACCATCCGACGATGGACCATCGCGGCCCGGATTTCGGCGCGCTCGGCCTGCAGGTGCTGGGAAAGGTGAAGAAGATCTTCCAGACCGACAGCCATGTGGTGATCTACCCGGCATCGGGCACCGGCGCCTGGGAAGCGGCGCTGGTGAATATCCTCTCGCCCGGCGACCGGGTGCTGATGTGCGAGACCGGCTGGTTCGCGCATCTGTGGCATGAGATGGCGGATCGGCTTGGCATCGTGGCCGACTTCGTCCGCACCGATTGGCGCCGCGGCGCCGATGTGGAGGCGATCGAAGCCAGGCTGCGCGCCGACACGGGCCACCAGATCAAGGCGGTCTGCGTGGTGCACAATGAAACCAGCACCGGCTGCACCAGCCGCATCGCCGAGGTGCGCGCCGCGATCGACGCGTCCGGCCACCCGGCGCTGCTGCTGGTGGATACGATCAGCTCGCTGGCCAGCATGGATTACCGCCATGATGAATGGGGCGTGGATGTGACCGTGGCCGGCAGCCAGAAGGGGCTGATGCTGCCGCCGGGCCTGTCCTTCAACGCCATCAGCGCCAAGGCCATTGCGGCGAGTGCGACGGCGAAGCTGCCGCGCAGCTTCTGGGACTGGAAGCCGATGCTGGCGGCCAACGCCAATGGCTACTTCCCCTACACGCCGGCCACCAACATGCTCTACGCGCTGGACACCGCGATCGACATGCTGCTGGAGGAAGGGCTGGAGAACGTCTTCGCCCGCCACGACCGCATGGCGGAAGCCACCCGCCGCGCCGTTCGCCAGTGGGGCCTTGAGGTGCAGTGCGACGATCCGCGCCACTATTCCAGCGTGCTGACCGCGGTGCGGCTGCCGGAAGGGCACAGCGCCAATGCGCTGCGCGCCACCATCCTCGAAAAATTCAACATGAGCCTCGGCAACGGGCTGGGCCAGCTGAACGACCGGGTGTTCCGCATCGGCCATCTGGGCGACATCAGCGAATTGCAGCTGGTCGGCGCATTGTCGGGCGTGGAGATGGGGCTGCGCGCGGCCGGCATTCCGCACCAGAAGGGCGGCTTGCAGGCGGCGCTGGATTATCTCGCCGGCAACTGAGCTTGCCCGCGCGGCCGCGCCCGGCGCACCTTCGGCGTCCCTGATGCCGAAGGATGCGACCGATGATCGAAGTCTGGACCTGGCCGACGCCGAACGGCCACAAGGTGCATATCGCGCTGGAGGAGCTGGGCCTGCCCTATCGGGTGGTCCCGGTGAATATCGGCAAGGGCGAGCAGTTCCAGCCCGACTTCCTGGCCATCACGCCCAATCACCGCATCCCCGCGATCGTCGATCCCGATGGTCCGGGTGGCCAGCACGTCGCCTTGTTCGAATCGGGCGCCATCCTGATTTACTTGGCCGAGAAGGCGGGCGCCCTGATCCCGGCCGATCCGCTGGCGCGGCTGGCCTGCCTGCAATGGCTGATGTTCCAGATGGGCGGCGTCGGGCCGATGTTCGGCCAGTACGGCCATTTCCACAATTACGCGCCGGAAAAGCTGCCCTACGCCATGGCGCGCTACGCCAATGAGGTGCAGCGGCTCCACCGGGTGCTGGAAAAGCGCCTGTCCGAATCGCCCTACCTGGCCGGGGACGCGTACAGCATCGCCGATATCGCCACTTTCCCCTGGATTCGCTTCCCCGAACGCCGGGGCATTGATCTGGATCAGTTCCCTGCCGTGAAGCGCTGGCATGATACGATTGCGGCGCGCCCGGCAGTCGAGCGCGGCGTGGCCGTGCTGGCGGACAATCAACGCCGCGCGCCGATGACCGATGCCGAGCGCGAGGTGCTGTTCGGCCAGACACAATTCCGGGCGCGCTAGGCGCCGGGGCAGGGGGAAAGCATGGCCGAGATCGACCATATCGTGGTGGGCGCGCGCAATCTGGCCGAGGGCGCCGCCTTCATCCAGCAGCAGTTCGGCGTGGCGCCCGTGCCCGGGGGCGCGCATGCCGGGATCGGCACGCATAATTGCCTGCTGGGACTCGGCCCGGATTGCTACCTGGAAGTGATCGCGCCCGACCCTGGGCAGCCGCAGCCCGCCACGGCGCGGCCCTTCGACCTGGACGATCCGGCGGTGCAGCTGATGCTGGAGGCCGGGCCCCGGCTGCTCGGCTGGGTTGCCCGCACGCCGGCGCTGGCGGCGGTGGTGGCGCGACTGGGCGCCACCCATGCCGGCGAGATCCGCCCCTGGCGGCGCGGCGACCTGTCCTGGCGTATGGCGATGCCGCCGCAGGCGCAGGATATGCGGAACCTGATCCCGTCCCTGATCCAGTGGGACACGCCGGGCGGCGCCGCATCCCGGCTGCCCGATTCGGGCTGGCGCCTGGCGGCGCTGGCGGCGGAGCACCCCGACCCTGACCATCTGCGCCAGGCATTGTCCGCGCGGGGGCTGGACGAGGCCCTTGCCGTGCGACCGAGCCCGCATGCCCGGCTGGTCGCGCATCTGGCGGGCCCGGATGGGCGCGAGGCAGTCCTCGCCTCGGGTTGATCGCCGTCTTCCGCCGCAGCCGTCGCGTGCTATAGCGCGCGACGCCACAGGGGGCAGTTGTGCGGACTTCAGGCCGGAGTGTAGCGCCAGACGCTGGCGGGCGGGAAATTGAGCGGCGTCCAGGCCTCGCGCTTGGCGGCCAGGCCAAGCTTTTCGTAAGGCAGCGGCGAGGTGATGCAGTAGGTGTAGAGCAGGAAGCCGAGGCCCGGCGCCACGGAATCGACGGCGGCCACGAAGCGGCGCTGCTGTTCCAGCGGCAGCATCACCAGCGGGATGCCGCAGATCGCCGTGCCGACCTTGCCATGCAGGTGCCGCGGCAGGGCGGTGGAGAGTTCGAAAGCATCGCCCTGGATCACATTGACGCCGGGCAGCACGCTGCGAAGATGGGCCGCCATGTCGGGTACGATCTCCACCACCACAAGCTTCTCGGGCGGCACGCCGGCGGCCAGCAGGGCCTTCGAGATGACGCCCGTGCCGGCGCCGAGCTCGACCACCACCTGGTCGGGCGCGCGCCGCACTGCGGCCGCCACGCGGCGGCACAAGGCCGGAGAGGACGGGATGATCGAGCCCATCTGCAGCGGATTGGCCAGCCAGCGACGGAAGAACAGCCCCGCATTGGTGACTTCGGGCGCTGCCCCGGGGGGGCGGACCGTCAAATCCGACATTCTATTCTCCTTGACAAAAATATGACAATGTGCTCGCACTGTCATAAAGCTTCTGTAGCCCATTCCCTGCGGCCACCGCAAACCGCGTCTGGCACCTTGCTGCACTGCGTCCAGCGGGGTGGCGCATGACCGCACGCGTGCTGGTGGTGGATGACATTTCCACCAACCTTCGCCTGCTCGAGGCGAAGCTGCTCAACGAGTATTACGAGGTCGCCCTGGCCTCGTCCGGGCCGGAGGCGCTGGAAATCGCCGCCCGCTGGATGCCGGATGTCGTGCTGCTGGACGTGATGATGCCCGGGATGGACGGGTATGAGGTCTGCCGGCGCCTGAAATCCACCGCCAGCACCGCCCACATTCCCGTCGTGATGGTCACCGCCCTGACCGACCAGGCCGAGCGCGTGCGCGGGCTGGAGGCCGGGGCCGACGATTTCCTGTCCAAGCCCGTGGACGATGCCACGCTGTTCGCCCGCATGCGGGCGCTGCTGCGCATGAAGCAGGTGCTGGACGCCTTCCGCCTGCGCGCCGAGACGGCCCGCGAGCTGGGCTTCGAGCCACCGCCGCAGCCCTCGCCCTCGATCGCCGGGTCGCACGCGCTGCTGGTGAACGAGAATCCGGCCGAGGTCGCCGACCTGTCGGACATCCTGCTCGCCGAGAAGCTGGAAGTCACCGTCGTCGCCGATCCGAATGAAGCTTGGGTGACATTGCAGGAAGGCATCCATGATGTCGTGCTGCTGTCGCTCTCGCTCGATGGCGGGGACGCGCTGCGGCTGGCATCGCGGCTGCGGTCGCAGGCGGCAACCCGCGACATCCCGGTGGTGCTGGTCGCCGATCCCGCGCAGCGCGGCCTGGTGCTGCGCGGCTTCGACCTTGGCGCCAACGATCATGTGCTGCGCCCGGTCGATCCGAACGAGCTGCGCGCGCGCATCCGCAACCAGATCCGCCGCAAGCGCTACCAGGAAAGGCTGCGCGCCGACCTTGATCGCAGCCTGGAAATGGCGGTCACCGACCCGCTCACCGGGCTGCGCAACCGTCGCTATGTGCGACGCCATCTTGAGGGCGTGCTGCGCAACACGGGTGGCTGCGCGCTGCTGATGGATGTCGACCGCTTCAAGCTGGTGAACGACACCTACGGCCATGCCGCGGGCGATGTGGTGCTGCGCGAGGTGGCGGAACGGGTGCGCGGCGCGCTGCGCGCCGCCGACGTGGTCGCGCGCTATGGCGGCGAGGAGTTCCTGGTGGTGATGGCCGGCGCCACCATCGATGACGGGGCGCTTGTGGCCGATCGCCTCCGCCAGGCCATCTGCAACACCCCGGTCCATGCCGAGGGGCATGCGATGAGCGTGACGATCAGCATCGGCGTGGCGCCGGGTGGCGTCGGCGCCCAGTCCGATGATGTTGTCGCGGCGGCGGACGCGGCGCTCTATCGCGCCAAGAATAACGGCCGCAACCGGGTGGAAGCGGCGATTGCCGCCGATTGGCCACCCGGCGCCGAGAAAGGCAAGCCGCCGCAGCGCGGCGGCCGATAGGCCACCTCAGCCCAGGATGCGCGCCAGCAATTCAGCCGTGCGGCCATTGGCGATGGTGGCCGCGCGGCCGTCATAGCTGTGGCCGCCGAGCCGCGCGAAGGCATGGTCAACCCCCGGATAGACATGCACGGCGGCTTGCGGGTGCGGGGCCAGGCCCGCCACGATCGCCGCCTGCGCCTCGGCGGGGACGAACTTGTCGCGCTCGGCGATGTGCACCAGCAGCGGCGCGCGGATGGCGCCGGCCTCGCCGAGCAGCCCCTCAAGCCCGACGCCATAGTAGGAGATGTTGGCATCCGCATCGGCGCGGCACGCCACCATGAAGGCCAGCCGCCCGCCCAGACAGTAGCCCATGGTCGCCGCCTTGCCATTGGCGCCGGGCAGGGCGCGTGCCGCCGCCAGCGTGGCCGCCAGGTCCGCCACGGCCAGGTCCTGGTCCATGCCCTTCATGAAGCCGAACGCCTGCTCCCACTGCGCCTGGCCCGCATCGGGGTCGAGGTCGACGCCCGGCTGCTGGCGCCAGAACAGGTCGGGCACCAGCGCGGTGAAGCCCATGCCCGCCACCCAGTCGGCCAGGGCGCGCATGGTGGCGTTGACGCCGAAAATCTCCTGGATGAGCACCACGGCGCCGCGTGACGCCGCGCCGGCCGGCTGCACCAGCAGCGCGTTGAAGGTGCCGGCGCCGTCGCTGGCGGTGATCTGGATATGGCTGGTGCCGATTGCCTGGGTCATCCGCATTCTCCCGTCGTGGCGCAGCCTTGCGATGCGCCCTGCTTCTCCGCACATACAAGCGGATGCGCCGCCTTGCCACCGCCCTGCTGCTGCCTGCCGCCCTGCTGCTGGGTGGCGCTGTCTCGCCCGGTTCGCCCCCGCCGGAACTGGCGGCGCTTGGCTGGCGCAAGCTGGAGTGGAGCGGCATCAGGCCCGCCGGCTTTTCCGCGACCGGCACGGGCGGCGTGCGGATCGAGGGCCAGGGCCAGGGCAGCTTCATCTGGCGCCCGGCCAGCGGCCCGGCCGCCTGCCTGACCTGGCGCTGGCGGGTGGAGGAAGGGCCGCCACCGACCGACCTCAGCCGACGCGGCGGCGATGATCGCGCCGTGTCGATCGCCGTCGGCTTCGCCGGATACGGGCCGGGCACGCCGCTGGCCACGCGCGCGCAGGTGGCCATGGCGCAAGCGGCCGCCGGCGATCAACGTCTGCCGCGCAGCATCCTGATGTATGTCTGGGGCGGCACGGGTCAGGAAGCCCCACCCGGTCGCTTCTTCATGAGCCCCTGGACCGCCGGCCTCAGCCGCATGCGAATCATGGCGCCGGCCGCCACGCGCGCCGGCTGGCGGGAGGAGATGGTGAACCTGGCTGCCGATTGGCGGAGCGCCTTCGGCGGCAATGATGTGCCGCAGCTGCAGGAGATCGTGATCTCCACCGACGCCGACGATACCGGCAGCCGCGTGCGCGCCGAGGTCGAGGGGCTCAGCCTGGTTCCCTGCGGCTGACGCGCCCGGGCTTTGCAACCGGCGCCGGGCGCGCCATGTGGGGCGGATAGCCGGAGCTGCCCATGACCGTCCCCCCCGCCGAGTTCCGCAACGCCATGGCCCGGCTTGGCGCCGCCGTGAATATCGTGACCACGGCCGGCCCCGGGGGGCGGGGCGGCGCCACGGCCAGCGCCGTCTGCTCGGTCACGGATAGCCCGGCCACCCTGCTGGTCTGCCTCAACCAGAGCAGCCGGACCAACGCGCTGGTGCAGGCCAACGGGGTGCTGTGTGTGAATGCCCTGTCCGCCGGGCAGCGCGCGGTGGCGGACGCCTTCGCCGGCGTCGGCGGGCTGGAGGGTGAGGCGCGCTTCGCGCTGGGTGCCTGGACCGAATTGGCCACCGGCGCGCCGGTGCTGGATGGGGCTGTGGTGTCCTTCGATTGCCGCGTCGTCGATGTGGTGGAGAAAGGCACGCACAGCGTGCTGTTCGCCGAGATCGTTGCGATCCGTACCGGGGCTGCGGTGCCTGCGCTGATCTGGTTCGCGCGCGACTATCACCTGGTCGGCCAGGCCGCCTGAAAGCGAAACCCCCACCCGGCGGGTGCCGGATGGGGGTTCCTGATCAGGCTCCCCCGCCCAGAGGGCGGGGGATGTCGGTTCGCATCAGCTGCCGATGATGCCGCCATCGGTCTTGGTGATCACCAGCGTCGCCGAGCGCGGCGTGCCGCCACCCGGGAAGCTGCTGTTGGTGCGGCCCGCGGCCCAGTCGGCGGCCGGGGTGGTGGCACCCGGATGCTGGACGTTCACGAACATGGTGCGCATGTCCGGCGTGGTGACCACGCCGGTCACTTCCTGGCCGGTCGGCCCGGCGAGGAAGCGGCGCATCTCGCCCGTGTCGGGGTTGGCGCACAGCATCTGGTTGTTGCCGAACACCGCGTGCGGGCCGCGATTCTGCTCGCTCTCGCCGATGTCGGTCTGGATCCACAGGCGGCCGGCGGCATCGAACCACAGGCCATCCGGGCAGCCATGGATGTTGTCGGCGGTCAGCGCGCGATCGCCGATGCGGCCGTTCGCCTCATCGCCGGCGAACAGGAAGATGTCCCAGCGGAAGCTGGTCGCCGCATGGTCGTCGCCCGCCTCGCGCCAGCGGATGATGTGGCCGAAGATGTTGCGCGCGCGCGGGTTGGCGGGGTCGGCATTCTCCGCGGTGCGGCGGCTATTGTTGGTCAGCGTGAAGTACACCATCCCGTTGCGCGGATCGACCGAGCCCCATTCCGGGCGGTCCATCTTGGTGGCACCCACCGCATCGGCGGCCAGGCGGGTGTTCACCAGCACCTCGCCCTGGTCGGCGAAGCCGTTGGCGGCCGTCAGCGGGCCGACGCCATGCGTCAGCGGCAGCCATTCGCCGCTGCCATCGGCGTTGAACTTGCCGACAAAGAGCGTGCCCTGGTCCAGCAGCGTGCCATTCGCCGTGGCGCGCACGAAGGGGCGGGCCGAGACGAACTTGTAGATGTATTCGAACTGGCTGTCGCAGCCGGCATAGGCAACCACCGGGCGGCCTTCGCGGGCCGGGGCGAAGACCACGCCTTCATGGGCGAAGCGGCCCATGGCGGTGTGCTTCACCGGCATCGCGTTCGGGTTGAACGGGTCGATTTCGACCACCCAGCCCTGCGCATTCACCTCGTTGCGGAAATCCTGCGTGGCGTCGGCGCCCTTGGTGCTGACGTCGAAGCGCGCGAACTGCTCATCGCCGCCCGGGACCTGGTCCCAATTATAGCGGGACTGGCCGGTCGGCACGCCATAGCGCGCATGTTCGCGCGGCAGGGCCGGGCGGCCATCACGCTGGTCGCGGTTCACGAAGTAGCCGGCCCAGTTCTCCTCGCAGGTGAGGTAGGTGTTCCAGGGTGTCACGCCATGCGCGCAGTTGTTCAGCGTGCCGCGGGTGCGGGTGCCGTCCGGGCTGTACTTGGTGCGCAGCAGCGCGTGGCCGCGGGCGGGGCCGGTGATTTCCATCGGCGTCGCGCCATGCACGCGGCGGTTGCGCGGGTCGTTCACGATCGCCCAGGCGCCAGACGCCTGCTTGGCGATGCGCACGATGGACACGCCATGCGCGTGGATTTCCTTCAGCGCCTCATCGGCCGGCTTGGCGCCATCCACCAGCGGCATGCGGCCGCTGTTCAGCGACAGGCCGCGGGCGCGGGCATGCATGAAGCGCGGCTCGACATATTCATGGTTCAGCACCAGCAGGCCGTCGGTGGAGGAACCCTGGTCGGGCTCGCGGCCTTCGATCGGGAAGAAGTGCATCCCGTCATGGTGCGCGCCGATCGTCACGGCGGCATCGGCACCCGTCTGGTCGGGCAGGGCGCGCGCGGGCGTCGAGCCATCGAGCGGCGTGCCCTGCGGCAGGATCACCTGCACCTGGTAGCCTTCCGGCACCACCACGGTGTCGGCGTTGTTCACCGGGATGGACTTGAAGCCCATGGTCGGGCCGCCCGGCACGGGGGTCGCCGGGGTGAAGGCTTCGGCCTTCTCGGCGGTGACGAAGCTGGCCAGGGCGGCACCGATGCTGCCCGCGAGCGCGGCGCGGCGGCTGGCCAGGATGTCGCCGAAATAGGCATTCTTCGACAGGTTGGAGGGGACTTCATCCCCCGAGACATCGTCGATCGGCAGGTTGCGGATATCGTCCGGCATGGATTTTTCCCTCGGTGTATGGCTGGCCTGCGGCAGGCTTAATCCGCAAGTTGCGTCAGCCGTCTGTCATTTTTGCTTCAGTTTGATGACACAGACAAATTAGCAGGATCATCGCTGTCGCAACCCATCCGCCAGCAATGTGCAGCCTGCGACGGCGCCCAGGATCGCAACGCCAGGCCAGATCGCCGCCTGCGGCGCGCTGAACACCAGGTCCTGCGCATTGGCCAGCATGTTGCCCCAGCTGGCCGCGGGCGGCGCGATGCCAAGGCCCAGGAAGCTCAGCGCGCTTTCGGCCAGGATCGCGCCGGCGACCGACAGGGCGGTGGCCACCAGGATCGGGGTGGCGACGTTGGGCAGCACGTGGCGGGCCAGGATTCGTGCCTCCCCGGCGCCGAGCGCCCGCGCGGCCCGCACATAGTCGCGCGCCAGCACCGCGGCCGCGGCGGCGCGGGCCAGGCGGGCCACGGGCACCCAGCCGAAGATCGCCAGGATCGCGACGATGCGCAGCATGTCGGCGCCGGGCTCGCCGCGCGGCAGGCCGATGCGCCCGGTATCGACGGCGGCCAGCACCACCAGCACCGGCAGCGCCGGCAGCGCCAGCATGCCATCCGCCAGGCGCATCAGGACCGCGTCCAGCACCCCGCCGCGCCAGGCAGCCAGCAGCCCAACCAGCGTGCCGATCAGGCTGGCCGCCAGGGCTGTCGCGATGCCGACCGCCAGCGACGCGCGCGCCCCATGCAGCAGGCGCGCGAACAGATCGCGCCCCAGCTCATCGGTGCCGAGCCAATGGATGGCGCCCGGCGCGGCCAGCCGGTTGAACAGATCAGGCGTGAAGGCATCGATCCCGCGCGCCCCGTCGAGCAGCCCGGCCAGGGCCGCCCCCGCCACCAGCGGCGCCAGCAGGGCCAGGCCGAGCCAGCGCCTCATGCCAGCCTGGGGTCGAGCGCGCGTTGCGCCAGGTCGGCGGCCAGCGTCGCCAGCATGGTCATCAGCGCCACCAGCAGCAGCGCGACCAGCGCCAGGTTGGTGTCATTGCCCATCACCGCATCGTAGATCAGCTTGCCCATGCCGGGGCGGGCGAACAGGGTTTCCGTGATCAGCGCACCGCCCACCAGCGCCCCGGCATCCAGCGCCGCCACCTGCAGAATGGGCACGGCCGCGTTGGGCAAGGCGTGGCGGGCCATCAGCCGGCCTTCGCCATTGCCGCGCGCGCGCGCGGCGGTGATCCAGGGCTCGCGCAGCGTCTCATGCAGCGCGGCGGCGCTGTGGCGCGCATAGGCGGCAAGGTTGCCGATGGCCAGGGTCGCGACCGGCAGCACCAGGAAGCGCCAGCCGGCCTCGCCCTCGCCGGGGATGCCCCCGGCCGGCAGCCAGCCGAGCGTCACGGCAAAGCCGATGATCAGCAGGATGCCCAGCCAGAAGGAGGGCGCGGATTGGCCCGCAATGGCGATGGCATCCACCAGCCCCGCCATGCGCGGCCGCGCCGCCGCCAGCAGGCCAAGCGCCAGGCCGAGCGCGCCGGCCAGCAGCAGCGCCAGGCCCAGCAGCGCCAGCGTGGCGGTCAGGGCGGGCCAGATCACCTGCGCCACCGGCTGCGCGAACAGCCGCGAATGGCCGAACTGCCCCGACAGCAGCGCCTGCACCCAGGCGCCGTAGCGGGCGAGCAAGGGCTGATCCAGCCCATGCAGCGCCCGCATCCGCGCCGCATCCTCGGCCGTGAGCCTTGGGTCGCCGGCAATGGCCAGGTCGATCGGATCGCCCGGCATCAGCCCGATCAGCAGGAACATGGCCAGCGACAGGGCGGCCAGCGTGAGGGCGATCTGGCCAAGCCGAGAGGCCATCAGGCGGATCACCGGACCCGCCATTCCTCGACCCAAAGCGAGGAGGGAAACAGATGCCCGGTCGGCCGCACCCCCTCTAGCCAGCGCGGCCAGACATGCGCGTCCGATCGGAACCAGAGCGGGATCGCCGGCAATTCCTCGGCAGTGATCGCCTGCAGGCGATGCCACAGCAGGCGCCGCTTCTCCGCATCCAGTTCGATCGGCAGCGCCTCCAGCAGCGCATCCATCTCGGCATTGCGGAAGCCGGTGTAGTTCTGGCCGGAGAAATTCCCCTCGGCCCGGGGGATCTCGGTGGAATGCAGCGTGCTGCGCGGCACGCTCTCGGGGCTGGAGATCCAGGCGAACAGGGCCGCGCCGGTGTAGCGGCGGCGCGACAGGGTTTCGCCGAACAGGACCCGCGGGGGTTCGTTGCGGATGCGCGCCTCGATGCCGGCGGCGCGCCACATGCCCTGGATCACCTGCTGCACCGCCTCGCGGGACCGGTTGCCGGCGGTGGTCATCAGCTCGATGGTCAGCCGCTCGCCGGCCGCGTTGCGGCGGATGCCATCGGGCGCCGGCCGCCAGCCGGCCTCGTCCAGCAGGGCGCGGGCAGCGGCCAGGTCGAAGGGCCATTGCCGGACATCGGGGTCATGCATGCCATCCAACGGGTTCACCGAGCTATGCGCCACGGTCTGCCGGCCTTCGAACAGGCGCGCGACGATCTGCGCCCGGTCGATCGCCTGGATCAGCGCCTGGCGCACGCGCCGGTCGGCCAGCAGGGGCGTGTCCAGGTTCAGGTCCAGATGCTCGTAGATCAGGCCGGGGCGGTAGGCGAAGCGGAAGCGGTTGGGCACCCGGCGTTCGAGCGCCGCCGCCTGGTCCAGCGGCAGGCCCAATTCGCCCGCCACCATGTCGATCTGGCCGGCCAGCAGCTGCGCTTCCATGGCGGCGGTATTCTCGACCGTGCGCACCGCGATGCGGGTGAAGGCCGGCGCGGGCCCGGCCCAGGCATCGTTGCGCGCCAGCGTGATGCCGCTGCCCGGCTGCGTGCCGGTGATGCGATAGGGGCCGTTCCACAGGCCGGGATTCGCCGGCTCGGTCTCATAGGCGCTGCGGCTGCGATAGGTCCGCGGCTCGCTGGCCCAGCGGGCGCGCTCGATATGGGCGGGCAGGGGCTCGAAGGTGCCGGTTTGCGCGAAGTCGAAGGTCACCCGGTCGAAGCGAAGCGTGAAGCGGCGCGGCGCCTCCACGATCGCCTCATAGGCGGTGCGGTAGAATTCGGCGCCGCCGAAGCCCGTGGAGAAATCGCGCCCGGCTTCCCAGGCGAAAAGCAGATCCTCGGCCGAGACCGGCCGCCCATCGCCCCAGCGCCAATCGGGGCGGAGTTCCCAGGTCACGCGAAGCCCCGGCCGCCCATCGGGCGTGGTCTCGCGGACGGCCAGGCCATTTTCCAGCGTCGGCACCGTGACGCAGCCGAGGCACATCGTCGCCCAATCCGCGTCGCGCACCACCAGGGGCCGGCGGGCGAAGCCGAGCACATAGGATTTCGCCGCCATGCTCTCGATATTGGGGTGCAGCGTGGCGGGATACTGCGTGATGCCGATGGTAAGCGTCTCGCGCGGCTGCGCGAGCGCGAGCGCGGGCAGGACCAGGAG
>Ga0247843_1003336_pt1 | contig 26649 bp, 18 predicted proteins | sample LaCruzMarch2017__FD_192420 | JGI IMG/M metagenome (GOLD analysis project Ga0247843, IMG submission 192420) | Freshwater microbial communities from meromictic Lake La Cruz, Castile-La Mancha, Spain - LaCruzMarch2017_8m | ecosystem: Environmental > Aquatic > Freshwater > Lake | place: Spain... | reverse complement strand
TCGCCAAGCGGATGGCCCGTGGCTTTCGCAACTTCCATTACTTCCGAATCGCCGCTTATCTCAAAGCTGGCGGTCTTGAACTCAATATTGTTCATGCTTGAACCCACTCAAAACGTCGAAGCGGCTTTTCTTTCAGCGGTCGAACCCAAACGATCCATCATTTGATCTCCCGGCCAGCGGGAGTTCGAGCGACACCGACCTTGGGCGCAACCGCTATCTTTTGGAGTATCTGCGCCGCCTCACAGGCAGGAGCATTCCGGGCTTCGGAGGTTCGTTTTCTGTGAAATACAATAGCGCCGACACTCTCGGAGGTGGCATTGCAGGAATCGAACGAGACCAAATCCTCACGCAGATTTTTGACTACATCCGGTCCTCAAACATAGTGGACCAGTCGCTAAAAGTCGGCTCCACCAACCCAGTAAACACCTACACGGCTCCACTGGCGCCGGATAGCTCGCACAACTATGGTGCTGGACAAGGACAGGTTGTGCCAATCGTTGACTCGACAAATGGCACTCGCGGTTTTGGACGCTTTCCCACCCTGCAACAGGCCTCCCTCGTCTTTTTCCCTTCGTCCGACAACGGAGCCACTCCGACTCCGACCCCCAACCAAATGCAGGCGGCTTTCGTGCTCCAGCTTGCCGACCCATCGATGGGATATCCATGGAACTACGCCTACTACACCATCGAGGTGAGCGGGCTGAACAGCTTCACTTGGGACGGGACGAGCCCAATGTGGACAACTTCTCCGGTCACCATCAACTCACCCTACAACGGGAACTATGACCTGGAGCCAATGACTGGCGGGATAGTTGGCTGGACACGTTTGCTCATAAACAATCACAGCAGCTACGGGGCAAACCTTACGCCGGCCAATCAGGGAACCCGAATGTATAGCACCGTCTTCCCGGCAGCTCCGCCGCCAGGATCAACCTTCGCCTCGCAGGGTATCACCGGTGTCCGATTTACAGGAGGACCGGTCACCATTGATTTCTATGCGAAGAACCCGAACGGATCCAAAGGGGCTAAAGTGCAATCCATCACTATCAGCTTTCCCAATGCGCCCGCGACCGGGTTCCCTCTCCCCGATCTTTCCACCACGACCGGATTTGGCCCAGCATGGAGCAAAAATTGGCAGAACCGTTTGACCAAAATTGCCACTCCTGATGGATCAGGCAAGACATGGACACTTCTCGGAGATCGAGATGTCTCGAGAAGTATTCTGGCCAGCCCGGGTGATACCCGTCTCGTCGCCGCGCGTGGAATCATCCCTTCGGCAGCATCAGGTTCACTCTACGCCGTCCACCCCCGCTACGGTGGCGCGTCACGCCATGCCCATGCCCTCCGAACAGGGTCAGGCTCCGTCTTTTTTGGCAACTCCATTGCCGGAGCGGCCTCGGGCGGCGGACGCTTGGTCCCTCTCGCCTATGACCAATGGCAGAACTTTGCCTACACGGGAAATCCGGAGCAGTGGGGCCTCGCAAATTCTGCACCGCGTGACAGCGACGTCCCCACGCAGAGTGGCGTGGCGGTCGGAAAAATTGCGCCTCTCGCTGCCGGAGATATCCCCGGCGACTGGGACAACGGGGTCGGAAACCTTCGGGACGGACCATATATTAATAAAGCGGATGAAGGAGATAACTCTGCCGGCGCTTATTTTGACATCTACGGGCAAGTCGCCATCGGCGAGACATTTTTCTCGCCTAACCGCATGGTCCCTTCGGCAGGCATGTTTGGATCGCTGCCCACCGGGGTCCTTGCAAACAAGCCTTGGCAAACCCTGCTGTTCCGACCTGGGCCGGCGGGGCACCCCGGCTTGGGCAGCCCGAGCAATTCCGTTGTCGGGCCGCCCTACACGACTCCACCGGATCATTTGCTTCTGGATCTCTTCTCCATGCCAGTCGTCGAACCCTATGCCATCAGCGAACCACTATCGACCGCGGGTAAAGTCAACATGAACTATCAGATCGTCCCGTTCTCCTACATCAATCGGGAGACCGCTCTGCGCGCTGCCCTCAAAGCCTCCCGCGTGATCGCCGTCCCGGATGCCGATGCGAACCGCTACAAGCAATACCAGGTCCCACCTCCGTCGCCCAACAACAACGACTATCGCCTCACGCTCAACACGGACGCAACTCTCTCCCAGTTCCAAGCCCGGTTCAACAACAAGGATATTTTCCGCTCAGCATCCGAGATCTGCTCGATCGACCTCGTTCCATCTAACTATACCGGGTCCCTCTCGCAACCCGGGACCTCCACTTGGCGCACCAATCTTGACAGCTATTGGAACTCCCGTCGACTAACCGGCGATAACAGCCGTGAGAGACCTTATGCGAATCTTTATCCCTTACTCACCACCAAATCGAACACCTTCAATGTCCACTACCGCGCCCAGTCGTTGAAAAGGACGCCCGGAGGTGCTGATGATGTCTGGGACGAGAGCAAAGACAAGGTGACCGGAGAATACCGGGGATCCCAGATTATCGAGCGCTTCATTGATCCGAACGATCCGAGTATTCCCGACTATGCCGATCCTTCTGTGACCACACCGATCAGCGACTTTTACAAGTTCCGAATGATTCAGTCCAAGCAGTTCGCCCCATGATCTCAGGATTTCGATTTCCAACTTCCGCGCCTCGCATTCCACGCGGCTTTAGCCTGATGGAGTTGCTTGTCGTGATCGCAATCATCGCAATTCTTGCCGGGCTAAGCATGCCCGCACTCACCCAGACATTGCGCGCCTCTCGCGTCACCTCGGCCGGCCAGACGGTGGTCGATCACCTGAACTTCGCGCGGCAAACCGCGATCTCACGCAATCTGCCAGTTGAGGTCCGCCTCTACAAGCTCCCAGGGTATACCGCCCAGAACTCAGACTCCCCCCAGGTTTACCGCGCCATTCAAAGTTTTCTCCGCAACGATACCAACCTCGTGCCGCTGACTAAGCCGGAGTATTTCTCGAGTCCGGCGATCTTTTCTGAAAATGCCGCTTACTCATCCCTGTTGGATATTCTTACGGAAACAAATTCGGTCACCGAACGGGTTTCCGCCTATGGACTCAACTACAAATACCGGTCGTTCCTCTTCAAGCCCGGCGGATCGACCAGCCTGACAACCAATGCCTTCGTCACCATTGTGCTGGAAAATACTCAGGATCTTTCGCAAGGCGCGAACTTCCTAACCGTCCAGATCGATCCCACGACCGGGAGGACAAAAACCTTCCGCCCCTGAAATCTTCTCATGAGCAAAAACGCAGCGCAACGCATCGTATTCACCGGCAGGCAGCAAGTCGAACTTGAGGACTATCCGATTCCGAAAGCTTCAGACGGGGAGGTGCTCATCCGCACGAGGTGTTCCCTGATGAGCACAGGCACCGAGAATATCGTCTTCAACAGGCTCTTCGATCCGGGAACCCACTGGGACAACTGGGTGAAATATCCGTTTTATCCTGGGTATGCAGCCGTGGGCGACGTGATCGAATCAAATATCCCCAACCTCCCGATAGGAACTTTCGTCACACACCGCAAAGGACACTGCTCGCACGCCGTGGCAACTGCATCTGAATGCGTAAAAGTTCCATCCGATGTCGAGCCCGAGGAGGCCGCATGGTTCGCACTGGCGAAAATTGCATTTCACGGTGCGCTCGTCGCGGATTACGCGCTCGGCGACAGTGTGCTGGTCATCGGCGCCGGACCGATCGGCCAAATGTCTGTGCGGTGGGCAGAGGTGGCCGGGGCCGCCGAGATCCTCGTCGCGGACACCGCCGCCGGACGCCTCAAGTTGGCAAAGTCCGGCGGGGCGACGCTCGTGATCCCGGAAGCGATCGAATTCGCGAGAGAGTCCATCCTTTCCTCAACAGGCAACCGACTCCCTCGCGTGGTGATCGACTCCACCGGGAACGAGACGGTCTTTGCTCAGGCGCTGGGCCTTGCTGCAGACTTCGGGCGAGTGGTCATCCTTGGTGACACCGGGCGCCCCGCTGCACAGCGACTGACAAATGACGTGATAACCCGCGGACTGACTGTCGTCGGGGCGCATGATGGGCACAACACGCCTCAGTGGAACCTCACGACCATCACGGAACTCTTCCTTTCACTTGTCTCCCAGGGTCGCTTTCCTCTGGGTGGTTTGAAATCCCACGAATTCTCGCCAGAGGATTGCGGACAGGCCTACGAAACAGCGAACAAAGACCGCCAGACAACCATGGGACTCTATTTCATTTGGTGTTCTGGCTAGTCAAAAACAGATGGGGACGGACCTCCAGCTTGACTGTTCAGCATCGGAGATCTGGAGGACCAGAGCCCTAAGCTGGTCTACTGCCAAGATGCCCGCTTCCTTTGGTCACTTTTCTGAAGATGCCCGCGAGTATGTGATCACCGATCCGTTTTCACCTCCGCGTGCCCAGATAAATTTTTTATGGAATGACACCCTCATCTCGGGGCTGAACCAATTCGGGGGCGGCGATGGGGTCTTCAACAACCAGACGCTGCTTTATAATCACCCCGGGGGCAGGGTGCGTCTGATTCGCGACGGGAGGCGGTATTTTTATTTGAGGAATCGGGAAACCGGAACGTATTGGAACTCCGCTCTGTTTCCTGTCAGGCCTGAAGGGGCAACATTGCGGACCCGCGTGGGGTTGGGCTATTCCGTTTTTGAATCAACCCACGAAGGAATCTCGTGCACGAGCCGTGTTTTTCTGGCCCCCGATGAACCCGTGGAGATCTGGGAGTTTGAGCTTGGGAATGATGGCACAAATCCACAAAATTTGAGCCTGATTCCCTATGTCGAATGGTTGCTCGGGGGTTATGCCACATTCAGCAGTCCCTATTCCTATCTGAGGAGCACGTTTTACAAGGAACTCAACTGTGTGGCCGCATATAACACGTCCGATGAGCGTCCACATTCCCGCTATAATGCCTTCTTGGCCACTAATGCCACCGTGGAAGGATGGTGTGGTGGACGCCGGGATTTTCTGGGCCCCTTTGGCACGCCCTCCGAGCCAGAGTCCGTGGTCAGCGGCCGCATGGCATGCCGGGAGGCCTGGTGTGAGGAACTCGCGTCATCTGTGGAAATCGCAGTCCCTCTGCAAGGTGGAGAGACCCGAACCATTTGTGTGGTCCTGGGTTCCTTCGACACGGAGTCGGAGAGGGAGCGGTTGATCCGCAAGACACTCGATCCGGAATATCGGACTTCCGCGTGGAACAAACAAATGGCCGCAAAAGAGGACATGTTGAATCGTGTCTGGGTTGAGACGCCGGAGGAGCCAATCAACCGCCTGGTTAATGTCTGGGCAAAGCAGCAAATCCAACTTTGCGTGGAATTCGGTCGGGACGGTGCGCGGGGATTCCGCGACACGCTTCAGGATGCTTGGGGGATCCTTCCGTTCAACCCGTCTCTGGCACGCGAAAAAATCATCGAGACACTCAGCCACCAGTGGGCGGATGGCCATGCAGTGCGGGGGTGGCTCCCGCTTCAACCCCACCACTATTCCGACGGGCCCGCATGGATCGCCCCCACGGTGATTGCCTACCTAAAAGAAACCGGGGACGTGGACTTTTTGACCGAGCGGGTTCCTTATCTTGACAGCGGCGACGATACCGTCCTAGGTCATCTTCTCCAAGGAGTCAGGCATCTTGCCTCCGATCTCGGAGTCCACGGACTTGTGCTTGCACACGAGGGAGATTGGAATGACTCCCTGAATTGGATGGGGCGCGCAGGAGTCGGAGAAAGCGTTTGGACATCGATGGCGCTGTTTCACAGCCAGATGCTGATCGCGGAGTTGGCGGGAGAACTGTTGCGGGATCCCATCTTAAAAGCGGAAATGCTGGATGGTGCGGAACTCATGCGTGCAACAATCCAAGACCACGGGTGGGACGGAGATTGGTATCTTGCAGGTTGGAGCGATTTCGGAAACCCTGTGGGTTCGCACAAAAATCCCGAGGGACGCACGTTCTTAAACACCCAGACCTGGGCGGTCCTCACGGGACTTGCGACGGGTGAGCGTTTGGATAAATGCTGGAAGGCGATTGATGAAATTCTAGAAAGCACACATGGATCGCTCACCCTCTGGCCACCCTACACGGCCCGCGACGAAAATTCCGGCCGCGTCTCGATGTTGCTACCCGGCATGTACGAAAACGGGACGCCCTACTGTCACGGCACAGCGTTCAAAATCGTGGCGGATATTCTCGGCGGGCGTCCGGATCCGGCGCTGCGCAGCTGGAAAAAAGTGATGCCAGATAATCCGGACCACCCGTCTGCGATTTCAGGATGCGAGCCCTATGCCTTCACCAATCAATATCTGGGCCCGACAAATGCACGCTCCGGCGATTCCATATCCGGGTGGATCACAGGGACGGCAGGATGGATGTTTCGCGCAATTCTTGAATACTTCTGCGGGGTTCGCCCGTGCTATAACGGATTGGAGATCCGCCCGTGTCTGCCCTCGACATGGGACCATGCCCGGGTGCGGAGGGTCTTCCGTGGCTTTGAATTCGATATTGTCATTCGCCGATGCGGCACAGAATACTCGGTCATCGTGAATGGGGCTTCCTGTAACGATGGCTTCATCCGAGTCCCTTCCTAATCGTCTGGATCACCAGATAGATGGATTTTTCGGAGCCACTCCGGTGATAATTTTCTTCCCCTCCCCCGCATCTCGTGCAACTCTCTCCGACCTCGCAGGAGAGGCATCCCTAGCTCAATGGTAGAGCAGTTGACTCTTAATCAATTGGTTCCCGGTTCGAGCCCGGGGGGGTGCAGTTCTGGGGCGACTTGGGATTCCGGGTCGAGGAATTGCATGGCTGCCAAGCGGCGGTAGGCACCGTCTTCTTTTGCAAAAAGTTCGTCGTGGGTTCCGGTCTCGACGACGGCTCCGTGTTCGATCACATAGATTCTGTCAACTCGACGGATCGTGGAGAGGCGGTGTGCGATGATGATCGCGGTGCGATTTTTCAGAAGGATGCCAAGGGCCTTCTGGATCAGGTGCTCGCTCTCCGAGTCCAGCGAGCTCGTCGCTTCGTCGAGAATGAGGATGGACGGATCTTTGAGGAGGGCGCGGGCAATGGCAATTCGCTGGCGCTGGCCGCCGGAGAGCTTGATTCCGCGGTCTCCGACGACGGTCTGGTAGCCTTCTGGAAACCGCTCAATGAAGTCGTGGCAGGCCGCGAGACGGGAGGCGGCGACGATTTCTTCAAGGGTGGCATTGGGTTTGCCATAACGAATGTTTTCCTCGATCGAACCGCCAAGGAGAAGGACTTCCTGGGGGACGATGGCAAGGTTCGCGCGGAGATAGGCTAGGGAAAAATCGGTTGCCGGCTGGCCGTCGATCAAGATACGTCCAGAATCGGGCTCGTAGAATCGGAGAAGCAGGGACACGATCGTCGACTTCCCGGCTCCGCTCGCTCCGACAAGGGCAATATTTTCCCCGGCGGCGGCCTCGATCGTGAGACCCTGCAGGACGGGAATTTCTTTACGCGAGGGGTAGTGGAACGAAACATCATCAAAACGAACCGCCCCGCGAAATCGCGGAGCTGACACATTCGAGACCGCTGCGCAGGCATCGATTTCGGGGCTTTCCTTGAGAAGCTCGCGAACCCGCTCTGTCGCCCCGAGGGTTTTTTGAATCTGGCTCGACACCTCCGCGAACGAAGCCACCGATCCGCCAACAAATGTCGTGTAAAGAATGAAACTCGTCAGCTGCCCGGATGTCAGTTGCCCGGATTGCATGAGGTGGGCCCCATACCAAAGGACCAAGACGATGGATCCAAACACGCCGAAAATAATAAATGAGATCATCGACGCCCGAAGCCGGGCGGTTCGGAGGATCACTTTGAGGAAGGCATCGAGATGTTGCGAGTAGCGGGCGAGTTCGAAGCGTTCGTTTCCGAAGGCTTTGACGTTGGCAATACCTTGGAGGGATTCGTCAACAACAGTGCCTGCCTCCGCGAGACGATCCTGCGCCTCTCGCGCGCGCTTGCGGATGTAGCGTCCGTAGATGATGGCGACCAGCACCAGAACCGGGAACGTTGAGATCATCAGCCCGGTCAGCTTGATCGAGGTCACAGCGACCATGGCGATGCCTCCCGTGAGGAGCAACCCTTGCCGCAGGGTTTGCTGGACGGTCATGGTGAGCGTGTCCTGCAAAAGCGTGAGATCGTTTGTGAGACGGCTCGACAGCTCACCGATCCGGCGGTTTGCAAAGAACGCCATCGGCATGCCGATCAAGCGCGAGAATGTCTCACGCCGAAGATCGGTGAGCGCGCTCTCGCCGCAGCTGTAAAATCCCGAGGTGGAGAAAAACGAAAAGACCGCCTGAACGGCCAGCGTGGCGAGGAGGATGAGTGCGGTGCGGTTGATATCCGAACTCCCACCTGCCGTCGGGCCCGAAAATGCACCGTCCAGCAGGACGCCAGCGAGATAGGGAAAACATAGGCCGAGGGAGGTCGAGACGATCAGCGCGACAACAGAAATGGAAAAAGCGACTCGGTAGGGGCCGAGGTAGCGAAAGACAAATTGGAAGTCTTCAAACTTCTTCCGACGGGCGGGCTTTTCAGGTTCTTCGTTCATCAAAGGGCAGCGACGGCAGTGGATATCAGCTTTCCGTCCGGCACAAGAAAAGTTACGCAGCGATTCACTTCTTGGGTCCGAGGGATTCGAGGGCATCCACCGTGCGCGAAAGCTCGGCTCGCGGGTGAATGCGCCCAGCAAGCTCCTTCGCCCGAGCCGCCATTTTCTGATCATCCAGGATTTGCCGAAGGCGAATCGTCAGTAAATCGACCGAGACCTCGCACCTCGTCATGGGAACGCCCACGCCAAGCCGCCGCAGCCGCTCGGCATTATCTGGTTGGTCAAACGTGAACGGGATGACGAGTGAAGGCACACCACTCCGGAGGGCCATCGCACTGCTCCCGATCCCGCCATGGTGGACCACGACAGATGCTTGAGGGAAGATCGACTCCAGCGGAGCGTAGGAGAGGCCCAGCATCGAATCGGGCAGATCGAGTGGGACCGGGTTTTTCCCGAGCAGGAGGATCGCGCGGCACCCAAGTGTCGAGGCAGCCTTGGCGGCCATGCGATAGAAATTGTCGGCGATTTGGACGATCGATGAGCCCAGCGTGAACACCAATGGTCGCGGACCGCTCGCCAGGAACCTTGCGAGCACATCGGCATTCGGGCCGGTGAAGCGCTGCTCGAAAAATGGAAAACCCGTCTGGACGGCGTGAGGCGGCCAGTCGCGCTGCGGCGGGGCAAAAAAGTCTGCGAAAAGCGCGAGGGTCAGGTGGGGTGAGTGTTTGCCGAAATAGATCGGGTTCGGTCCGCGAGGGAATCCGAGTTCCCGCCTGAGGTCAAAAAGCGGTTTCGCCCATCGCATCGTGACGCGGTTGCCGACTGCCAGCACGAGCCGGTGAGGAACGGTTCCCAAGAATCGCCAGCGATGGAGTTGCGGGAGGGGGGCGAGCACACACGGGTCGAGAACCGACAAAAACGAGCTCGGAGACAGCGCGGCATTGGCCCACGGGATCCCCCGTTTCGCGGCCACAAGCGGGGCAACATAGAGGAGCTCACCCACGACCAAGAGGTCGCAATCCTCGCACGCGGCCAAGAGATCGACATACGTCTCTCGGACCGAGGGAAAGATCTCCTCGCAAAAAAGCCGCTCCGGACCATGCGCGGGGTCGCTCAGATGCCGGACTTGGTCGCGAGCCGGGTCGAGATCGGGACGGATTGGCAAAAACGAAAACCCGAGCGAGGTCGTGTATTCCCCGAATCCCCGAGACGCCGCGATGAGAACCTCGTGCCCCCGGTCCCTCGCTGCTTGGGCAACGGCGAGGAGCGGGTGCAGGTCCCCCAATGTTCCGAGTGAGGCGAATGTGATACGCATGCGGGTTCCCATCCTCTGCGCGAGATGGGCGGATCTGGCGAGAGAATGTTTTGGGTTTCCAAATAATCATCACGTCGCAGAGTTGCCAACTCGGCCCCCCGGACTTTAGCTTCGGCGGAAATGGAGCAATACCACCGGCTTCTCCAGCTCGTTCTGGAAAAGGGAAAATTTAAATCCGACCGCACCGGCACGGGAACATACTCCGTCTTCGGTGCTCAGGAGCGTTTCGACCTGCGGGGGGGATTCCCGCTGGTGACGACGAAGAAGCTCCACCTGCGCTCGATCATCTACGAGCTCCTCTGGTTTTTGCAGGGCGATACCAATGTCGGGTATCTTCGCGAAAATGGAGTCACGATCTGGGATGAATGGGCAGATGAAACTGGCGCTCTCGGTCGCGTCTACGGCGCGCAGTGGAGGGACTGGCAAGGTCCGGAAGGACGTGTGATCGACCAGATCTCCGAGGTCATCGAGCAGATCCGAAAGAACCCCGACAGCCGTCGGTTGATTGTCTCGGCGTGGAACCCCGGAGAGCTCCATCTGATGGCCCTTGCGCCATGCCATGCCCTCTTCCAGTTTTACGTGCAGGAAGGCGAGCTGAGCTGCCAACTCTACCAGCGTAGCGCAGATTTATTTTTGGGGGTGCCCTTCAACATCGCCTCGTATGCCCTGCTCACGATGATGGTGGCTCAAGTCTGCGGGCTTCGGGCCGGTGATTTCGTTCATACGTTCGGCGACCTCCACCTTTATTCGAACCACCTCGATCAGGCCCGGCTCCAGCTGACGCGGGACTTTCGTCCCCTCCCCACCATGCGGCTCAACCCGGAGATCCGGCGGATCGAAGATTTTCGATTCGAAGATTTCACGCTCGAAGGCTACGACCCGCATCCGGCGATCAAGGCCCCTATTTCTGTATGAAGCGATCCTTCTGCTCATGATCGCCATCGCCGCCATGTCTCCAGAGCGGGTGATCGGTGCTGGCGGGAAAATCCCGTGGCATATTTCCGAGGATCTCAAATTTTTCAAACGCACGACGTTGGGGCACATTGTTTTGATGGGGCGCAAGACGTTTGATTCGTTGGGCAGGCCACTCCCCGGACGCGAGAACTGGGTCGTGTCGCGAAGCGCGAATCCAGAGGGGGCCCGCGTCTGGCGAGATCCGGCAGAGATTGTCCCTCCGACCGACGGACGCCATGTCTTCATCATCGGAGGCGCCGAGCTCTACAAAGCCATGATGCCCGTGACCACGGAAATCTTTCTCACGCGGGTTACCATGTCCGTCGACGGCGACACATGGTTCCCGGAATTTGAAAGCGAGTTTGATTCCGGCGAGATCATCGAGACCGGGTCAAACTACGAGATCCGCCATCATCGACGAATCTCCGCCTGAGCCCGAATCTCAGGCGTCCGGCTTTTTCGTCGTCTGAATCGAGAGTTCTCGGAGCTGCCGAAAGTCGACGGTTGAAGGCGATCCGGTCATCATTTCCACGCCACGGTTGTTTTTCGGAAACGCGATGACGTCACGGATGCTCTCGGCGCCTGCGATAAGCATGACGAGGCGGTCCAGTCCGAGCGCGATCCCTCCGTGCGGCGGGGTTCCCAAGCGAAACGCCTTGAGGAGATGGCCAAACATCGATTGTTGAGTTTCCTCGTCGACGCCCAGCACGGAAAACATCTTCGCCTGCAATTCCGGCTCATGGATGCGCAGGCTTCCGCCGCCGACCTCGACGCCGTTCAGGACAACATCGTAAGCCACCGCACGAACGTCCGCAAAGTTTCCCGACTCCAAAAGCGCCGCGTCCTCCGACTGCGGGCGGGTGAATGGGTGATGGACCGCGTTCCACTTTTGCTCTTCAGCATTCCATGCGAGGAGAGGAAAATCGACAACCCAGAGAAAATCCAACCGGGCGGAATCTTTCACAAGGCCCAAAATCTCCGCGACGGCGAGGCGGATTCTTCCGAGGGTCTCGCACGCAGCTTCCCACTTGTCGGCACCGAAAAGAATGAGATCTCCCTCTTCGATGGCGAGCTTCTCTGTGAGCGCAGCCTTCTCGGCCTCCGTGAAGAATTTCACGATCGGGGATTTCCATTCGCCGTTCTCGACTTTGATAAATGCGAGGCCTTTTGCCCCGGCTTGCTTCGCGAGCTCGGTCAGGTTCTCGATTTGTCCCGTGGTAATGCCAGCAAATCCCTTGGCGTTGATTGCCTTGACGACCCCGCCATTGTCGAGAGCTCCCCGGAAGACCTTGAATTGCGACGCCGCAAAGACCTGTCCCAGATCGACGATCTCCATTTCGAACCGAGTGTCGGGTTTGTCACTGCCAAACCGGTCCATGGACTGCTTCCACGTCAAACGCGGGAATGGGAGCGGAATGTCAACGCCACGAGTTTCCCGAAAGACCGCGGCAAGGAGTCCCTCGACGAGATGTAGAACGTCATCTTGTGTAACGAACGATGCCTCGACATCCAGCTGGGTAAACTCCGGCTGCCGGTCCGCCCGCAGATCCTCATCGCGAAAACACCGTGCGATCTGAAAATACTTTTCGACCCCGGCCACCATGAGCAGCTGCTTGTATTGTTGGGGAGCCTGCGGCAGCGCGTAGAAGGCACCGGGCGTCAGCCGCGACGGAACCAGAAAATCCCGCGCTCCTTCCGGCGTGCTCTTGGAAAGGATGGGTGTTTCAATCTCGAGAAATCCCTCGGCGTCCATCCGGTCACGAATTGTTTTGATGACGCGATGGCGAAGCCGAAGGTTCCCCAGCATTTCCGGGCGCCGCAGGTCGAGGTATCGATACGTGAGGCGAAGGTCCTCGTTGGCAATTCGTTCATCCACGGGGAAGGGCAGGACATCGGCCGCGTTCAAAATCTCGAGCCCGTCGGCGACGATTTCGATTTCTCCAGTCGCCAACCGAGGGTTCTCCGTTCCGGCCAATCGGGCGGCAACCCGACCGGTGACTCGGATCACATCCTCGCCACGCAACTCATGAGACTTCGTGGCTGTCTCGGGATTTTCTTCGGGACGGAATACGACCTGAGTGAGGCCCTCGCGGTCACGAAGATCAATAAAGATGACCCCGCCGTGATCACGTCGGGATGAGACCCAACCGCTGAGGGTCACTGGAGTTCCTGCGTCGTCCCTGCGGAGCGCGCTGCAATGGTGTGTGCGATAAGTCATGATGGTCCCCGGATCAAACCGGACGAGTCTTTTCGACTTTTCTCAAGCGTTCGGCAAGCCCGCTTTGATCGAGAGCTTCTTCGCCGCGGGTGGCGAGTTCCTTCCATTTGACCAGTGGCCACTCGGAACCCACGATGATGGCGACGGAGGCCTTCATGTGCTCGGCGTCCTGAAACTGCCGTCCCACCTTGGCGGGTTTGATGGAAAAATCCGTTCGCCATCCGCTCTCGCGGGCGAGCTGGACGATCGCCAGCGCCTCGGGCCGACGGGACTCTTCGGCGATCACCACGTAGAGGTCGCAGCTCGACGGGACGGGAATTTTGGCGGCAGCCGTCGGGGTTTCATCGATCAGATTCCCGAGCACGACATCGCCCATTCCAAAGCCAATCGCAGGCAAATCCACTCCCCCGTCGCTCAGGTCCGAGATGAGCGAGTCATACCGTCCGCCACCCGCCAGGGCGCGGAGTTTCTTTGAGCGATCAAAAACTTCGAAGACGACGCCGGTATAATAGGCCAAACCACGAACAATCGACAGATCCGTCTCGACATAGTCCTGGAGACCACGGGCTTTCAGTGCCGCGTGCAAAGGGCCAAAACCGTCGCGATGGCCAGATCGAATAAACTCCTGCAAAGCCGCCACCGTCAGGCCGAATGGTGCCAGCTTGAGGTTCAGGGACTCCGCAGGTTCTCGCTCGATTTTATCCACACAGGCCAGGACGGCCCCCGCTGCTTCATCGCCACACCCACTTGCCGCAAGAAATTCCATCCATGCCCGCCGGTCGCTGAGCCGGACAACAAAATCCGACGACGAGAGTCCGAAGGCCCTTAACAAATCAATCGACAGAGCGATGATCTCCGCATCCGAATCCGGAGAACTCTCGCCAATAATGTCCGCATTAAATTGCAAAAACTCGCGCAGCCGACCTTTTTGTTGACGCTCGTGACGGAAGAAATTGGAGACGCAGAACCACTTCATCGGCTTGCGGAATTCCCGCTCGCGAGCTGCGATCATCCTCGCCAGCGTCGGCGTCATCTCGGGACGCATAGCCACCTCGCGTCCGCCGCGATCGGTGAAGGAATAAAGCTGGTCAAGGATCTCTGCCCCCGGCTCGTTCTTTTTCCGATAGAGCTCCGCGCTCTCCAATGTCGGCCCGTCGTATTCCACAAAGCCATATCTCCCGGCAACCGACCGCCATACGGAGATCACATAGTTCCGCCGAAAGCACTGGTCAGGATAGAAATCCCGAAAACCCGGCAACCCAGGCACTAGGAGCAACCTCCGACGATTCTTAACTTCATCTTCAACATCACCGAGCCATCATGCTCAACCTCCCGGGTGCTGCAATTTTTTTCAGCACTGCCACCTCAACACGGCATTCGTTGCCATCATCGCGGATAGCCCATTTCCTGGACGAATCCACGGGTGGTGGTCCGGACTCTGGAATTCGGGCAATTCGGCGGATCCGTGAGGTAGTTCCTGTGTCGGACCGGCGCGATTTCGCCGTTGTTCGCGGTCGGCGCACTGAAAGACACGCGGGAGTAGCCGACATCCGAGCAACGGAGGACTTCCGGACCAGTATACCGCTCCAACCACATGACCGACCAGTTGCTCAGATAGCCCCACTTTCTCGGCACGGTGATCGTGCCAATCGTCATTTCCTTGCCGTCCGGGACCTCGCGCACGGTCGCACTCCACTCGGTTCCGTTCCGATTTTTCCCACTCCGAAACATCCTCAACCGATACGTCCGCCCGACCTTCCATTCATAAGGAATCAAAGTCTGAAACCCCTCACCCTCACTGTCAAATGGCTGCGCAATCCCATTCCCCCTTGCATCCAACGCATTCCAGACGGAAAAGATCGCCACCTTCCCCTCCGTGCCATCCGGGTGTCTTCCGAGTGTTTGCAGCCCGAAATACGCCGCTCCCCCGTCGACGAGAGCAACTTGGTGGGACCAAAAATATCCCACCGTTTTGCCGGGATCGATCTCGGGCGTGACGCGATGCTCGACGCTATAAAACCCAGATTTGCCATCGGCGTTGTGCGGAGCATCCGGCCAATTCCATTCGGTATAAGCCCCGGTCGGGCCATGTTTGTGATCCGCTGCCACCAAGGGTGCTACGATAAAGCCGAGGGCCACAAAGAAACTCACCGCCCGCCATCCGAAGGTTATCTGGTTGTTGGCATGTCTCATGGGCAGTCTTTGTCTCTCCTGACCTCATCTTCATTATTGAATCCGCGCAATTTCGCAACCTCCAGGTTTCCATCGACCCGCTTGGCACGACTTGTGCTTTCCGGATCTGGAATGAAAAAGATCGAGGCAATCATCAAGCCGTTCAAGCTCGAAGCGGTCAAAGACGCTCTGGCCGAACAAGGAGTCGATGGAATGACTGCTTCCGAGGTCAAGGGATTTGGGCGGCAAAAGGGGCACACAGAAATCTATCGCGGAAGCGAATACAACGTCGACTTTCTGCCGAAGATCAAGCTCGAGGTCGTTGTCGGAGACGCCGACGCCGCCAAGGTCATTTCCGCGATCACAACGACCGCGAAGACAGGCAAGATCGGCGACGGAAAGATCTTCGTCCTCCCGATAGAGAGCGTTGTCCGAATCCGAACCGGCGAGACGGGCGAGGACGCCATTTAATCCAACGGTCACCGGAAAGCAGAACTTAGCTTTCCGCGGTTCTTGAAATCAGGCAGTGCCTGATCAGTTGCGGCGAGCAGGTTGTGCCGAGGCATGGCAGTCATGGAACTTCCACCTTGTCTCCTCTTCTTACCGTCAAGTAGACATTCGACCACATAGCACGCGCAAGTCGCGGGTCTTAGCCATTTTCCAAGGAGGCGTTTGGTGTAATATCCCACAATTCGCTTTCGCCGGTTGGTGGCAACAGCGGTGGAATTGGCGGGCCCGGCCGTTGACTCGTCTCGAAGATAATCCAAAGCCGTTCCGCCTCTCGCTGACCGTGAGTAGAAAGAAGCTCGCCCGTGTGTTTATCGTTTATTGGCACAGCCCCTGCTACGGTTGGGAATGTCTTTGGCGCGGACGGTGAGGCGGTTCTCGCCGGCAGGAAGCGGAAGGTTGATCGACCATGCCCCGGTGGCGTCTGCCCAGCCGGGGTGGGTGGCATCGCCGAAGAGAACGCCGTTGATGTCCGCCTCCACGCGGTCCGCGCCGAAAGCAATGCCGCTCGCAGGGATCGTGCGGAGCAGATTATTGGCCGACTCGGCGGTAACGCGGGCGAGCGGGTTAACCGTGCTGGCGTTCACGAACCAGTTCGTATTTCCGCCCGAGCCGACTTCGGCTTTGGTGCGGACGCCGACGCCGGGCGTGCCGGAGTCAAACTGATAGTTGATCGTGCGCGAGGCATCGTCCCACGGGGCGAACGATTCCGAGAGGAGCTGGCCGCGATTATTGTAAGCAAACGCCTTCGACTCATTCCATGCGTGAAGGCCGCTACGAATGGCCGAGTAGCTGTCCATCGTGGAATCCGCCCGCCACGTCATACCCTCGCTTAGCACGGCGGCAGCATTGGCACTGGTCGTCTGCCCGAGCACCCGCCCGCGACTGTCGCGACTGGTCACCGATTGGCTGCGGAACGGGCTCGTGCGGGAATCGAGCAGCCCGTTGGTCCCGTAGGTAAAGGAAGCCGTCTGCGAACCCTCGCTCGTCGAGGTCAACTGGCCCGCTGCGTCGTGGGTAAAGGCCACATCAAAACCCGTGCCACTACTCAAGCCGGAGCGGCGTCCGGCTGCATCCCATGTGTGGTTGATCGCACTGTGGGGCTGCCCGCCGAGCGATACAGATTCCGAAGTGATTTGACCGTAACCATCGACGACGCGGCTGATTTCCGTGCCGGGTTGGTCCCCTCCCGTCCGCGTGATCGTGAGGGGATTTCCGCGATTGTCGTAGGTTGTGGCAACCGTCAGGTTTTGCCACGATTGCGAGCCGGTGGCGGCGATGGATTGTGGGCGGCGGAACTCGTCGTAGGTAGTGGTGCGTGTGATACCGCGTGGGTCGGCAACCGTGTTGAGCAACCCATTTTGCGGGCCACTGGCATGGTAGGTGTAGGTAAACTGCCGGGTGGTTTCTCCACCGCCTGTGAGAGTTTCTCCGGTGATGCGCCCGGCGGTGTCGTAAGTCGCCGTCCAGTTTAACCCACCCGGCATGAGCCGCCCGGTGAGGTTGCCTGCCGCGTTGTGGGTGAAGTTCGTCACCGCCCCGTCGGGCCGCGTTTCACGGGTCATGCGGCCAAGGCCATCGTGTAGATAAGTCGTCGTGCGCCCGAGTTCATCGGTGCTCGAAACGACGCGACCCGCCACATCGAAGACACTCGAACGAAATGAGCCGTCCGCATGGCTCACCAGCACGGTCTGGCCGAACGTGTCCGTCCATGTCTGGGTTGAGATCGCTCCGGGGCCGGAGCCGTCCGTAACGGTGACGCTATTGTGATCCGGCGAGTATTCGTAACCAGTCAGTCGCGCGATGCCATTTGGTCCGCTGACCTCCATAGAAATCATGCGCCCCATCACATCCCGGGTGGTAACGACGGATTCCCCCGAAGAGTTCGCAACAGTCGTCACGCGTCCAGCGGCATCATAGCTGTAGGTCGTGACCTGCTGGGCCGAGCTGCCACTGGCAGCGGGGCCGGTCGCCGTCTTGGGACGATCCAAGCCGTCGAATGCGGCCGTGAACGTATGGCTGTCCACATCGGTTTCCGAAATCCGGTTGCCGCGCCGGTCGAATGTTTCGCTTTTCGTCGCGAGCGTCGCGCCATTGAGGGCCTTGAGTGTGCGAGTCACGGTGCGGGCGGCATCGTTGTAGGCAATATGCCACGCCGTGTTGTGGGTCACGGGCTCGCGCACGGGACGCCCATCCAATTGGTAGCGCCATTCCAAGAGGGTGCCATCTGGACGGGTGACGCTCTTCAACTGCCCATCGGACGTGTAGGTATTGGTGGTCACGCCTCCCAGCGGATCAGTATGGGTGGCCACTTGATCGCCGGGCTCATACGTCCAAGATTCCTGAGCAAGAAGGTTTGCGCTGGAATCCCGAACCACGCGCTGAGACATGCGCCCATTCGCATCGTGGGTCATCGAGACAACGGATTGATTGGGAAGCGTAGTTTCGACGAGGTTTCCAAAGAGGTTGTAGCGGTGGCTCGTAATGGCCGGCGATGCCGCTTCCGTTCCGTTCCCATTGGCATTCGCGACGCTGCGCGATCTCGACTCCCCGACCAACCGACCCGCACGGTCGTAAGTGCGGGCGACCTGATCTTCTGGATTGGTCCGGGAGCCATCGCTCAAAACCAACTCCCCATTACCATCAAAAGTCTGGTAATCCCAACCAACGAGCGCGCCTGTCTCATCCCGAAACTCGGTGCCCGTCCGTCGTCCAATGCCATCGTAAGCATACCGCACCGTCCGTCCCAAGGCGTCAGCTTCCTCCACCATCTCTCCACGAGCATTGTGAACGAACGTGCGCACCACATTCGGGTCGCCCGAACCGGTGGATTGCGTTGTGGAGAGGAGAAACCCAGCCGGAGTGTAGGAAAACAACGTCTCGGCGGCGTCCTCGAAGCCGAAGGCCCGCGTCTCGCTGAGCAACAATCCCTTGGCTGCAACAGGGCCGGAACTCACATCTCCATAGACCCGCCGTGTGCTCGTCACCAATTCGCCGGCATAGGACTCGATCGTGGTTGGGAGTCGTGGAAAGTTCGCGTCTTCATAGCGAATCACCGTCCGGCGACCACCGGGAAGGACGATTTCCACCGGGAGGTGAATGGAGTTATAGGCGGTAGATGTCGTGGCTGTCTCCGCTGTGCCATCTCCTGTGCGGTCTCCCGTCACACTCACGGTTACGAGATTCCCAAATGCGTCGTAGGAGAAATCCGAAATCACTCCCCGCTTGTCCGTTCGCCGCTTGAGACTCCGTGGATAAGCACCGGCCGTCGTGTCGCCTGCAGCATACCATGTTTGCAGAGTCTCCAGCCCCAAAGGATCACGGACGCGCGTCAACTGGCTCTTCACATAATCGTAGCGGCCCTCGCGATTGTAGGCGTCTCGCACCAACGTGTGGCCCGTCTTCGAGCCATCGGTTTCCGCAACCTGACTGTAAATGAATGTCGCGTTGCGAACGGGCTGAGTTCCTTCTCCCACCGTGGCACGTTGCTCGATCACCCTTCGGGACGCATCGTAGTCATTCTCCAAAACCCGTCCCTCGGGCTTGGTCTCTCGAATGAGCAAATGGTTCGAGACCGTTCCGCCCGACTCCCGTCCGTAGGCATATTGTACAACGGATGCATCCGGGCGCACCACTTCCACCAAATCGCCGTGCTCGTCATAGGCATAATCAACACGTCGCCCATCTCCAGCCTCCGCAGCGGTTACGCGCCCTGCAGAATCGTGCGAGAATACGAACGAGGCACCGCCCGTTGAATCCATGCGAACCACCTCACCATATCCATTTTCCATCGGATCTGTTCCAAATGTGAACGACCATCCGTTCCCGCGATGATCGTGCCAGCTCTCCAAATACGGACGAGTTCGCTGCAAACCCGCTCCGTTCGGGAACGACCTCTGCCGAAAAACGCGGCGCGAACCATCCACGGCATCCAGGGTGTAAACAGTGCCGTTGCCGTCGACAGCGCGTGTTATTTTGGCATTAAAGAGGTTCCCATCGGAGGCACTGGAGGAGCCATTCGAGTTCACCCAGTTTGGGTTCTTCACCAGCGTCGGCTGCCAAAGATTCTCTGCCTTCTTCTCGTAGGCGATCACCGAGCCATCCGGCTCCGCAGCATGCAGCACCCACTCTCCCGGCCCCACGACGAGATACGGAAAGAAACCGCTTTTCCAGCCATATCCAAACTCGTTGGCAAAAGTATTGAGAGACGTGTAGTTCCGCCGCAGTTGAAATGGGAATGGCCCCGAGATCGCCAGATCGACATCGTTGACATAGAACTCCCCATTCACCGAGTTCACCGGATCCGAAATGGCCTGCCCAAGATCCGCCCAAAAATTTCCCGTGGAATTGACATCCCCCGCCCAGCCGGAGTCCTCGGAGGCTACAGGATCTGGCACTTGCGCCTTGCGTCCGCGTGCACGTCGATTCTCGCTTCGGAAAAAGTCCCGCAATTCCGCAGCTCCACTGCCCGCCGAGAAGGAGGCAATGGTGCCCGATTCATCCCAGGGTTCCGGTTCCAAAACCTCAACATCGCTGGTGGGAATTTCCGCACCCCGGAAATAAAGCGCCTCCGTCTTTTTGATCAAAGAAAAGTCATTGAGGAACTCGTGCTCCAGCAGTCGAGGAACAAGGATCCAGTCGCCCTTTTTGCGCTGGCCCAAGGCTCTCTTGTCGAGTTCGTGCCGCCAACTTTCGACGACATCGTGCTCGATGGATGCTTCAGATGATCCTCCGCTAAGTCCCATGGTAATGCCCGATATTGTCGCTTGTCAGGCCGCAAAACCTGCTATGGCAAAATCGCATATTTCCATATAGTGGCAAGAACAAAAATGGATACATCGAAACATCTCTGTATCCATTTTTGATTCTTGTGCCTCCTGCAGGGCTGCTCCGAAGGCGCAGGCCGGGAGGCGTTGCCTCCCCCCACCGTCGTGGGTCCCCCCATTCCGCCGAAATCGGCACTTCAACGTCAGCTCCGTGAATCCGGAGACGCGCATTCGAGGACTCCCTTCATTGAACGCCAATGATGCCCCACCTCCGCAGACGCCTCTGCCGCTCAGCACGGAGCGTTGTCCAACTGGGGCAGCGTGATCGTCATGCAACGCAGGAGTTGTCATGAGACACAGAATCTGTGGTAATTGTGGAAATGAAGAACCCCGCCGCAAGCAGCGGGGAATTTGACCCGCCGCGATTAAATGCCACAATTACCACATTCAGAAAGTTGCCATCACAATGGATCAATCCAACCCTAGCCCCACCCGTAGCAAACTTGAGGCCTTCCGCCCGATGATTTTCCAGGAGTGGAAAAAGGAAACCTCCGTTTTGGAGATTACCAGGATTCTCCAAGCGGCCGGATGCACAATTAAACGCACCCGGGTCGCTACCTGGATTGCTACCGAAATTCGGGAAGGTCGTTTCCCAGTTCGAAGGGAACCCCTCGTCGGACGTCCGAAGAAAAATCGTTCAGCAACGCCGCAACAGACAGCTCCCTGCCCGTTCGATGCAGACGAACTCAAAGCAATGGAGGGATTCCTGAAAGCCGTATCGCAGCAAATTCGGCCATCGGAGCTCGCCGCGCAGTTGGGCATTCCGACCTCAGAGTTTGGAAATCCGGATTATGAGACCTATGCCAAACGCCTCGGCCGGGAGGGCGTCTCACGCCTGGGCACCATGGACTATGTCCTCCTCGGGATGAACTCGACCCTGTTGAACATGGTAGAGCCGCAAAACGAACCTAGGTTCGTTGATATACTGTGCAAGGCAGCGGAATCGATTCGCGCCCGGATGAGGAATGCCGTGGCTGGAGATTGCTAGGAGTTTGCAAACGAACGCACCCTTCGTGCGGAAACGTTGCTCTCCCCCTCCCGATGTCCATTCAGCCGATGAGGAGATGATGCTGGCCCCGGTCGGGTTCTCGCACGCGCTGGGGCCGCCACGGCAAAAAGGGGATCTGGGAATCCTTGATCTCCCATGCGCGGACCAACGGGTCCATTTTCCGAAAAATACCCCTGCATTTGTCCTACCCCCTCTGATACTCTGCGGGCCATTGTGGAAAATCCCACCCGCACAAAGATCGACGATTTCCCCGACAATATCGGGCGGGACGCCAAGTCTGACCCTCTGCATCACGGCGTCTCTCGGAACAAACCGCATGCCCGCCTGATCCTCCTCTGACATGGACCAAGCTCAACTCAACTGGCTCACAAATTTCATCTGGAACATCGCCGATGACACCCTCCGCGACGTCTTCGTGCGGGGAAAATACCGGGATGTGATCCTGCCGATGACGGTGCTCCGCCGCCTCGACGCCGTTCTGGAGCCCACGAAAAAGGCCGTGATGGAAATGAAGGCGGCGCTCGACCGCGAGCAGGTCACCAACCAGGACGACGCCCTCCGCGCCGCGTCCGGCCAGGCATTTTACAACACCTCGCCGTTCCTGCTCCGCGATCTCAAATCCCGCGCCACGCAGCAGAAGCTCAAGGACGACTTCGAGGCCTACCTCGACGGCTTTTCCCCGAACGTGCAGGACATCCTGACGAATTTCGAGTTCCGCAACCAGATCCCCCGCCTCTCCAAAGCCGACGCCCTCGGCCAGCTCATCGAGAAGTTCCTCGATAAGGACATCAATATCAGCCCATACCCGGTCGGCGATCTGCCCGGCCTCGACAACCATTCGATGGGCACGATGTTCGAAGAGCTCGTCCGCCGCTTCAACGAGGACAACAACGAGGAAGCCGGTGAGCACTGGACGCCCCGCGATGCCGTCCGGCTCATGGCCAATCTGATGTTTCTGCCGGTGGCCGACAAGATCGAGTCCGGCACCTACCTCCTCTACGACTGCGCCTGCGGCACTGGCGGCATGCTGACCGTCGCCGAAGAAACCCTCCAGCAGATCGCCGCCGCCCACGGCAAGCAGGTCGCCACCCACCTCTATGGCCAGGAGATCAACGGCGAGACCTACGCCATCTGCAAAGCCGACCTCCTGCTCAAAGGCGACGGCGACGCGGCGGACAACATCATCGGCGGCCCGGCGTTCTCCACCCTTTCCAACGACGCCTTCCGCTCCCGGGAATTCGACTTCATGCTCGCCAATCCGCCCTACGGCAAGAGTTGGAAGAGCGATCTCGAACGCATGGGCGGGAAAACAGACATCAGAGATCCCCGGTTCCGGGTGATGCACGAGGGCGATGAACTTTCCCTGCTCACCCGCTCCAGCGACGGCCAGATGCTTTTTCTGGCCAACATGCTCAGCAAAATGAAGCACGACACCCCGTTCGGCAGCCGCATCGCCGAGGTCCACAACGGGTCGTCGCTTTTCACCGGCGATGCCGGGCAGGGCGAGAGCAACATCCGCCGCTGGATCATCGAAAACGACTGGCTGGAAGCCATCGTCGCCCTTCCCCTGAACATGTTCTACAACACCGGCATCGCCACCTACATCTGGGTGCTCACGAACCGGAAGCCCGAGCAGCGCCGGGGCAAAGTCCAGCTCATCGACGCCACCCAATGGTTCCGTCCCCTGCGCAAGAACATGGGAAAAAAGAATTGCGAGCTTGCTCCCGAGGATATCCAGCGCATCTGCGAATCCTTCCTCGCCTTCAAGGAAACCGAACAGTCGAAAATCTTCCCCAATGCCGCTTTCGGTTACTGGAAAGTGAAGGTCGAGCGTCCGCTCCATCTCCACAGCCAGCTCTCCCTCCAGCGCATCGAGCCCCTGCGGTTCGCCTCCGGCGACGAGGACATCCGCTCCGCCCTTTACGACAAACTCGGCGATGCCCTCTTTGAAAAACCCGCCTCCGTTTGGAAGGATCTGGAAAAGCTCGTGGACGAGTGGGGCGCGGACGGCTCCGAAGAGGAGGACAGCGAGAAGAAGTCCCTCCCAGATGCCAAAAAGAAGAAACTCCTCAATGAGGCGACATGGAAACGCGACGCCATGCTGGTCGATCTCGCGACAAAACTTCGCGAGCAGATCGGCGACAAGCTCATCGAAGACCACAACGTCTTCCTCGAACAGGTCGATGCCGCGCTCAAAAAACTGAAGCTCAAGCCCGGCGCCGCCGACCTGAAGGCCGTCATCGCTGCGGTCAGTTGGCGGGAAGAATCTGCGCCGCCCGTCATCAAGAAGATCCACAAACCCGGCAAGACGCAGGCTGATCCGCTGCATGGTCTCTATGCCGTGGAAGGTGGGGACGGATCGCCGAGCCGTCCGACGATTGTCGAATACGAGCCCGACAGCGAACTCCGCGACTACGAGCAAATCCCGCTGCTGGAGCCGGGCGGCATCGAGGCGTTCATCCGCCGCGAGGTGCTCCCCTACACGCCGGATGCCTGGATCGTCGAAGCCGACACCAAGATCGGCTACGAAGTCAGCTTCACCCGCCACTTCTACAAGCCGCCGGAGCTCCGCACCCTCGCGCAGATCAGCGCCGATATCCTCGCGTTGGAGCAGGAGACGGAGGGGCTCCTGAGCGAAATCACCAAAGGAGCCACGGCATGAAAAAGAAGACGCTTAAAACAGTGTCACCAGCGGCGGCACAAATAGTCGCACCACCGGCGCGACAATCACCGCAGGCAGCAGATGAGAGGGCCTTCGCCGAGGTTCTCCACCTTATCCAGGCGGCCAAGCAGCGGGCGTATCAGGCGGTCAATACCGAACTGGTTTCCCTCTACTGGCAGGTCGGGGAATACATCAGCCGCAAGTTGGAGTCCGCCGAATGGGGTGACGGCGTCGTTGATCAGCTCGCCCGGTTCCTCGCCCGGACGCAGCCGGGAATGCGGGGGTTCACCCGAGCCAACCTGTTCAGGATGCGCCAGTTTTATGGTTTGTATCGCCACCACCAAATTGTCGCACCACTGGTGCGACAATTACCGTGGTCCCAGCATATGATCATTATGGGCCGGTGCAAGCGGGAGGAAGAGCGCGAGTTCTACCTCCGCATGTCGGTCCGGGAAAAATGGGGCAAACGCGAGCTGGAGCGTCAGTTGCGAGCAGGGCTTTTTGCCAAAGCCGTCCTCAACCCGCCAAAACTCTCAGCAACGTTGAGAGAATTGCACCCTCAAGCCGCCGAATTTTTCAAGGATGCCTACTCGCTGGAATTCCTCGGCCTCGCCGATACCCATTCCGAAGCCGATTTGCACGGGGCGCTGCTCCGCAACCTGGGCCGCTTTCTCACCGAGCTGGGCCGCGACTTCTGCTTCGTCGGCTCCGAGTATCCCATCCAAGTCGGCGGGCAGGATTTCGCGCTCGACCTCCTCTTCTTCCATCGCGGGCTGAATTGCCTCGTCGCCATCGAGCTCAAGGCCGCCCGGTTCGAGCCCGAGCACCTCGGCAAGCTCAACTTCTACCTCGAAGCCCTCGACCGCGACTACCGTAAGCCCCACGAAAACCCCGCCATCGGTCTGCTCCTCTGCGCCACGAAGGACAGCGAAGTCGTCGAGTATGCCCTCAGCCGCTCACTCTCCCCTGCCATGATCGCCGAATACGAAACCCAGCTCCCGGACAAAAAACTCCTCCGGGCCAAGCTGCACGAGTTTTACCAGTTGCTCGCTCCGTCCGAGGACGGCGTGCCTGCCAAGGCGAAGAGGAAATCAAAGGGAGCTGCCGCATGATCGAGGGGCTCAAGCCATATGCAGATTACAAGAAGTCTGGGCTTCCTTGGCTAGAGATAATCCCCCGGCATTGGCAGACCGCTCGCAATGGCAACCTCTTCCAGCAACGCAATGACACTCGCCATCCAGAGCTTCCAGTTCTTGAAGTGTCCTTGAGGACTGGGGTTCGAGTTCGAGAGTTTAGCTCATCTAAACGCAAGCAAGTAATGGCCGATGCCACCAAATACAAACGGGCGTCAGTTGGTGACATCGCTTACAATATGATGCGAATGTGGCAGGGAGCCGTCGGTGTTGCTCCGGTGGATGGACTCGTCAGTCCGGCTTACGTTGTTGCGAGGCCTTTTCCTGGGACCAACTCTTGCTACTACGCCTCGCTGTTCAAAAACGGCCTCTACATGGGCGAAATTGATGCTGTGTCCCGGGGCATCGTGAAGGACAGAAACCGATTGTATTGGGATCAGTTTAAACAGATGCGCTCACCGGCGCCTCTACCCGACGAACAAACCGCCATCGTGCGGTTTCTGGACCATGCGAACCGGAAGATCGACGGCTTCATCCGCGCCAAGCGAAAGCTGATCGGGCTGCTGAACGAGCAGAAGCAGGCCATCATCCATCGCGCCGTCACACGTGGGCTTGATCCCAACGTCCTCCTCAAGCCTTCCGGCATTCCCTGGCTTGGTGACATCCCGGCTCATTGGGAAACTATCACGGTGGGCGCATCAACCACGTTGATTCAGACAGGTCCTTTTGGAAGTCAGATGCACTCGAATGAATATCTCCGTGGGGGCACACCGATTATCAATCCATCGCACATGAAGGATGGTGCAATCGTAGCCGACATGGATGTCGCAGTTGGCGAAGGAAAGCTGAGGGAACTTGCACGGCATCGGATGTTAGTTGGCGATATTGTCGCAGCTCGACGCGGCGAACTTGGCCGTTGCGCTTTAGTTACCGGCATGGAAGAGGGCTGGCTATGCGGCACGGGTAGTTTGCTTGTTCGGCTGAAGCGTGAAATTTTCAATCCCGGCTATTTCCAGGAGGTGTTCTCTTCACAAGGGGTGTGTGACTTGCTTCGCTTGGCGTCAGTTGGTGCGACGATGGACAATCTCAATGCGGGCATGGTTGGTCGCTTGAGGTTTCCACTCCCAAGTATTGATGAACAGGCAGCGATATTAAAATTCATGCCGCTTCGACGTTTTGAGTGGGTTCAAGCATGAACAATATTGAGTTCAAGACCGCCAGCTTTGAGATAAGCGGCGATTCGGAAGTAATGGAAGTTGCGAAAGCCACGGGCCATCCGCTTGGCGAT
>Ga0247843_1003335_pt1 | contig 26650 bp, 23 predicted proteins | sample LaCruzMarch2017__FD_192420 | JGI IMG/M metagenome (GOLD analysis project Ga0247843, IMG submission 192420) | Freshwater microbial communities from meromictic Lake La Cruz, Castile-La Mancha, Spain - LaCruzMarch2017_8m | ecosystem: Environmental > Aquatic > Freshwater > Lake | place: Spain... | reverse complement strand
TTTGGCGAGCAAAGCCCGATTACTGGAAGTCTGTTTAGACAGGGAGTCGAGAAAATGTCTTTTTTGTTTACAACTGGTCACGCAAACAGCCCCGGCAATTGTTTCACCATGGGTCAGAGAACTTGGTATAAAACAATGGCGATCAACATTTCAAAAGTGTGAAGATTGCGATTTGGGTTTTTTTTCTTATAGATATAACCCTATGGAAATGGGTTTGATTTACGGGAAATACAGAAGTGATGAATATTTCAAGGTCAGAAATCGATGGGAACCTTGGTATTCAAACGCGTACAACGCAAATCATGAGTCAAAGGATTGGGTTGAGTCGCGAAAACTGGTTATCGAAGATTTTATTTATGGCCTATTGCAGAGTGACAATCTACGAATTGCTGACATTGGGGGCGATAAAGGGCAATTTATTCCCGACATCGCTTCCTTTAAGTACATTGTCGAGCTATCTAATAAGGTGCTCGATCCGGGGGTAGTCAGAGTTGATGCGTTGAGTGAATTACCAGAGGTCGATCTCATTATTTACGCGCACGTGTTGGAACATGTCTCAGATCCTATTGGTGAAGTTCTAACTTTATTTACTAAGGCAAAGCAGATTTATATCGAGGTTCCCTGGGGAGTTCCTAAACTGGACCGAAAGCGAAAGAGCTTACTGAGGTTTTGCATCATGCTATTTAGATCATTCTTTCCAGGTTTGTGGAGGATAAAGACATCTCCAGCAACTGGAAGACAGAATCCTAGCCTTCATGTATTACAACAATCGGAGCACTTAACCTTCTTCTCAGAAACCTCAATCTCAGTCCTTGCTAAATTGGTTGGGGCAGAAGTTGTCGTGAAAAGGACAGAGATAATGACACCTGACCATTCAATAGGCTCAGTTTTGCAGTGTCTTTTCACAATTCGCCCTAAAATTCAGTGATTTGTCCTACTCCCGTTAAGGGAGCCAATAGCCAAATCAGAACTTAGTTGTCCGAAATCCCCCAACATTTCGACAATTGCGAACGTATTTCAGGTAACTTTCTTTTGTATGTCAACCAAAGGAGTTGAAAATGTCATTGTCTCCAGCAGAGCAGCTAGCCCAAGATGGATTTTATTTAGCGAAATCTGGAATCCCAGAGGCACACTTGAATACAATCGAAAACGAAGTTAAGCAGTTATCCAAGAGCTTTGGGGTAGAGGGAGATGACTACGCTTCAATCTGGAATAATGCCGTGAGCGTTTCTAGAGAAACTAAAGCTTGGGAAGATTTTGCTGCTGAACGGCAGCTTTCCTACGTTATCGAAAAATTCCCCGGAACTCTTAACCCAAACGGATTCTTAGTCAAAAGATAGTTGTTCTCAAAATCTCACCCACTAGTGGAAATGGTAAGCAATGAAAATAGACAATCGCATATTTGAAAATCTTTTTGTGCTAGAGGCGGCCAACAACCACTGGGGAGATCTTGAAAGAGGCAAAAAGATAATTCAAGAATTTGCAACGGTAGTTCGACACAATAATGTGAAAGCTGCAATCAAATTTCAATTCAGAGATGTTGATAATTTTATTCATGAGCAGTATAAAGGCAATCAGGACATTCGATACATTAAAAAAACAGAAGCAACAAAAATGTCGAATGATCAATACGCACAATTAGCGGCATATGTCCTTAAAGCCGGATGCATCCCAATGGCTACACCATTTGACGAGGCATCCGTTGCCCTCTGTGACAAACTAGACTTTCCAATTATCAAAATTGCAAGCTCTGATGTAAATGATTGGTCTTTGTTGGAATCAATAGCAGCAACCAAAAGGCCGGTTATTGCATCGACCGGTGGGGCTAGCGAAAAGTCGGTAGATGACTTGGTGCTCTTTTTTGAAAACAGAAATGTTCCTTTAGCGATTAACCATTGCGTAAGTTTGTATCCTTCGGAAGATCATCAGCTCGAATTAGCTCAAATCGACTATCTCAAAGAACGCTATCCAGGACACGTGATTGGCTTCTCTAGTCACGAATATAATGACTGGCAAACTTCAATGGCCATTTCATATGCGAAAGGTGCCCGAACTTGGGAACGCCACATAGATATTGATTACAATGGGGTATCTGTTTCTCCATATTGTTCCCTCCCGTATCAGGTCGATACTTGGTTTAAAGCATTCAATAAGGCTACCGAAATGTGCGGTAATAGTTCTGACAAGCGCAGAATAATTTCGAGAGAGGAAACTGAGTATCTTGACGCGCTCGTAAGAGGCATCTATGTATCTAAAGATTTAGAAGCTGGATTCAAGATCGATCATTCCACTTTTAAGGAATATTTCCGCCTCGCAGTGCCACTTCGGAAAGGGCAGTTATCGAGTAGAGAGATCCTAAACGGGTTGACTTTATTGAACGGCGTGAAGGCTGGCATGCCACTAAACATTTCAGATGTTGATGGACCATATAGCACAAACTTGGATTTGCGTAAGATAATCACTAACCGTGGCATCTAGATTGGAATGCAATACAAGACTGTTTCAAAAGTTTGTTCTGCGTAAGTTCGGATATGAAAAGCGTACCTATCTCTAAAATTTTGGTGTATCCATAATCCGATTTCCCATAAATGAGTAGGTTGATGATAAATACAGATTGCTAAATGTGGAGTATGTGTTTGAATGATTTGAGAAGCTCCGAGCAAGGCGTTTAACTCTGCTCCCTCGATGTCCATTTTTATATAGTTTATGGGGCTAGCCTTCGGGAGGAGATTGTCTAAACTTACCGCTTGCACGAAGTCACCACCCACATCACTGATTGAAGAGTTAGTGCCACCATGACTTTCAAATCGTAGTTTTTCTTCACAATTCCAAGCTGCAAGAGGAATTGCGTGCAGATTTGAAATTTCGAGCTGGTGTAAAGTTTTGATCAAAATCTGGTAGTTTTGTAAATCAGGTTCAAGTGCATAACCGGATTGAAATTCAAAGCCTTCTTCTTTGAATGATTCTAAATTCTCACCCCCGCATGAACCCAGCTCAACCATATTCAGAACCCTAGGAGGGGTTGCTAAATCAGGTGGCAGATATTGAAACTCAACTCCTTCTCCAACTGGAGATTTTTCAAGGCTACCTTCTGTGCGGTAAGAAAGAATTTGATCATAAAGATCTTTTGATTTTACGTCATTTAACAATTCTCTGAACAAAGATATCTCGGATGCGCAATCTCTATAGACATCTGAAGATGACGTCAACCAGTATTGTTGAATATCTTGCCCTTTCACATCGAGTAAACGACATAACTCGACCGGGGAATGTGAGGAAACGTACCCAGCACAAGCTTTTATTTTTTGGGACAGGATTGATAAACTCGCATAAGGATTGCAAATTGCGAAATAGACTGGCAAATTATTTAAATTGAAATCTTCAGTCAATTCATAAGTTTCAACCGGCTCATCTTTGAACAACACAAATTCAGAGTTGTTGTGATCGATGATTCCGCTGATACTCATTCCTCCGGCGACAGCTGCTTGGTAAACTTTGAATGCAAAAGTCCCACTCCCAAAAATCCAAATTTTTGTTTGCGCGTTATCTATGTTCATTCAAGGGACCCAGACATCACTTTGGCGAGTTCATGGGAGGGCAGGTGAGGGTACATGTCTTCCAAGGTGGGAGTTTGAATAACACCTTGAACCATTTTGCTCTTTAATCTAGGTTCGAACTCTTGATCCTGATCAAGTTTTGCAACAATTACCCGCGGGCCAACTGAATTTATCACTGCCCCTAGATCTTCTTGCCAATGCATAGGGTTCAACTCTGTAGTTGGAAGACCAAAAGATTCAGAGACACGGGCAAAATCGGGAAACGTTACACCTGATGAGGGATTTGATCCGTGAAATCTTCCAAAGAAGTTGGTTTGAGTTTGTTTAATTGATAAGTACCCGCCGTTATCCAAAATCACTACCAGGACATTTAGCCCAGAGGTTGCAAGAGTTTGAAGCTCCTGGAGGTTCATCATGATACTTCCATCACCGGCGAAGCAGATCACAGATCGGTTGCGGTCAGCAACTGCAGCTCCAATGGCGGCGGGCAAGTCATAACCCATTGAGGCACAGCCACTATTGCTAAACATATTCATTCCACTCTTTATGTGCGCAGTTTGAAAAGGGACTATGCAGGCCGTTGCATCACCACACGCCAAAATTGCATCAGATGCTGCCTGCCGAACAATTTCAGGAATCAGGTGGTAGGCATTGATCGAATTGTTTTTTACAGGATAGTCGCTATCTTTAAGAGAATATTTTTCGCGAACCATACTGCACCAATCTATCCACTCAGTTTTGTCAATTGTGGTCTGATCCAAATCAAGCAATAAATTCAAATGTTCAAAGAAATTTCGCAGGTCCATATGGATACTGAGATCCATTTTTGGGAAAGGTTTTTTGAACTCTTCACTGTCAATGTCTACTTGAACTTTGAAGGCTTTTGGAGCAAAAGCATCATAGTTGTAGCTAATTTGTCTGATGTTTAGCCTTGAGCCCAAAACGAGCAATAAGTCTGAACATTGCAGGATCATATTTCCTGGGCGTGTACCAATTGTCCCAGGTCGACCAAAGAACAATGGATGATCAGAACTGATAAGGTCATGGCTCCAAGCTGTTAGAACTGGAATCTTTAGCTTTTCAGCAAGTTCTATCGCTAGTTTTTCTGTTTTAGATATTTGGACTCCGGACCCTAGTAAAAGCACAGGACGTTTTGAAGTCAAAATCCTTAAAAGCAAATTCTGAAGCGCATTTACTGTCTGTGGATCTGGTGATTCAGAAATCCAATTCTGTTCAATTGCAACAAGGGCAGGATCAACCTGTAAAGCTTGTACATCTACTGGAATTTCAATCCACACGGGCCCTGGCCGTCCAGAAGTTGCTATTGAGTAAGCGTTCACAAGAAGTGATGCAATCTGAGGGCCATCCATATCGGCTGTAATTTCGTAAGCCTGCTTTGTAATTTCTGAAACCATTCTAAGAATCGGAGCCTCTTGGTCGCCTAACTGGCGAAGTTCATTCAATCCAAAGCGACTACGCTGCGTGTTTTTGCGTGCCTGGCCTGAAATAATAATCATTGGGATTGAATCGGTATATGCGCCAAACACGCCATTGAAAGCATTAATCGCACCTGGCCCGGCTGTGACCACTACTAAGGCTGGCTTTCGTGCTATTCGGGCGTAACCCTCGGCTGCCATCGCACAGGATTGCTCATTGTGCATATATAAAACAGAAAGCTGCGAATTTTCGCCAACAGCATCATTGAGATGCATTGTGGAACCACCAGTCACGGAGAATGCAGAATCTATACCTAGGTCCACAAAGGCTTGAATTACAAAATCAGAAATTTTCACTTCAACCCCGGGTTTCTCACTATTCTCCTTACTAATTGTACTCAAGATTTCGACAGTTTTGGAATCAAACTGACATCAGCCTTCAAATGGTAATAGAAACTTTGGAATGTCTCAAAGGTTAGGGTTGCACCTGCATCCTTCAAATCAGATTCCGAGTGAGCACTGGAAGCAATACCGATTGCCGGGAGGGCTGCAAGTTGCGCAGCAAAGATGTCCTCTGTCCTGTCCCCAACCATGAATGACGGAATACCGGGAAAGTGCCTCAAGACCCGCAAAATGACTTCAGGGTCCGGTTTGGCAGGAAAGTCATCAGTACCTTGAACGTATAAATCAAAATCACGTAAGGATGAGTGCTTTATAACTTCAACAGCAACCTTTGTCGGCTTACTTGTAGCTATTGCTAATCCCAAATGCATACCTGAAAAGAGTTCCAATGTTCCTAAAACACCGGAGAAAACTAAATTATTACCAGTTTTAATATCTTCTATCAAATACTTGCGGAATTGTGTAACAAGATCTGTAGAAAGTTCTTTAGAAATCTCAATGTCTGAAAGTAATTCATTGACGGGCAAGCCAACTAATTGTTGGTAATAGGAAATCGGCTGCATGGGAAATCCGAAGTCGCGCCGCGCCTTATTTAGATTCAGTGCAATTTGCTCGACTGAATCAACCAGTGTTCCATCTAAGTCAAAAATAGCTATCTGTGTGAACGCTGTCATTCCCTAATTCTAGTGTCATTCCAGATTGGAGAATTCTAAAATCTAAAGATCAATTCGAACCCGAATAAATCGGACATAGGTGGAATTTACAGCTGTCATCACACGGTGTGGATGGAAAAGAGATAAAGTCGAGGTAAGGCACGTGATAAGAAGCTTCCACAGGACATTTATTTTGAATATATGGAAACGACCCATAAACCTATTACAGAGAAAACAAAAGACCAAGCGAGTTGAACAAGTAACAGATTTAGACTTTTTGTTTGCGTTATTAAGGGGACAGCAATTGAACTTAACAGAAGTCCTGATAGTTGCAAAATTAGGTATTGCCAACTAATTATGGACTTTAGGATATTGCGCTTAAGAAGAAAACGATTTTGCGTTTGGTAAGACCAAACCGAGGCCAGCAATGTAGCAACCAAGGCGATTACAAAGTAGTTTACTACGGTGTGAAAAGTGACCCACAGTATGCTAAAAATAAGAAAGCCAACACCAAAATTTAATGCAGCCACGAGGGTGAATCTAAACAGATTCTCTTTACTGAGAATTCCCAAATGTTTTAGCATGACATTTAGCTTGAATGTCCGTCTGTTCGTTCTGCAATTAAATATATTGGTCTTGCTTTAACTTCTTCATAAATTAGTGCTATGTATTGGGCGATGATTCCAATCGCAAACATTGTCAGTGAAAAACCTAAGAGGATTACTCCTAAAAGTGTTCCAAATCCGGCAAATGGAACCCCACTGAAGATCCAAAATGCAGAGGTAATAGTTGTTGCCAAAATAGAAAGCCCACTTAAGAGAAGTCCAATTACTGCAAGCGAGGATAATGGGGCAGATGTATGAGAAAGAATAGAACTTATTGCCCACTTTGTTGTCCGGTACAGTGGAATCTTTAAAAATTTAGAATCGCCGGCAAATCTTTCGGGTCTATCGATCTCGACGATAGCCGTCCGAAAGCCTGTCCATGCGATCAGTCCGCGTAAAAATCTATTTTTCTCCCTCATTTTTTGAGTAGCCAAATATGCGGGTCTACTGAGTAACCTAAAGTCGCTTACATCTCGTGGAATTAGGTTATTAGTAGCTTTATTTGCAATCATATAAAATAGATTTGAAAGAGTACGTCTAATGAAAGGCACATGCTGCCGACTCATGACTTTTGCAACGACTTGCTCGTAACCTTCTTCGTACTTCCGTAAAAACTCGTGTATAACTTCGGGGGGATCCTGTAGGTCAGACGCCATAATGATCACAGCATCGGACGCTGCTAAATCAATACCCATAGTGAAGGCCGCATCAAGGGGGAATGTTCGTGACATCCGCACCCCTAGCACGCGACTTGATTTCGATGAAAGTTCCTTAATTACCTCCCAAGTGGAATCACTCGAACCGTTATCGCAGATGATGATTTTCCAATCATAATCTGGGTGGGATCTCATCACCTCGGAAATTCGATCGAGAAGTTCGGGCAAGCACTCTTCTTCATCCAACGCGGATGTGACGATCTCTAGAGATCTAATTGGCATATTCATGACTTCTATACAACATTTCTATAGGATAACCTATCGAGTAGAAATGAGCAGTAAGTGACTCAAAAGATTCGAGAATTTAAATGAGGCTGGGAACTGGGAACCTTCCTCAGGGCGATCTTGATCTGATTACCAGCTATCTTGAACCACATAAAGAAGCATTCGAAAATGCCAAAATTCTTATTTATGGGGGAACCGGTTTCGTTGGAACATGGCTTACTAGCGGACTTCTTAATGCAAACCAAATCTTGAATCTTAAGTTAGAGATCAGCCTAGTTACGCGCAACAAGTCTCTAGCATCGAGTAAATTTGGTGAAATGAGCAAGTGCATTGAGTTCATTCAGAATGACCTCAGCGTTAGTGAACCATCGGATGTGGCACAAGCCGACTATGTTTTTCTCGGCGCAACACCATCTATATCTTCCACCGGTTCTACAAAATCAGCAGAAGTGGTTTCCTCGGCAATGAATGCCGCAAATCACGCATCAAGAGCAAGAAGCCACAAATTCTTGAAGCCTAAAGTCCTTCACCTAAATAGTGGAGCAATTTATGGGAAACAACCAATGGATATGCTTCTTCGAAGTGAGTCTGATCCTGTACTGAAATCATCGTCCGAGCCGTATGTTCAGGCCAAGATATTGATTGACGAAATTCTCATTAATGCAAAAATTAATGGATTAGTAGATTTCATATCACCACGTCTATTTGCATTTGCTGGGCCATTGATTTCCCTACAAGAACACTTTGCGATTGGAAATTTTCTACATGACGCACGAAGCAATCAGAAAATTCAGTTAAAGGGAAACCAGAATACGACAAGATCTTATCTCTATCCAACAGATCTAATTGGAATCTTGATTCAGCTAACTCAAGTTGATACCAATCTTACAATAAACATTGGAAGTGATAAACCTATAAAACTTTACGATTTAGCAGTCAAAATTTCAAATTCAACAACAAGTCATGGAGTAAATCTGATTAATCCACACGAGGAGGCAAGTAATTATGTGCCTTCAATTAAAAACCTTCGGGAAACGATATGGGAAAAAGAGCTAATCTCTATCGACCAAGCAATCCAAAACTGGATTTCTTGGCTCGAAGTCACAAATCTTTGAGCCAATAAGATAGTGGATCTTTTGCATAGGCTGAAAGTTCATTGCGCTCGCGTAGTGTGTCCATAGGTTGCCAAAATCCCTCGTGGGGAAATGAAGTTAATTCTTGCTCACTGACTAATTTTGGAAGCACGTTTGCTTCAAATGATTCAGAATGAGAATCAATGAATCTTTCAATACCCTTCTCAACCACAAAAAAGCCCCCATTAATCCATCCTGAATCCACTTGATTTTTTTCTCCAAAATGGGTGACTAAATTACCTTCGCTTTGTATCACGCCAAATCGAGAAGGAGGCCTTACTGCAGTTACAGTCGCAGTTCTGCCTTCGCGATTATGATGAGCTAAAAGATTCTGGATGTTTACATTTCCCAGACCATCACCATACGTAATCATAAATTGGGGCTCATTAAATTTTTCCATTATTTGTTGGATTCTACCTGCGGTTTGGGTCGCAAGGCCTGTGTTGATAGCTTGGATTTTCCAATCTGTATTTAGCTCATCAACCCATTCATGTATGACTTCACTCTTATAGCCAGTTGCGATCACGAAATCACTAAAACCTTGGCGCGCATATATTCCCATTAAGTGCCAAATAATTGGTTTGTCATCGAGCAACACCATTGGCTTTGGCTTACTCTCTGTTTCCTCAGAAATCCTTGTGCCAAACCCGCCAGCTAAAATTATTACCTTCAATTCTCGACTCCAAGTAGTGTGTGCAAAGTTGAGACCATATATTGCAACATTTCCATGGAGAGTCCGGGCCAAACACCAATCCAAAATGTGTCGTTCATAATCCGATCTGTGTTTACTAAATCACCAATTACTCTTCTCGGCGTTCCAATAAATGCAGGTTGTCGCAAGAGATTTCCACCAAATAGGAGCCTAGTTCCTATTTTTTTGTCATTTAATTCTTGGACTATCTCATTTCTGGTTTTTGGCCCACCTGGCTTAACTGTTAGCGCAAAGCCAAACCAAGACGGATCACTGTGTTCAGTTGCTTTTGGAAGAACAAAGTACTCTTCAAGATCCTTTAAGCCATTAAGTAGGTAAGCCCAGTTTCGCCGACGCAGCTCAATAAATGAATCCAATCGATCCAATTGTGCAAGACCGATTGCTGCTTGGATATCTCCAGACTTGAGGTTATATCCCAAGTGAGAGTAAGTGTATTTGTGATCGTAACCCTCAGGTAATTCGCCTAGAGTCCATTCGTAACGCTTTAAACAAGTGTTGTCACACCCTGGAGCACACCAGCAGTCTCTTCCCCAGTCGCGGAAAGATTCAACAATTCTCTTGTGTGCAACTTTCTTGACTAACACCGCGCCGCCTTCACCCGTTGTGATGTGGTGTGCCGGATAGAAGCTAAATGTTGACAGATCTCCGAAGCTTCCCAAAGTCTGATCTCTGTAAGTTCCGCCTAATCCATCGCAACTGTCTTCAATAAGCCATAGATTGTGTTTTTTTGCTAAATCTTGGACAAAATCGAGATTAAATGGATTTCCTAGGGTATGAGCCATCATGATCGCCTTAGTCTTTGAAGAGACTGCTGATTCCATCTGCTCGTCAATTGCTACATATGTTTCTGGATGAACATCCACATATACAGGAACTAGGCTATTTTGCAGAATGGGAGTGACCGTAGTTGGAAAACCTGCCGCCACGGTTATGACTTCATCCCCAGGCTTAAGCGCGCGATCCCCATGTGCCGGGCTAGTAAGCGAACTCAAAGCTAACAAGTTTGCCGATGAGCCAGAATTCACCATAAATCCATGCCGCATTCCAACAATTTTTGCGAAGCGAGATTCAAATTGCTCTGTATAGGGTCCGGAGGTCAACCAGAAATCTAGGCTAGCTTTTGTCGCCGCGGTCAATTCTTCTTGTCCGAAAACCTTGCCTGTCACAGGGATGTTTGTTTCACCTGGAATAAATGGCTTTGACGGATGTAGCTGAGGAAATGCTTCTGTAACCAACTGGTCAATCTTCGAGTCTAGATTCTCGTTCAATTTCATCCCTGACCGCGCCACAGAAGTAGTGCTTTGCTTGTTGTTTAGTGGGTAAAGACTACAGTTCACCTATGGAATATCCACTTGGGCAACGCTTGCGAGAGTTGCCAGGGCCATTGCTACTAACTGGTCATACTGGTTTTAAAGGCACCTGGATGACCTTCCTCCTCGAACACTTAACTGTTCCCGTGGTTGGTTATTCGTTGCCGGCGGAATTGGATTCACTTTATGAGCGTGCGGAGCGGACAGGAGCCATCCCTGAAGTCTTTGCAGACATTCGTGACTACAAAACCCTAGAGAGCTTCATAGATCTACACAAGCCGTCAACAATCATTCATATGGCAGCACAGCCTTTGGTTCTTAAATCATATGAAAGCCCACGTGAAACTTTTGATGTCAATGTGATGGGAACCGTAAATGTCTTGGATATTGCATTTAAGAAAGATTTCGTTAAAGCGATAATTGTGGTCACCACCGACAAAGTATACAGAAATGATAACTCAGGGCGTGCATTTATCGAGACCGATCCCCTTGAGGGTAAAGATCCCTATAGTGCAAGCAAAGTGGGCACTGAAGCAGTTGTAGCGGCTTGGCAACAGATTGCTAAGGTAATAGGTGGGCCAAAAGTAACTTCCGTGCGAGCGGGAAACGTAATCGGCGGAGGAGACTTTGCAGAGAATCGAATAATTCCAGACCTTATAAGAAGCGTGCTTACGGGAAAATCTACTGAAATTAGAAATCCGATTAGCACTCGACCTTGGCAGCACGTTCTGGACCCATGTGTCGGATATATCATCACAGCTGAAAAGTTAATTGAGGGTGGAACGTTGGGAAGCCTAAATTTTGGGCCAGAAGTTTCAAGTTACTCAGTTCAGCAAGTTGCAAGTATTGGGAAAAGTGTAATCCCGGAGATCAGTTACCAAGTTGTTTCAAGAGAGAACTCACAAAATTCTCTCGAAGCGGAGAGCTTAAACTTGTGCTCAATTCTTAGTGGAAAAGAATTGAATTGGGCCCCAAAATGGGACTCGGAAAAAGCATGTCAAATTACTTTTAATTGGTGGAAAAATTTATTAACTGGAAGAGTTGCGTCCGAGCAGCTTTGCATAAATGACATAATCAAATATCTTGAAGACAGAAGTAAATCATCGTCGAATAAAATGACTCACCGAAGAATAAGATAGATGAAAAATAATTTAGCCAAAGTATGGCATCTAGAAAATCAAATTCATCAATTTAGAAAACCCTTTTATTCCATATCGATTGCCTGTATTGCAGGTTACATACTTTTGGTTACTCTTTATTCAAGATTTAGAAATGGGGTATTCGTTCAAGATGACCCATTTCTAATCGAATTCATGAATGATAAGGAGACATCCTTAACCCAGAAGATTTTCACAACTAGCGGGAATCGCTGGCGGCCAATCGCAAACTTGACTTACCTTTTAGTTTCGCGTGTAGTAGAAACCTCCTACTTTCGCTGGTTTCTGATGTCAATTCTTTTTTTGACTCTAACAGCCCTATATATCTCCCTTGAGTTCCTGAAGAGATACCAAAGCGTCTATTTATCTGTAGTTTTGTTTTTATTGGTTCTGACATCAAGATTCAACAATGGAATCCTTCTAAACTTCACCTTCCTGCTAGAGAGTGTGTCAATCATACTTTTATTCGCACTTCTTCTATATTTTCACGATAATTGGTCCAAATCTGAATTTCAAGGAATTAAAATCGCTTTGCTCATTTATGTCTCCTTGATATTAACCCATGAGAGATTTGTAGGGATGAATTTGTTTTTCTTGTTTTACTTTTTTTTAAGCAAGAATTACAGTTTTAAGTCGAAGTTTGTTTATTCACTTTTATTTTCCATACCAACGATCTCTCTGTTTCTAGTAAAGATATTTGCACTAAAAATTCCAATTTTCGTAGGGACTGGAACTGCATGGGGAGTCGGATTCGGTATCACTTCCGCACTTCAATTCTTTGCGATGTTGTTTATTGGGCTACTAGGGGCAAATGTTGGATTGGAGTATTTGCATGGTTACATATTTCAAAACCAGGCAATTTCTTTTCAAATCGTTTCCATTTTATTGGTCTTAATTACAATTAAAAATGTACTAAATTCCATTTTGCATCCTGGCATTGATTTGCAACAAAATCGAATCAAAACTTTGCTAAGACCATTAGCAATTCTCTTCTCACTATTTCTATCTTTGGGAATACCAATTGTTTCGACTATACGCATTGAGTCTCGGTGGTTTTATCCAATTTACATCATATTGTTATTTTTGTTAATGTCTAGATTTTATACCGAAGACAAACATCGGAATCCAAAATCAAAGCTATCCAAGCCTAAATCAAAGCATTTAAGAAGAAGATCGATCTTGGTTCTCAGTTTTTTTCTAGGGAACTTACTTATGAATATTGTTTACACCCAAAAATTGGACGACTTATATTTCGTTCGCACTCAAAATATGGTTAAATCACAAATTGATTCAATCGCACCCTACGTTTTGAATTCAAAAAAAGTTAAAAACGGGATCTACTTACTTGATCGAAGTGGAAGTTTTGATGTGAACTCTTTTGATCTAGCCTTTAGGGCAAATAATAATTTCCAGGACTCTACTTTACAACCCATTAAAGACCTAAGTGAAATAAGGAATTATTCATCTAGTGATGTGATTCTTGAGCTGGACACCACAAGTTATGATGCTGGGTTTCGAATGTTTGATTCAGTCAAAAATTCTATTGCGATTTATGGAGATTTCTATAGCGATTCATGGGCTGGAAAGTCGGTGAGGATCGTATCGGAACCAGTTTTCTGCAGGAAGTTGGAGATAGGAATTTTACCCTCAGTATGGACTGGTACATTTGATGTCAAACGTGGTCAAGGTATTGAAAAATACAAAATTGGTGATTCGATCATTTACCTAACGTACCCTGTTAGTGAAGGGCAAAATGAAGTAATCATTATTTTTAAACAAACTTTTGTACCCTATAAACTGGGACTAAATGGTGACCGCCGCGAATTGAGCCACCGTATTCAAACAAGGTGCCTCACTTAAAATAATTTAGGCTAATACTTTCTCCATCGGATTCCGACTTTTATTAGATCACTGGCAAGCTTTGCATAATGCGACCTACGTATGTGGGTCGGAATAGGTCCCTCTTTCGGATAGGATCTTAGGACGGGAAACTCCGAAACTTTTAGTCCCGAACGCGAAATTTTTATTGGAATAAAAAAGAAAAAGTCGTATCTTTCAAACTTTGTTAAATCAGCACTGGTGACAAGATTTGCAGCCCTTTGCGAAAAAATCCTACATTGATTGCTCGGATCAGTAAAAATAGTGCGAGAAAACAGCGACACTATTGGGGAGATAAATAACTTAATCCCAAAAAAACGTTCAAGAGGTAAATTCTCCGAGGATCCATTTTTTGAGAATCTAGATCCTTGGACGAAATCGAACTTATTTTCTTTTGCATAACGAATCATGCTCATAAGTCTTGTTACATCATCCTTTCCGTTGCCATCAAGGGTCAGAATGTATTCGTATTGATTTGAGATCATTTTTAGACTAGTAAACAAATCAAAGCTCAATCCACGTTTTGCATGAGATGTCATGACATATCTTAAAATTGTGGGCTTCAACGAAATGACTTTTTCTATCGACCCGTCAGTACTAGCACCATCTACGATAATCAAATCTAGGTTGCTTCCAATCTCTTTTTCAAGTGATTGAATTTGCTTGACAAGCCTCTGCCCTTCATTTAGAGAGGGAATCAACAATGCCACGTTGCCTTCAACCTTATTGCGAAGCTCGATTATTTCAATTTTTGGATTCAATTAGATGCGCCTTAACTTTTCTGGTATGTATCTACTATATACTCAGGTATCAAGGAAAGGGGCTTGTTTAGGAAATGCGAATTCTGATCACTGGCGTTACCGGACAAGATGGGTCCTACCTAGCTGAAGAACTTCTTTTGCAAGGTCATGAAGTGCATGGCTTAAGGCGCCGATCGAGTTCGTTCAACACTGGAAGGATCGAACATCTTTATGCGGACCCTCATTTACTAGGCCCAAGCCTCAAATTACATTATGGAGATATGACCGATTCATCAAGCCTCTCCAGAGTTATAAGTCGAATTCAGCCTGATAGAATTTATAATCTGGCAGCGCAGTCCCATGTTGCAGTTTCATTTGAAGAACCTGAGTACACGGGGCAGGCTGACGCTTTAGGTGTCACAAGACTTCTAGAGATTATTAGAAATATCGGTAATCGAGATATTCGACTTTACCAAGCATCAACCTCGGAAATATTTGGTGCTACCGTAAGTCCCCAAAATGAGGACTCAATAATGGCTCCGCAATCACCTTATGCGGCGGCCAAGCTTTATGCGTATTGGCTAGTGCGGCAGTATCGTGAGGCTTTTGGTTTGTTCTCCGTCAACGGAATTTTGTTTAATCACGAATCACCACGTCGGGGAGAGACATTTGTAACGCGAAAAATAACTAGAGGATTGAGTGCAATACAAAGAGGCGAAATAGATTGTATTTATCTAGGAAATTTAGATGCAAAGAGAGATTGGGGGCACGCGCGAGATTATGCCAGAGGTATGATCAAGATAATGGAATCGCCAATTCCTGAAGATTATGTACTTGCCACCGGTATCCAGCACACAGTCCGTGATTTTTTTGTCCTTGCCTCAAAAATTGCAGGGTTTAAAGTGGAAATTTTCGGAGAAGGAGTAAATGAGATAGCGGTAGATACCGCTACCGGGAAAACAATTATGAAAATTGATCCTATTTATTTTAGGCCTAATGAAGTTCCAGATTTGTGTGGTAACTATAGTAAAGCTAAAGAGAATTTGGGATGGTCTCCACAGATATCGTTTGAGCAATTAGTTGAGGAAATGGTTATAGCCGATATGAATAAGTTAACTTAGTTGCGAGAGATTCTTTACTAACTTATCAAGGCGTTTACGAATATCGTAAGGATGATTTCCAATCATAAACCCTTTCTCTTCGACGAGATCAGCAATTTCAAAGTTTTCATTTGCGTTAACACAATTCAGCAATTTCACGACGGGATTTTTGACAAATGACCCAGTTACGACTGGGCGACTTTCAACTCCAATCTCTTTTAACCTTTCCACAATTACTTTACGATCAATGCCAGATTCTGGATTGATAATGTGTCCAAATGCAAACCAAGTAGAATCAAACTGAGGTTGTTGCAAGTTTAACCATGGAATTTGCTTGAGAGATTCACGGTAATGAAGCGCATTCTTTTCTCTGAGTTCATTGAACTTCGTAAGTTTTTTTAGTTGAATGATCCCAGGAGCGGCCTGTGTTTCCATTGGCCTTAAGTTGTAACCAGGAAGGTAGAAACGGAACTGATCTAGCCAAGAATCACCAGTCTTAGTCGATACAAAATTCTCTTGAGGCAAATTTCGTAGCCAACCATGTGCTCTTAAAGAAATAAGTTGATGGGCTGTCTTTTCATCATCCGTGACGACAAAACCACCCTCTCCAGTCGAAATGTGGTGACTGAAATAAGTGCTAAAGCTTCCCATGTCACCAAAAGTTCCTACATTTTGGCTCTGTATTTTTGATCCCATAGCTTCACATGCGTCTTCAAAAAGAAATAAATCATGCTCACTTGCTAAATTCTTTAAAGACTCTAAATTTGCAGGCGCACCAAGAAGATGAACAACACAAATACCAACTGTTTTGTTATCTATGGCTTCCAGAACTTTTTTCGAATCAATGTTGAAGTCTGCAATACTAACATCCACAAATTTTAATTTAAATCCTAATTGGTGCCATGGAAAATAGGTTGTACTCCATGACACGGTAGGGACCAGCACTTCATTTCTAGATTGAAACTCTTCTTCTGAATACCGTAGTCGAAATGCTGCTGCAGCCAAAAGGTTGGCTGAACTTCCGGAATTCACCATAATGGACCAATTTGAGCCAATACGATCTGAAAAATCTGATTCAAATTTCCTGACATTCTGACTCATAGTCACTTGACCGGAGAAAACAACTTTTGAAGTCGCAATTTTTTCTCGAAAACCCCAAGTAGATGTAGCCAGTGGCAATCCCTTAGATTGTCCAAAGAAAGGTAATTTCTTCACAGCGTAAGCATAGGACCCATTTATAAAACTAACTTGGATTCGTTGTTAGAAACACTCAAAATGATTAATGAAATAGATAGTCATTGACATTGACCCTACAGGTATCTACGATTAAGCATGCTATTGATGGGCCCAATAATACGAATTCTTCAAACCATGAGGTTCTGGTTTGTTTCAAAGGGACAAAAAGACCAAATCTTTCACCTGAGCATTATTTCCTTGGTGTTTCTAACAAATACACTCAGAAATTTGGATGATTCGGGGATCTATATGGATTCTGTGAATCCGGAATACTGGATCGCTAGGACCATAAACCCCGAATTAGCGAATCCTCTCTGGATTCCACCTACTGTTGGCCCCCCAGCTCTTCTAACTCTTTACGCAGGAACCTTCAGCTATTTTTTTGAACTTCCTATCATAAAAATCCTAGGATTCTCTACTTTTAGTTTGAGATTTGCTCAAAGCGTCATAGGTATAATTTTACTCGCACTAGTTTATAAAGTAATTTGCATAGCAACAAAAAGGCCAATCATTGGATTGGTTACAACATTGTTGTTAGCAATCGAACCTGCTTTTTTCTTTTCATATAGGACTCAATTTCAAGTAATGTTGGCGGGATTGATTTGGTTTTTTGTGTCATTAATTTTGATGTATAAAAAGTCTTCTTCACGATGGAGTCTCCCGCTATTATTTGCAGGATTATTTTATGGTTTTGCAGTTTACACTTACTTTATTTATCTTTTTTTCCTTCCAGGCATTTTGACGTTATTGTATTTGGATCAAAGAAGAAATCTTCAAAAGATGTTTCAGTGGCTGCTTGGGTTAGCGATTGGGTTGACCCCATATCTATATGGTTATATTTCAATGTTTGTGGCTGTGGGGAATGTAACTGAGACCTTGAATCTAATAAAAGGTTGGCTGCAGATGCTTCAACCAACTACCGGAATGAACGAGTCATTTGTGACAAAAATTGAAAACTCTTTTGCATTTAGTTACCAAGCAATCTCAAATATTGGTAATCAATGGATGCTAATCAGTGATTCGATGACTCCCCGAAGTACAGACTTGAAGTTACTTATACTAACTCTTTTCCTCGTCATTTTAAGCGCGATTTTTACTTCAAAAGCTCTAAAAAACAACTTGAAGAATGACCGAAATTATTTAGCAATTCTTTGGATTCTCATTTCTTCTTATTTGTTTTTTGCCGCAATTTTTGGGGGAAGACTAGGAAGTCATCACTTTATTCTGATTGTGCCCCTTCTCTACATTGTTTTAGGCGTCTGTGTTGGTTATTTGACTGACATTTTTTCTTTGCAAAGATACAGATTTATATCATTGTTTTTAAGTGCAACTTTGATCGGTTCATTAAGCCTAATGCAGGGAAATTTTCTTTTTGAAAGATTGCGCGTAACGGGCGGCGTAGGACTATCAACAAATGCTCTGAGTAATCTAGCTATTGATGCTCGTCAAGACCCAAGTAATAGCATCTATATTTTTCCGGATTGGGGATTTTTTATGCCATTTGCGTTTCAGACCCAAAATCTAGTCGAGTATTCCTTAGATTCGGGTCTGAATAACATTGAGAGGTACTTGACGGAAGGGCGAGTAGCAAAAGTGGCCTTTTGGAGTCCAGAAAGTTTGAATGCTTACAAAGATGTTTTGAGCGCTTCAGAATTGAAATTGACTTTTAAAGTCATTGAGTATTTCCGCAATGATGGAGTTCCAGCATTTCAACTCCTTGAAGTTAGTTTGCAGGATAAATAATCGAAAAGAGAGCCTTGTTGAATCGTTTAGTGGGTCGGAAGTTTGCCATGGTAGAAATCCAGGTCAGGTTAAAGAATTGATTCATCTTTCTTCTCTAAATTGAACAATAATTCTGTTTATAATTAAGGAGTGACTAAATGCCTAGAAGATGTCGAATGAGCAGGAGTTTAAGTTAAGTCAATTGCTGAAAAGTACTTCCGTTTATTGAGATACTTGGATTTACAAATGAGTGCCCACCTAGAGATTTTTTGATGTTATCCAAAACATCTGGTTCTGCAAGCACTAACATAAAGCCACTACCCCCAGCACCGCAAAGCTTGTAACCGATGTCAGGGAATTTGCTTAGTGCAATTTCTACTAACTTAGCACTTTCATTCAATTCGCCAGTGAATGTCTTTTTGTATGTCCAACCAGTTCTGACTGCCACTTTTAGTATTTCGAAAACTTGTGAAGCAGAATACTGATTAGAAAAAATCTTACCCGTATCTTGAAACAGATCTATAGTCTCCCTCAAATAAGCATTTGAATTCTTGATTTCTGCTTCAGTGATAGCAGCATGTTTATCTGAGAATCTAGTGTCATCTAACCAAATCAGCAATTGTCGCTCTTCAAGATAGGCAAGAAAGGCAGAGTTTTCGATATGTTGTGAAATCTCGACTCTTTCCGAGGTAAAGTTGTATTTTCTGAATCCCCCAAAAGCAGCTACGTATTGATCTTGCACGCCCCCTGCCTCCTTTAGAACGAATCTCTCTATATGTACAGCTAACTCAGCCAGTTTCTCTGGACTAACTTGGCCGGAATCCGTATGAGTGATCAAATTTGCTAATCCAACAGCGAATGAGGATGAGCCTCCTAAACCTATGCCTGAGGGTAAATCCGAAAATGTTCCAAAATTAGTTCGCCGTTCCCAGTTGGTGAACCTAAGCATTTCTCTCATCACAGGATGTTTAAGGTCAGAAGCTGAACTTACACTTTCAGTTTCACGGTATGTAAATCGAATTTTTTCCGCCGCGATCGGAGACAGTTGATGTGAGTAGATGTAAACATGTTGGTTAATCGCTGCTGCTATTACTCCGCAACCTTCATTCTGTGAATAGAAGCTCGGGAAATCGGTCCCTCCTCCAACATAACTTATCCGCAAGGGTGTTTTAACTAAGTTCATGCGTCCAGATCCAATTTTCTATTTGTTCAAGAATATCGCTTGTTGCCACATTACGAAATTCGATGCTGGAGGCCGTGGCAGCCAATCTATCAGTTTCAGCATCACCAAAAAATAATATTGGCTCCCCGAGGCCGCTTTTTCTAATAGCTTCCAATAGGCCATTCTTGGGTTTTCTACAATCACAATTTGTAGATTCCTTATGCGGGCAAATGAGAATGAGATCAATTCCTTCCGAATTACCATCCATGAAATTCTTCTTTAGGGCTTCATTAAAATCTGTCAAATTAGAAAGAGTAAACTTTTCAGTTTCAAGACCCGCTTGATTTGACGCAATGGCTATCCCAAATCCCATCGCCTTTAAAAGAAACACTCCTTCTACGGCTCCTGGGCGCAAACTCAATCTATCCGGGTCATTATGCTGCCCGGCATCCTCAACGAGGGTACCATCACGATCAAATACGATGACGCCTTTTGGGAAATGCTTTAGTTTAGAAACATCGCGATCATATAGTGGTTCAAGAGGATAAATTATATTCATTTCAGTTTTTAACTCGAATTAGAGAGTGACGATTCGATTAACTCGCAAATTACATGACCAATTGCTGTGTGCGCATGTTGGATTTGTTCAGTTTTTGTCGATCTGACTTTAAGGACAATATCCCCTCTATCAAGGGCGTATTTAACTGAAGTAAAAAGAATTGTTGCGACCTTTAGTTCCTTGGCTTTTTGTACTGCGTTCAAAATGCTTTTACTATTTCCCGATGTTGTTAAGGCGATAAGTACGTCACCTTCACGCGCTAATCCTTCTAGTTGTCGTGAAAAGACATACTCAAAGCCAAAATCATTAGAAATTGCAGTTAAAATAGAAGTATCAGTTGTTAATGCAATAGATGAAATTGCTTTTCTTTCAAGTTTGTAACGACCTATAAGTTCTGCTGCAAGATGTTGTGAATCAGCAGCTGAACCACCGTTTCCACACCAAAAAATTGTCCCACCAGATTTTAAACTCTTTATCGCAACCTCAGCGGCTTGTGCAATTTGCGTTGAAAGCTCAACAGTTGAGAGCAATACCCGCCCTGCTTCCTCTAAATGGCGCTCGATACGTTCAATGTTGTTACTCATCACCAACCAATTCTACAGAGATTAATCTGGAAATCTCGCTCCGCATTGCAATTGAACTTAGGTTTGAAGCACAGTACCTCTTACCCAACTCTGATGCCCTTTTCCAAAGGTCGTTGTTCTCATGCAGGTCATGAATGGCTTTGGCCAATTCTGCAGGGGTGTCTTTGACGACTATCCCTGAGCTCAAAATGTCACCAAAGCCTTCTATTCCAACCGAAGTTGAGACTATAGGAATACCAAATGAGAGCGCTTCACCAACTTTTCCTTTTCTCCCAGCGCCATTCAACAAGGGCACAATTGCAATGCGCGACTGGTTATAAATAGTAGCAAGATCTTCTACTCCACCTAACATTTGCAAGCCCCTGGCTTCCAGTTCAGCTATTTTCTGAGTAGTGAGTCCAGTTCCGATAATGCGAATCGGAGCGCTGAATCCCAGTTCATCCAAGATAGGAAGTACGCTGTCTGCAAACCACTCAATACCTTCAAGGTTAGGTAAATGTCTAAATCCTCCTACAAATATCAAACCCTTCGAGTCATTCCAATTTATCTCGCTTTTTTGTGGCTCATACTCTGCCCAAATGACGGTTGCCTTTTTAGTTTTTGACTGCCTATTAAACTCCTGTGCTTCAACTTCAGATACCAAAATTACTTGGTCAACTTCATTTGCAATTTTGAGCTGGGCACTAGCTACTCCAGAATTAGGGTTGTGTTCCTTCTGATATTTAATGTCCATTAAATCTGCAATAAAAATTGCTGACGGCGCTATTTGTCTAAGTCTTTCTTCAAAGAAGTCATAAATCTCCTGACGAATAGTCCAAACTACTCTCACACGTTCGCGACGTAGCGACAACGAGTCATACAAGTCATTAAAGTCTTGATGCACTTCAACCCCAGTTGATCTCAGAAGATCCATATCCGCTTCCGTTGTAGCGTTGTCAAGACATACAAGCACTGCGTGATAACCAAGTTCTTGGACATGTCTGATTATCTGAACAGTTCTAATCGAGCCCGCATCACGTGTTAAAGATGGAAGTTGTCGATCGCAGACAACGACTATTCCCTTGGAATTCCTAGTAGCCTCGAACCTTGGAACGCCAACATCCTCCCAATGATCCCGAAGGTCTACATCCCACTTTGCAAATAATTTTCGATTATTAGCAACTTGATACTTCTTCAGCCCCGAATCTGTGCTTTTACCGTGACTTAAACCTTCATGGTGAATCACCCAGCTTTTGGGTTCGTACATCACTTTGTAACCCTTATTCCATGCAGTTAATGCGAGATCTGAGTCCTCGCAGTAAGCTGGAACATAACGTAAATCAAAGCCACCCGCTTTTTCCCAAAATGTCTTACGAACAATTACGGATGCTGCGCTGCAATAATCAACTTCGCGAGTGAAAGCGAATAGAGCATTAAGTGGATTTCTGCCTCGCCCCAAATTCCAAGCATTACCATTGGCGAAAACTTGGCCACCAGCTTCTTGCAATACTCCATTTGGATAGATTAATGCCGAGCCAACGATTCCAACCATTTCATCTTTCTCGATTGCCCTGTAGAGATTATCTAACCAACCATCTACTGGCTCTGTATCGTTGTTTAGAAGAACCAAGTATTTTGATGCTTTCGATGCTTGAACGGCACCGCGATTGGTAGATGTCAAGTATCCAGCATTCGTTAAGTTTCTAACAACCGTGATTCCTCGAACACTCTGCAAAGCTTCCTGGGTTTGATCCGACGAAGCATCATCCACAACAACAACTTCATATGGAGTTGAGTCAGAATTTGACTGTAGAGCACGCAAACAGCGATATGTGACCCACCAATTGTTGTAGAGAGGAATAACAATTGTGACAAGAGGGTCGCTTGAAGTTGGCAAACCGAAGCCTTGGTCCATCGAGTAACTTATAACTTTAGGAGATTGCACATTACTAGTGGAAGTTGGCGCTAGAGCAGAAACAATCTGATTCCTGAGGTGACGTGGCAAGGTATTTACTAGGGTTCGCGCCATTCGTCTTTGGGTTGACCCATGGGGAAATTTTGGAGATAACCAGCGGGTCACTCCCTTTAAAATCCTAGAAAACTTAGAGGGCTTTTTTACCTTTTTAGACAATGGATCGTTTATGAACTTTGGAAGAGCGCTGGCACGTTTTTGTATACCTGACGCCAGTTCAAATTCAACAAAGTCAGAAGGATTTAGTGGGCTGGGAGGTTTTACTAGAAACTCAGTTGACACTTCCACCCCCAAGTAATGATTAGCGATATTCTACAAAAGTGAACCCGAATATTCCTAAAGTTACGGTCTTACTGACTACATTTAATGGGGTTAGATTTCTTGACGAGCAACTGACCAGTCTTTATTATCAGCAAGGCGTCGATATCGAAGTGATGGTTAATGACGATGGCTCTACTGACGGAACGATAGAAATCTTAGATTATTGGCGAGCAAAAGGCCTTATTGTCTCAATATCTCAAAGCAGAGGCTTAGGTGCCACTCGCGCTTTTCTCATGTTACTTCAATCCTGTGACAGAAAAGATTTTGTTGCATTTTGTGATCAAGATGATGTTTGGGACAAAAACAAGCTAGTCCTGCAAGCAAACTCCTTGGATGAATCAACTCCGATGATGTCGACATGTTTACGGCTATACATTGATGAGTTCGGAGAAGTAATTGGGAAATCAAAGAATTTGCGGAAACTCCCTTCATTTGTGAATTCATGCTTCGAGAACATAGCTCCTGGAAATACAGTACTCCTGAATAATCCTGCAATCAAAGTGATCAACAGCTTGCAAAATCCACCAGTAGTTCATTACGACTCATGGATCTATTTATTGATTTCGACCTTTGGGAAAGTTGATCTCATCCCTTCGTATTTTGTGCGATATCGAATACATTTGAATAATTCTGTGGGTTTGAGAAAAAATTCTTTTGCTACAACGAGGAAATCTATTAAAAACTATTTAGAGCAACAAACATTTCTTCTTGATGAGAAATTGGAATATTTGTCTCAAAATCAGAGAAAACATTTGATCGCTATCTCGACTCTCGTGAAGGAGAAAAGTCTCAGAAAAAAGCTTTTGTTGTTTTCGAAGTTAAAGATTGGCAGACAATCTATTTTGGATAATTTGTTTTTCAAGTTCTTTATGTTATTTGTAAGGTAAACTAGTGTGCAGGTCTTTGGGCAACCCAAACTCTTGACCATGGCTCCCAAATGCAACCGATCAATCTCTTATCATTTTGAGGTTGAATCTTTGTAAAGCCAGATTCTTCCAAAAAATTTCTGAGTGACGTCTCGGAAAATAACCTATATTCTAAGGTTGATCCAGCCCCACCGTGAAAGACTAAATCATTGAACTCTCTTTGGTTCCCTTCGAGGTCTATTCCCCTTAGCTTCTGAATAGGTTCATTGATAAGTTCGGAGTTTGTCATAACAGGGAAGTGTTCCTCGTGTGGATAATCAGAGCCTCTATGGGGAACAGAGAGAATTAACCAGCCTCCTGGTTTCAATAACTTAAGTAAACCGTGAAAAGCTAACTCAATGGGAGGTTGAACGTGCTCTAAAACTTCCGAGCAAATAACGATATCTGTAGTTGATTGCAGAGTGTCATCTACCTTTGTAATGTCAAGAAAAGGCTCAGTGTGATATTCAAAGTTCGTGTAAATGCTTCCAAAACGATCCTTAAATGCCCCCGAAATTGGTGCGCCATCTGAGACACCAACAATCCGGAGATTTTTCTTTCGAAAAAGCTTTTTTCTGGAAGTCTTTTGGGCAGCATAAAGTATGGCTCTTTGCCTGGAATTCAATCCACAAGATAAACAAACCAAGCCCTCCCTAAGATCTAAAGTTATTGTTGTTCGCCTAACAGCGAGACAGCTATTGCAGAAAAACCAAAGGTATCGTTGCTTGCTTAGGATGTTAAGTTTCATTTGTAAGCGATTTCAAGTAAATCCCGTATGGGTTTGAGGCGTATTCTTCTGAAATTCTTAACAAGTGATCAGTAGAAATCCATTTATTGCGCCAAGCAATTTCCTCTAAGCACGATATCTTACTCCCTTGTCGCTCCTCAATAATCTGGACGTAAGAAGATGCTGCCTGGAGTGATTGGATTGTTCCTGTATCTAACCAAGTTGTACCGCGTTCAAGTACTTTCGTAGTGAGATTTCCTTCATTAAGGTAGTGATCATTAATAGCGGTGATTTCAAGTTCACCCCGTGCACTTGGTTTTATTTGTTTCGCGATTTCAACGACTTTATCATCGTAGAAATATAATCCCGGTACCGCATAGTTTGATTTTGGAATCTTTGGTTTCTCTTCTATAGAAAGCACTTTACCTTCCGATGAAAACTCAACCACCCCATATCGCTCCGGATCTGAAACCTTGTAGGCAAAAATAGTTGCGCCCGAGCTTGTTTCTATCTCCTCTAATTGTCTACCAAGACCAACCCCATGGAAGATGTTGTCACCTAAAATGAGTGAGACGCTTCCGTCAGCGATGAATTTTTCACCAATTATGAAAGCCTCTGCCAATCCATTTGGTTTTTCTTGAGTCGCGAATTCAAATGAAACGCCATATTGCGATCCATCCCCTAGAAGTCGCTTGAAGGCTGGAAGATCTTCGGGAGTCGTAATAATCAAAATTTCTTGTATACCCGCCAAAAAAAGAGTTCCAAGCGGATAGTGAATCAATGGTTTGTCGTAAACAGGTAGCAATTGCTTGCTAACACCTTTTGTTATTGGCCAAAGTCGCGACCCGGTGCCTCCTGCGAGAACAATTCCTTTCATAAGGAAAGGGTAGCGGGTAAAGTGCCGCTATTACATTGAGTCCATTGGGGTGGTTATGCGCGTATTGGTTACAGGTGGCGCTGGCTTCATTGGTTCAAATTTTGTGCGTATGGTTGCCAGTGGCGATTTCAAAGAAATATCAAGCGTGAGGGTATTGGATAAGTTGACCTATGCAGGGGTTAGAGAAAACCTCAGAGATGTTTCGACAATCCCAAAGTATGACTTTAGTCAGGGTGATATCTGCGACCCTTTTATAGTCACTGAGCTACTTCAAGAAGTTGATGCGGTCATCAATTTTGCTGCAGAATCCCACGTAGATCGGTCAATTTCGGGAGCAGCAGATTTCGTTCAGACAAATATTGTGGGCGTTCAAGTACTACTTGACACAATAAAGGCTTCGAGTAAGAAAATACGTTTTTTTCAAGTCTCAACTGATGAAGTTTATGGCTCAATCGAGGCAGGCTCGTGGACAGAAGAATCACCGCTTCTGCCAAACTCGCCATATTCAGCAAGCAAAGCTAGTGGCGAGTTATTGGCTCGTTCATACAATCGAACTCATGGAATGGACGTTGTCATTACACGTTGCAGTAACAACTACGGGACACACCATTTCCCAGAAAAGTTGATTCCACTGTTTATTACAAATTTATTAGAAGGCAAGAAAGTTCCAGTTTATGGAAATGGTAAGAATGTTCGAGATTGGCTTCACGTCGATGATCACTGCCGAGGAATCTATTCGGTCTTAATAAATGGACGCTCCGGTGAAGTTTACAACATCGGTGGTGGGCGAGAGTTAACCAACAATGAAATCACAAGTTTGATTCTTGAAGCCATGGGTGCTGATGAATCATCTATCGAATATGTTGAAGATCGAAAAGGTCATGATCTTCGATACAGTGTTGATTGGACCAAGATAAACCGTGAACTTGGATATCAGCCACAAGTTAAATTTGAAGATGGCTTAAAAGAAACAATTCAGTGG
>Ga0247843_1003331_pt1 | contig 26685 bp, 23 predicted proteins | sample LaCruzMarch2017__FD_192420 | JGI IMG/M metagenome (GOLD analysis project Ga0247843, IMG submission 192420) | Freshwater microbial communities from meromictic Lake La Cruz, Castile-La Mancha, Spain - LaCruzMarch2017_8m | ecosystem: Environmental > Aquatic > Freshwater > Lake | place: Spain... | reverse complement strand
TCTCGAAATCGAATCTGCTAAGTCCTTTTACCGTTGTCATTGCTTTGATTTTGGGCCAAAGCACTCAACGCAGACCGTAACCTATTTACGTCCTGCCTACGATTGCGATTTAAGTTGGTAGCCCAATACTCCTATTGTTAAACTCCTATTTCGTCTTCTTCAAGGGACAAAAAACATGGGGGCTGCTTTTGCTCGTATTTGGCGCGCTGGGTTTAGGGTTTTTTATGGCAATGCTCGACCCATTCTTATATCATTGGGATGAACAATATCATGCGCTGGTTGCAAAAAACTTAGCTATCAATCCGCTAAAGCCCGTTCTAATTCAACATTCGCTTCGCGACCTCGATTATCATTTTTGGATTTACAATCACATTTGGCTTCACAAACAACCGTTGTTTTTGTGGCAAATGGCCCTTAGCATCAAACTTTTTGGCACAACCGAAATTGCGGTACGCCTTCCTAGCATCATCATGCACGCCATACTTCCTCTATTCATTTATCGTATAGGCAAAATAGCGGTGAATGCCAATGTTGGATACTATGGCGCATTATTTTTTGCAGTAGCCAGCTTTCCGTTAGAACTCATTGCTGGTTTTTATTCTACCGACCACAACGATGTGGCATTTCTGTTCTATGTATGCGCCAGCTGCTGGGCATGGTTCGAATATCAAAAATCGAAACAGCTGCACTGGGTAGTTTTGATTGGGGTTTTTTCTGGTGCGGCCATATTGGTGAAATGGCTGGCTGGTCTATTGGTATTTGCCCTTTGGCCCGCAGCCGAAACCCTTGCGCGACTGCCAAAATTTAGCCCTTGGCAAACCCTACGACCCATGCTGCTAGCTCTCTCCATTTGTTGCTTTGTGGCTATTCCGTGGCAGGTGTATATCCACACCCAATTTCCAGAAGAAGCAACCCATGAATATGCCAGGATGCACGAGCATTTCGGCAAGGCCGTGGAAGGCCATGGTGGTGATATGTGGTTTCATTTCGACCACGGATTAAAAAAAATGTATGGCTCGGGGCAGGCCGTTGCCTGGCTTTTGCTCATTGGGTTTGTAACGCTACTAGTTCGAGCAAATGCATTGCTTTATGCCGCTGCCATTGGGGTAGCTGTAGTTGGGGTGTATGCATTTTACACCATGGCCGCTACTAAAATGTCAGCTTTCGCGCTTATAGTGGCTCCCTTTCTTTTTCTCGGACTTGGTGCACTTACCGATGGCGTGTTTGGCTTTTTGCGCAACTACACCAATCGGCTTTCACATCGCATTGTTCAGTTTTCCGCCTGCTTTGCCGTTTGTTTTTTACTGATGGATATGCACCTCATTCATCAGCACCGCGCTTTGGTCTATAAAGGCCAGCCCGATGAATATCGCATCAAAAAGATAGCAGAACGAAAACTTGTGCAGGTTGTAGACAGCGCTTTGCAGTCCAAACCGCACGTGCTATTTAGCGCTGGCTTGATGCCCGGAGGCGACATCACCTTTCTGTTTTTCAGCAATCACATTGCCTTTGGCGGCCTTCCCACGCCTGAAGATGTAGTGAAATCGAAAATGAAATATCCCGATTTTCCCATTGCTATTATTGACCAAGGACAGCCGCTGCCCGATTATTTGACCAATGATTCAGAGATTCAGATTATTTGTTTCAAACAAAGACCCTAATGGTAATACAGATATTCATTTGCATTTGCATTTAAGTCCACACACTTTGAGCTGGTCACCTTCACTAGCTATTCGCCAAATCGCTCCATATTGCCTTTAACATTTCATTAACACCATTGCGCGAAGTGGTGCTATACTTTTGCATGTGTTCACTAACCAATTAAAATTTAAGACAATGAAAAAAGCAATGCTGTTACTGGTAATGACGGTTGGTTCATTCACCTTCGCTTCGGCTCAAGTGGCTGGCGCAAAACTAGACTTCGACAAATTAGAGCACGATTACGGAACAATTGACCAAGGTGCCAATGGTGCTGCGGAGTTCAAGTTTACCAATACTGGAACTGAGCCGCTTATCATTTCTAATGCCAAAGGTTCTTGCGGTTGCACGGTTCCAGAATGGCCAAAAGAGCCCATTGCTCCAGGTGCCTCTAGCTCCATTAAAGTGAAATACGATACGAAACGTGTTGGACCAATCAGCAAAACAGTTACCATTACTTCTAATGCTGTTGACAATCCATCTGCGTTGCTAAAAATTAAAGGCACTGTAAATGCAGTTGCTACAGACGAATCTCTTCTTGAGAACAAGTCGATTGAAGGTGCTACTCCGGTAGAAAAATAATTTGGTTTGATCCGTTGAAATGGCCTTCTAGACGTAATGTCTGGAGGGCTTTTTCTTTGGAGCAAACTCCGCTTACCTTCGTCCGCTAAGCCACATTACGCTAATTGAGCAATGCCGAAATTATCTTCCAAAGGTGCCCAAATGCCATCGAGCCCAATTCGCAAGTTGGTGCCCTATTCCAATGCCGCCAAGGCTGCTGGCAAGCATGTGTATCATTTAAATATTGGTCAACCTGACATTTCATCGCCTCAAAGTGCTTTGGATGCAGTGCACACCATAGATCGAAAGTTTATTGAATACAGCGATTCGGATGGGTTTCTAAGCTATAGAAAAGGCCTTGCAGCGTATTACTCGCATGTTGGAATTCCAATGGATGTGACTGACATTATGGTGACCACAGGCGGTTCGGAAGCGTTGATTATCGGCTTTATGACCGCCATGGATGCTGGCGATGAAGTGATTATTCCCGAACCATTTTACGCCAATTACAACGGTTTTGCCACTATGGGAGGAGTGGTGGTAAAACCAATTACCGCGCATATTGAAGATGGGTTTGCATTGCCGCCAGTTGAGGAATTTGAAAAACAGATTACGCCCAAAACCAAAGCTATACTCATTTGCAACCCCGGAAATCCGACAGGTTCGTTGTACTCGCAAGAAGACTTGACGCGTTTGGCGGCATTGGCCGTGAAGCACGATTTGTTTCTATTTGCCGATGAGGTGTATCGCGAGTTTTGCTACGATGGCGCTACGCCTTATTCCTGCATGAACTTAAAGGGTGCCGAGCAACATGTAATCATGGTAGATTCGGTGAGCAAGCGATATAGCATGTGTGGCGCGCGTATTGGCGCTTTGATTACGAGAAACAAAGCTTTTATGGCCAACGCCATGAAGTTTGCGCAAGCAAGGCTTAGCCCGCCCACCTTGGGCCAAATAGCAGGTGAAGCCGCGTTGCAAACCCCACAATCATATTTTGATGCTGTGGTATCAGAGTATGTGGAAAGACGCAATGTATTGGTTGATGGGCTGAATGCCATTCCTGGAGTGATGTGCCCCAAGCCAGCTGGTGCATTTTATGCCATGGCAAAATTGCCGATTGACAATGCCGATAGGTTTTGCCAATGGATGTTGGAAGAGTTTGCTTTGGACAACGAAACCGTGATGATGGCTCCTGGAACAGGATTTTACAGCACCGCAGGAGAAGGCACCAATCAAGTTCGAATGGCGTATGTGCTAAAAGTAAATGACCTTCGGAAAGCCGTGAAATGCCTTGCCGAAGGACTGAAAGTCTATCCGGGAAGGACGGTATAAACCTCTAACTGGTTGAGACTTTTGGAGGATTAGTTCTTCTTAAGCCCAACCAACGAGCGAACAGCCCAATAGGCGAGAAATACCAATGGAAAACCATGGAATATGAGGTCGAACCAATCCATGCTAGTCATTCCTATGGCGCCACCAGCTACCCATCGAATTTTGCCCACGATATGAGGCTCTGGAAGAAAAGGCGCTAAGCCCAAGGTAAGGGAAGCGAAACCCCAAAGAAGCAGTTGTTTTTTGATGTTGGATTGCATGGCGCAAATGTGGGCTTACGCATATCTACTTATAGTGACTCCTATCACAAAAGAGCATTTACCGTTGCGGTAATCATCGACTTACTCGGGGTAGAGCAAATACTTGGCTCGGACGAGTTTGAATTTTTCTAATCCCAATTTCCAAGATTCTCGAATCTCAGCTTCGATTTTTCCAGCTTCAATTTGCTTGCGTAATTGAGATGATCCCGCCAACAAGTCGAAAAACTTGGCATTAAAAAACTTCTCTTTCTCAGGATAATTGCTGTAAGCCTTAAGCAACCATTCAAGCTGAATTTTACCCGCTAAATGAATGCTGTCCGTAGACACCGTGGCTAGACTGATGCCCTTGCACTTCACGTTCTTAAACTTTGGGTCGGACGATGCACCCGCAATGGCGGTAGGCGTGAAAGTGGTGTCGCCCCCTTTCATATTCGGATAGCCAAACAATTGAAATGGAAACGGTGTGCCTCGCCCTTCACTCACCACAGTTCCTTCAAAAAAGCACGTGCTCGGATAAAGATATATGGACCGCATATTGGGCAAATTTGGAGAGGGTTTTTCGGGCAAAATGTAGGGCATGGAGCGGTTGTAGCCCCCCATTTTCACCACCTCCAAGTCGCATTTCACACCACCTTTTAGCCAACCTTCGCCATTCACCATTAGGGCATATTCGCCCATAGTAAGTCCGTGCACCACGGGCACAGGATGCATTCCCACAAAAGAGCGGAAACTGGTGTCGAGTATTGGGCCATCTATATAATGCCCGTTGGGATTAGGCCGGTCTAAAACGATAAACTGAATTTTTTGCTCCGCACATGCCTCCATCATATAACTCATGGTGCTGATGTAGGTGTAAAATCGCGCACCAACATCTTGAATATCGAATAACACAACATCAATGCCTTCTAGCTGGTTGGCGCTGGGTTTCATATTTTTCCCATACAGTGATATTATAGGCAAACCCGTTCGTGGGTCTTTGGCATCTTTCACCTTTTCGCCAGCATCGGCATTGCCCCTAAATCCATGTTCGGGCGCAAAAACCGCTTTTATGGCAACTCCTAGAGAAAGTAGGGTGTCAACCAAATGCTTGTTGCCTACCATAGAGGTTTGATTGGCAACGATTCCAACCGTTTTCCCCCTCAATTTGGAGATATATTTTTCGGTAATGTTTGCGGCTGGCAGCGGTGAATTTGATGCCTGAATCGCCACTTTACTGGCCTGCATTGCTGGTGCGACTGCAGGTTGGGCACATGAAACTATCGCACCCGACAGCACTACACAAACGCAAACAATCCCTAAGGGAAATCTAAAATTGAAGTGCCTCACCTTAAATCGTAAACTTTTCCGTGCTTACCGCCATCAGTCGCCCCTTTGCCACCTTACTTTGCACAACTATTCTCATCGGTTGAACACTTCATTTCTTATCGCTAAAAGACTAATTCGCGCTGAAGCAGGTGCCGAAAATACAGCTATTTCGGGCACTCGGCCTATTGTGCGCATTGTCATTGGAGGTATCGCGTTGGGCATAGCGGTAATGATAATGGCTCTAGCTATCGTTACTGGCTTTCATGAGCAGATAAAGGACAAGGTAGTGAGCTTTAGCGCGGACATTATCGTGACAAGCTTTGGAAACTTGAATGCGCTGGAGCCTTCCCCAATTTCCAAGAATCAGAACTTTTCACCGCCACTGCTTGAAATAGATGGTATTCGGCATGTGCAAGTATTTGCCACAAAGGCGGGCATCATAAAAACAGAAGACGAAATTGAAGGCGTGGTTGTAAAAGGCGTTGGCAGCGATTTCGATTGGGCTTTTTTTCAAAAACATTTGGTGGAAGGAAACGTATTTGCCACTTCAGATACGTCTCGTTCGCGCAACATTCTCATCTCCGAACCCATTGCCAAGAAGTTGAAACTGAATGTGGGCAGTAGAATGGAGATTTTTTTCATTCAAGGAGAACAACAGCGGGCGCGAATTTTCAATGTGTCTGGCATCTATCGCACAGGTTTAGAAGAGTTCGACAAACGATTTGTGATAGCCGACATCACCCATATTCAGCGGTTAAACGAATGGAAATCGGATGAAGTAGCTGGCTTCGAGGTTTTTGTAGATGATTTTGACCGCGTTGACGAATTAGACGCCAAGGTGTATGATGCAATTGGCACCGAGCTTTACTCGGCCACGGTGAAAGAGCTGCAACCCCAAATGTTTGATTGGCTGGAACTGCAAAACGTAAACGTTCAGGTCATTATTCTCCTTATGCTAATCGTAGCAGGATTCAACATGATTTCTGCTTTGCTCATCATGATTATCGAACGGGTAAACATGATTGGCATATTGAAAGCTCTGGGAATGGCCGATGGCAAAATCCGCAATATCTTTCTGTATCAAGCGCTCTACCTCACGGGCGTTGGCATGTTTTGGGGGAATGTGGTGGGAATTGGCTTGTGCCTACTGCAACAACACTTCGGCATAATAACGCTGGACGAAGCCAGTTATTACGTGAAAGTCGTGCCTATTAACCTCAACATTTGGCACATCCTATTGCTGAATGCAGGAACATTATTCTTCTGCTTTCTAATGTTGCTGCTACCTTCTTTTATTGTGGCGCGCATCAGTCCACTAAAGGCAATTCGGTTTGATTGATTTGCGATTGGCCAACTAGCCAAACGCTTGCAACTTGTCGGAGTCCAAAATATGAACCCCCATCAAGTTTTCTTTACTTAGTCGAAGCATAGCTTTGGCAACAGTCTTTCCCTGTATTCCGCGATATTTTAGCAAAGGACCTAACATCAACGGACCCAAAAGCGCCATGACCCCTTTGCCAATTAGTTCGCCAACGCGCACATCTTTTCGCTCGCCCAATAGCAACGATGGACGAACAATAATCACGGATTGAAAGCCCAAATTCGAAACGTCTCGCTCTACTTCACCCTTCACTTTTAGGTAATAATTGGAGGACGAAGCATCGGCACCAAGCGAGGATACTAACACGAATGTATGCGCGCCTTTGGCCTTTGCTTCCTTGGCAAATGCAAGCACCAAATCGTGGTCTACATGAAAAAATGCGGCCTTCGAACCAGCAACAGCCATGGTAGTTCCCAACGCACAAAATGCTACATCAACTGGCTTTGAAAGCTGCGGATTTGCCATATCTGTTACCACAACATCAAACTTGGATGGGAGTTGTAACGCCTTGCGCGCAAGTACTTGAACGCTTTCAACGGCTGCGTCTTCTTTCAATAAATCAATAAGGTAATTTCCAATAAATCCGGTTGCTCCTACAATTGCTGCTTTCATGAAGCAAAGATGAACAGAATTGGCAACAGAAAAGAGGTCTTAGCTTTGCTCCACTATGGCAGAAAATCACGTTTCAAAACATTTGATATCCGTAGCCCGAACGGCACGCTATTTCACCCTTAACAGCATTACTCCGCAAACCAAGAAAATCTGGATTGTATTTCATGGTTATGGACAATTGGGCGAGTATTTTATTCGGCATTTCAATGCATTGAATCCGAATGAAAACGCAATTATTGCCCTGGAAGGTCTTTCGCGATTTTATGTGGAAGGATTGAGCGGCAGAGTGGGTGCATCGTGGATGACGAAAGAAAATAGAGAAGAAGAAGTGACGGATCAATGGGGCTATATCAATGCTGTGCTTCATGATTGTGGCATTGATATTACCGACCAGCGCTTGGTTGTATTGGGCTTTTCGCAAGGCACAGCAACTGCGATTCGATGGATGGCAAAAAATCACATAAGAACAAAACAACTTGTGATTTGGGCTGGGCAGTGGCCACATGATGTGGCATTGCACGATATGCTACCACTTCTTACCAACACTAAAGTTGATTTTTGTATCGGAACTCAGGATGAGTTCATTACTCCATCACAAGTGGAAGAACGGATGGAAGAGCTAAAGAAATTCCTCCCTCAGTTGGATGTGCATTGGTTCGATGGAAAACATGTGATGCACGCGAAAACGCTGCTCCACGTTGCTTCTACATAGAAATTCAAATCGTCTTTTTGCCGTAAAACTGGGCGATTAGACTTAATTGGCCCGTATGCGTCCCCTCGTGGCGAATGGTATGCATGGCAATGAAACGCTTTGTGGTTTTGCCTCCAAAGTTGATGCCTAGAATATTCTCTTCCTCCAATTGAGCATCGGTCATGCTCCGTAACTGAATCAAAGCGTATTCGTGTACTGCCTTGAACTGCATGAGGACTTCCTCAAACGATGGCAAATCTTGAGATGCTGGCGTTGTGCCAATGGCAAATTTGGACAGCCACGGAATATACAATTTTGGATGTCCCATAGATTCCACAAGCAGCATGTGCTCAGCCCATGTGAGATGGGCAATAATCCAATATGGGCTGTTGGTAGCATAATCTCCAACTGTAAAGGTTCGAGTCATGTCCTCACCTTTCAATTTTCCAAGATAGAAACGCGTTAAGCTGCGCGTTTCGTCCATTGTTTCTGCTAAGAGGTTTGCTTCTACTGACATTTTCTACGCTCCCACTCCGTGGCACTGCTTATACTTCTTCCCGCTACCACATGGACATGGGTCGTTGCGATTGGTTTTCTCTTCCACATGCACGGGCTGTGGTTTTTCTACTGGTGGTGGTGGCAATCCCGGACGACCTTGCTGCGCTTGGGCTGGCGCGGACGAACTAGAGCGCGATGGCAACTCAGCCTTCGTAGCTGTTGTTACCTGCTGCCGTTGCTGGGGTGCTTGTCGAACTTGAGTGTTTTCTGCATTAGGTAAATCTCCCTTGAACAGGAATGAAATTGCTTCACGATTCACACGGTCAAGCATTTGCTTGAACAGTTCATACGACTCGAACTTATACACCAAAAGCGGGTCTTTTTGCTCGTAAGAAGCGTTTTGAACCGATGTTTTCAACTCATCCATATCGCGCAAATGGTCTTTCCATTGTTGGTCGATGATGGCAAGAACGATGTTTTTCTCAAACTCCAAAGGCAAATCTTGCCCTCTGCGCTCGTAGGTGTTACGCAAGTTAACCACTACATTTAGGTTCTTTATTCCATCGGTGAACGGAATAACGATATTGGTAAATTTCTCGCCCTGCGTTTCAAATACATTAGAAATAACTGGAAAAGCGCGCTCTGCAACAGATGCTTTTTTGCGCACATAACTTTGACTGAGGTGATGCACCAAATTTTCAGTTACCGCATCATTTTTGCTGCTAAAAAACTCTTGTTGTGTTACTGGAATATCAGCTCCAAACGTGATAATCATATTAAGCTTGAACTGCTCGAAGTCTTTTGATTCTAAGCCTTCTGCAACCAAAGCTGCCGTGGTATCGTGAATCATGTTGAACACATCCACAGAAAGGCGTTCCCCCTGCAAGGCATGGCGTCTGCGTTTGTAAATCACTTCGCGCTGCGAATTCATCACATCGTCATATTCCAACAAGCGTTTGCGGGTGCCGAAATTGTTTTCCTCTACTTTCTTCTGCGCCCGCTCGATGCTTTTGGTAACCATACTGTGTTGGATAACCTCGCCATCTTCATAGCCCATGCGGTCCATGAGTTTGGCTATTCGGTCGGAACCAAACAAGCGCATCAAATTATCTTCGAGCGACACGTAGAATTGCGATGACCCAGGATCGCCTTGACGACCAGCACGACCGCGCAACTGACGGTCAACCCTTCTGCTTTCGTGACGTTCAGTGCCAATAATGGCCAAACCACCCGAATTCTTCACGCCTTCGCGCAGCTTAATATCCGTACCACGACCTGCCATGTTTGTGGCAATAGTTACCGCACCCGGACGACCCGCCTCTGCCACAATATCCGCCTCACGAGCATGCAACTTCGCGTTAAGCACATTGTGCTCAATTTTGCGAAGCTTCAGCATTCGGCTAAGCAATTCAGAAATTTCCACCGAAGTGGTACCCACCAAAACTGGTCGGCCTTTCTGGGTCAAATTCACCACCTCTTCAATCACTGCATTGTATTTTTCGCGGGTGGTTTTATACACCAAATCTTCTTTATCCTCCCTGGTAATTGGGCGATTTGTTGGGATTACAACCACATCCAATTTGTAGATGTCCCACAATTCTTTGGCTTCGGTTTCTGCTGTTCCCGTCATACCAGCCAACTTATTGTAGAGGCGGAAATAGTTTTGAAGCGTCACCGTTGCCCATGTTTGTGTGCTCGCTTCAACGCGCAAGCTTTCTTTTGCCTCTATGGCTTGGTGCAATCCATCAGAATAGCGTCTGCCCTCCATGACGCGACCCGTTTGCTCATCTACAATTTTCACCTTATTGTCAATCACCACATACTCCACATCTTTCTCAAAAAGTGTGTAGGCTTTGAATAATTGATTCATGCTGTGCACACGCTGACTTTTGATTGCAAAATCGCGCATCACAACATCTTTTTTCTTCGCTTTTTCTTCCGCAGAAATGTTCTCGTTTTCGATAATTGCCATTGCAGAACCTACATCGGTAAGCACGAAAAACTGGTCGTCTTCCATATTACGTGTCACCAATTCCAGCCCTTTTTCGGTTAGCTCGATGGTGTTGTGCTTTTCTTCGATAACGAAATACAACTCAGCATCAACTAAATGCATTTCCTTGTTTTGGTCTTGCATGTAGTAGTTCTCGGTCTTTTGCAAAATCTGCTTCACACCGGGTTCGCTGAGGTATTTAATAAGCGGCTTGCTCTTTGGCAATCCACGATGGCAGCGCAAAAGCGCCATTCCGCCATCTTTTTCGTTTTTCTCGCCAATCAACTTTTTGGCATCTGCCAAGGTGCGCGTAAGGTATTCACGTTGAACTTTTAAAAGCTGCTCCACTTTGGGTTTTAGCTCTTGAAATTCGTGCTGATCGCCCTGTGGCACTGGACCAGAAATAATGAGTGGTGTACGTGCATCATCAATAAATACGCTGTCCACCTCGTCCACAATGGCAAAATTGTGTTTGCGTTGCACCAAATCTTCGGGGCTACGGGCCATGTTGTCGCGCAAATAATCGAAGCCAAATTCGTTGTTCGTACCAAACGTAATATCCGCGCGATAGGCGTTTCTTCGTTCCTCCGAATTGGGTTGGTGTTTATCAATGCAATCCACTTCCATTCCGTGAAACTGGTACAATGGGCCCATCCATTCGCTATCGCGTTTTGCTAGATAGTCGTTCACTGTTACCACGTGAACACCACGTTCTGGCAGTGCATTTAGATAAACTGGAAGTGTTGCTACAAGGGTTTTTCCCTCGCCCGTTGCCATTTCTGTAATGGTGCCCTTGTGGAGAAAATAGCCGCCAATAAGCTGCACATCATAATGCACCATATCCCATTTCACTTGAGTGCCACCGGCAGTCCATTGGGTATTGAAAATGGCCTTATCACCTTGAATAGTGATGTGTTCCCATTTCACCGCCAGCTCACGATCAAGGTCTGTTGCAGTTACCTCAAGGGTTTCGTTTTGAGCATAGCGTCTTGAGGTTTCCTTTACCACCGCGTATGCCTCGGGAAGGATTTGCAAAAGCACATCGGCAATTTTTTCGGTTACTTTTTTCTCGATGGCATCCACTTGGTCATAGAGATGTTCTTTATCCTCCATGCTAGTATCATCGGCTTCTGCTTTTACCTTAAGCTGAGCTATTTCGGCATATTCAGCTTGAAGTGACGTGGAAATTCGCTTGCGAAACTCCGCTGTTTTGGCCCGCAGTTGGTCGTTGGATAAGCTTTGAAGCTTTTCGAACTCAATTTTAATGTTGTCTACAAATGGAGTCGCCTCTTGAAGATCTTTGTCGGCCTTGGTGCCAAAAAATTTGCGCACAAGGGAGTTGATAAATTCAATCATGTGATAGTAAAACTGGGTTCTGCAATGGCCGCTTGCCAGTCAATTTCCGTTCCCATAGCGAACTTGTGACAGCCTGACAGGCGGGGGCGCGAAAGTAAGGGTTTTGAGGGACAGAATGGCGAGGAATTTAGGCCTTCTTCTACCATAAATTGGCCTAATCTCTACTCTTAACAAAAACAGAATAAACTTAAAACGAAGGAATCTAGCAGGCTATCTACTTCGCCAAGTCTTTCTTCACCATCTTCATAAACTCGGAAGCATAGACAAAGTCGTTTACTTCTTTGTTTTCGGTGCGCAAAATTTCCTCTTTACTTCCCTCCCACCATTTCTTGCCTTTGTAAATGAAATGGATGTTATCGCCAATTTCAATTACCGAATTCATATCGTGGGTAATAACGATAGTGGTGATATTGTATTCCTCAGTAATTTCTTGAATGAGTTTGTCGATAACTAAGCCTGTCTTGGGGTCGAGGCCACTGTTGGGCTCATCGCAATAGAGATACTTGGGATTCATGGCAATGGCACGGGCAATAGCTACCCTTTTTTTCATTCCACCGCTAAGTTCTGATGGATAAAGCGCATTGGCATTAGGAAGCGTGACGCGTTGCAAGCAAAAGTTGGCGCGCTCCCTGCGTTCTGCAAGCGATTGATTGGTAAACATTGACAACGGAAACATTACATTTTCTTCCACCGTCATCGAATCGAAAAGCGCCCCTGCTTGAAAAAGCATTCCAATATCTTTTCGAATCTTGGTCTTATCCTGAAAATCGAGAGAGGCGAAATCTAATCCGTCATACTCGATAGTGCCACTATCCACATCATGCAGGCCTACCATACATTTTGTGAGCACCGTTTTTCCAGAGCCGCTTTGTCCAATAATAATGTTGACTTTGCCCTTATAGAATTTGGCGTTAATGTCCTGCAACACGTGATTTTCGCCAAAACTCTTGTTCAGCCCCTTTACCTCTATCATTTATGCAAAAGCATCTGTGTAAGTAAAAGATTGAAAATCAAAATCACCATAATGCTATACACCACCGAAACGGTGCTGGCACGACCTACTTCAAGCGCTCCACCTTTGGTGAAATAGCCAAAATAGGCAGGAATACTGGTAATTATTACGGCAAAAACCACCGTTTTGATAAGTGCATAGGTGATGTAATAAGGTTGAAACCAATATTGAATTCCGTAGATATAGGTGCTAGATGAAACTTCGCCCGTTAAAATGCCCGCTAGCCAACCTCCTGTAATTCCCAAAATCATACTGATGAGCACGATGATTGGATTGCTAATCATTGCAGCTATGATTTTCGGCCCAACCAAATAACCCGTACTGTTTACGCCCATGATATCCAAAGCGTCTATTTGGTCGGTTACGCGCATTGTGCCTATTTCGCCAGCAATACTACTGCCCACTTTACCCGCCAAAATGATGCTAATAATGGTGGGTGCAAACTCTAACAAGATCGAATCGCGCACGCCCAAACCAACTGTATACAACGGAATGAGCGGACTTGACAAATTGTAGGCCAATTGAATAGTGAGCACAGCACCCATAAACAAACTTACTATGGCTACCAATCCAACCGAATTGTAGCCTACGTTTTGAACTTCCTCAAAAATGCGTCTACGATAAATGCCCCACTTCTCAGGTTTACGAAAAACGCGCCCCATCCAAATAACGTATCTACCAATGTGTGCTAGTGGTCCCATTCCTTTCGGCCAAAATTAGATGATTTGACCACAATTTGAAGTTCAAATATTTTAGATGTTCTGACGTTATACCTTTGTAACAGATGAGAAATGCAATCGCCCTTTTCTTAATTCTCGCCCTTACCTTCGGTTTAGGAGCCTGTGCAACTACCAAACGCAAAGGAAAACCACATAGACGGCCAAGTGGTGGCAGTGGAAATAATAGTTGCGACTGTCCATCGTTTGGGTACGATTATTCTCCCAAAAACGGAGAATTAGCGCAGTTTTCATTTCAAGATTTATGAGACGAGCAATGATTTTGGTAGCGGGTGGCAGCGGAACTCGCATGGGTGCAGCTGTTCCAAAGCAATTTCTTTTAGTAAATGGCAAGCCGCTTCTTATGCACACACTTCAAACCATGCATGGCTTTGACGTAGAAATGGAGTTGGTTTTGGCTTTGCCCGAACAGCATTTCTCTATGTGGCGGGAATTATGCACAACGCATCATTTCGCTATACCTCATACTGTAGTAGCTGGTGGCGAGACGCGATTCGATTCAGTGAAAAATGCGCTAAATACAGTTTCGAATGCGGATTTAATAGGCGTGCACGATGGGGTTCGTCCGCTTGTATCCAAAGAAGTAGTGGAAAGATGTTTCGAAGCTGCCGAACAATTTGAATCAGCAGTTCCTGTGGTTCCGATTGTGCAATCATTGCGCAAAATGAATGGAGAAGGCAGTATTGCAGTAAATCGCGATGACTATTACGCAGTACAAACACCTCAGTGTTTTCGCGCAGATGCGCTAAAAGATGCGTACTCAAAAGCGACACATAATCAATTCTCAGACGATGCTAGCGTAGTGGAGGCAACGGGAAAAGACATTGCTTTGGTGGAAGGAAACATCGAAAACATCAAGGTAACATCACCTCTTGATTTGCAGTTGGCAAGCCTGCTTATTTCATGACAAATTAACCCATTGGAAATGAACACCTTTGTGTTAATAGAATAAACTCTTGATTTTTACGTTATAAGCCTACGGTCGTATAATTGTTGCTTTCACAGTGCTTACAATAACCCACACGTCAGGAACATGAGAAAGAAACTGCAAGGATTGGCTTTTCTTCTAAGCCCAACCCTTCTTTTCGCTACGTTACTTTTTTCCGATCCTACACATCTTTTTGGTGAAGTAGGCAAGGGGTTAAAGGCTTCCGTGCAGGCTGCTCAGCAGCAACCAGACCCAGACCCTAATCGCATTATTATGGCGATTGACAGCTCTATAGCCTATTCGCCAGGACTAATGAAAGCTGGCCTTGTGTTCGACCATACCGAGAATAAAATTGTGTGGGAAAAGAACATGAATGTGCCATTTCCGGTGGCATCGCTTACTAAAATGATGGTAGCCTTAATTGCTATGGAACATGCCGAGGCCGGAACAATAAGCTTAACCGATACCGTTACCATTAGCAAACAAGCTACTTACGTTGGTGGTTCAAGTCTGTTCTTAAAAGCTGGTCAAAAGCTTATGCTCGAAGAATTGTTGGGCGCTGCAATGGTGCGTAGCGGAAACGATGCTGCTTATGCGATTGCTGAGCACATTGGAGGTACTGAGGCGAAATTTGTGAAAATGATGAATCACAAGGCTGCTGAAATGAAAATGGAAAGCACGGTGTTTTTTAACAGCACAGGAATGCCCAACGCACCGGGAAAAGACAACAGTTCTACACCAGCAGACCTTATTTTATTGGCGAGAGAAACCGTAAAGTTTGATTGCATCTTGGACTACACGTGCAGAAGCAGTGACAAAATCAAGAACGGAAACGGCATCTTCACCTACGAAAATCGCAATTCTCTCGTGAAGTCGTTTGATGAAATTGATGGTTTAAAAACGGGATTCACTAAAGCTGCAGGCTATTGCGTGGTTGCTACCTCACAGCGTTGTGGACATCGCGTTACCACTATTATTTTAGGAGTAGCCACCAAGGATCAACGCAACGACATTGCCGTAAATCTTTTCAATAATTATTACCGCTCCATCGGTTTGGGCACTCTTGGCGAGAAATTTGACGTAGTGACCGCCAAGGCCCAATAAGGGTTTCCATTTTTTCACTCTTAACACACAATCCTCATGAAAATGAAAGCAATCTTGTTCCTAATTGTTGCCACGGCATCGCTATCCAGCTATGCCCAAAAAAACAAAGATTTGGTTTATCCAAACTTGCCAGTAGATGAAAAAACCAAGCTAATTACCTACGAAGGCGTGGGTAAATTGGACGGTGTTTCTGCCAAAGAGCTTTATGGTAGAGCCCTGGAATGGATTAAAACCTATCATAAAAATCCAACGGAAAAAATTCGTAAGCAAGATGAAGAAAACGGAGAAATTGAAGTTTTCGCGCGGTTTCCAATTTTTGCTTACGACAAAAAAGGTGTGAAAACCACTAGTAATGCTGGACTTATTCAGTATACAATGGTATTGCAGTTTAAAGATGGTCGGTATAAGTATGTGGTGAGTTCGCTTAACCTGAAAGCACCTAGCTATCAGCCAATAGACGGTTGGTTATTGGATAAAGAAAATGACCCAAATGCGGACAATCATGCGTATCAACTTGCTGATATCGACCTTGAATTGAAAGCAATGATTAAGGATATGAAAAGCAAAATTGCTGCGAAAGCAGACACAAAAGGAGACGATTGGTGATTAAACCAGCCGCTTCACAGTGGTGGTGGAGCTTATACTTGGACATTCCAAGTCAATATTCTCTAGCAATAGAACTCCGGGCATTTTGGATTTTTCCAAAGTGCCCGTTTCTTTTTCCAACCCCAAAGCTCGAGCACCATTTATGGTTGCGATTCGCAAAACATTATCAAATGAAATAGGAGGACAGTGCTGCGCTAGAAGACGCAATTCTTCTAAAACAGAAAGTTGATGGTTGGATGCCAAACTATCTGTTCCAACGCAAATAGTACTGCCGCATGCCAACCACTTAGACACATCGGGAACTTGGCCTTCTATGTAGAGATTGGCCGAAGGGCAGGTACACCAGAACAATGCATCGTTTTGCGCATTTGCCCAAGCTATGTCCTCTGCAGTTGTAAACGTGTTGTGGACAAGTAAGATAGGCTTTGACTGCAACAATAAAGGCAAGATACTTCTCAAAGCTGTCATTTTTGTCGGCACAAAAAATTGCATGGGAACTCCGAGACTGGTCAGTTTTTCGAGTAACGCGCCTGTTCCATGCAAGAACATCTCATCCTCACTTTTCGTCTCTTGATTATGTATAGAAATGGGGGCTTCATTCATATAAGCTTCCTCCGAAATGAGTCTCAGCAAGTTGGCAGAAACAGAATAGGATGCATGCGGCCCAATGGATACCGCCAAATTTTTCTTGCGATAACGTTCAGCTAAATCGATTCCCCGCTGCATTGTAAGTTCTGCACTACTTGGGGTAATTCCAAGGAGTTCTATAAAGGAATGGTAGCGAATACGGCTTTTTTGTTTGGTTGCTATGGTGCTGTCGTTATTACAGATATCGCCCACAGCTTGAATACCAGCTTCCCACATAGCATTGTCAGCGGTTATTTGGGCGCGTTGAAGTGCGTCCCATTCGGCTTCTCTTTGCGCTACAATTCCTCCAATAAATCCATCGAGCCCAGTGCCCTCCGGCAGCACTCCTTTCATGTGCGAGAGCTCCAAATGGCAATGCGCGTTCACAAATCCTGGACAAATTATGCCTGCGTATTTCTCAATATTTTCGGGTAAATCAAGCGAATTAGAAGGCAACATATCAACAATGCGACCATCACTTTCAACCACCACAACACCATTTATTAGCGGAGCTGAGGAAATTGGAAACACCAAATTGGCACTTAAGAATCGCATGGCACAGCAGTAGCGTATCTTTGACCCATGACCACACAACAGGACATTAGAGCCATCTCGCAGGACCAAATAAAGTCATTCTTGGTAGAACATGGCGAACAAGCTTTTCGTGCCAAACAAATTGACGAATGGCTTTGGAAAAAAGCTGCGCACACCTTTGAGGAAATGACCAATCTAAGCGCATCAACTCGGGCGATTTTGAAAGAACATTTCGTTATAAATGCGGTGCAAGTGGCCGAAAAGCAGGTGAGCAACGACCGTACAATTAAGAGTTCATTTCAAACGCATGACGGCAAGTTGGTAGAAGGAGTTCTTATTCCCACAGCTTCGCGGATGACCGCCTGTATAAGCTCTCAGATTGGCTGCAGTTTAACATGCAAATTTTGCGCAACAGGCAGATTAGAGCGACTTCGCAACTTGAATGCGGATGAAATATTCGACCAAGTGGTGCATATTTCGCGGCAATCATTAGAGCACTATGGCATTCCGTTAACGAATATCGTGTATATGGGAATGGGCGAACCGCTGCTTAATTACAGCAATGTGATAAAAAGTATTGAGCGCATCACTTCGCCTGATGGCTTAAGTATGTCGCCAAAACGCATCACTGTTTCCACAGCTGGTATTGCCAAGATGATTCGCAAGCTTGGAGATGATAAAGTGAAATTTCATCTTGCTTTGTCTTTACATGCCGCTAACGAAGAGAAGCGAAATCACATTATGCCCATTAATGAAAGCAACAATTTGAAAGAATTGGCCGATGCTATGCGGTATTTTCATCAACAAACAGATGTGCGCCCAACTTTAGAGTACATCATCTTTAAGGACTTCAACGATTCGCTCGCAGACGCCAAAGAACTGGCTGATTTCTGCAGAAAGTTCCCTACCAAAATCAACATCATTGAATACAATCCTATTGATGGAGGTGAATTTGAAAAAGCAGATGAACGCAAAACTGATGCGTTCAAGACCTACTTGGAAGGACGAAATCTGGTGGTGAATATCAGACGCAGCCGTGGAAAAGACATTGATGCTGCCTGCGGGCAATTGGCCAACAAGTCGGAAGTGGCACGGACTAAGGCATAGTGCGTTCTACCATAGAACGCTGCTACTACTTTATTTCCTTCAAGCTGCTACAGCCAAGTCATCAGGATACTGTTGCCGTAATTCATCCACTCTCGGATTCATTACCGCAAACCACAATGGTGGAATAAGCGCTAATACAATCATACCCGGATAGCCTGTAGGCATTTGTGGAGAATCGTCAAAATGACGCAACACCTGATATGGACGGCTCGCCATGTAATGATGATCGCTATGGCGAGATAGTTCAAAAAGCAACAGACGCCCCATTGGATGATCAGAATTCCAGCTGTGAATTGGTAATACACGCTGATAACGGTCACCACGCTTGTGCCGGGCCAGACCATAATGCTCAATGTAATTGACGGTTTCGAGCAAAAGAAAACCTATACATGAAGCGGCAAAAACCGCAGCCATTACTTGCACATTAAACACCAAAGCTACCGCTGCCAAGAAACCTATTTGGACTATTGCGTAAAACATCATTTCGTTGCTATAGTGATACCAGGGTTTTCCTTGGCGTTTCAATAAGTCGAGTTCAATTTTCCACGCAGAGATGTATCCCATAATAACCGAACGGAACCAAAATGTATACACAATTTCGCCATAGCGCGAAGTGGCAGGGTCTTCTGAGGTGCTTACATTTTTATGATGTCCTCGATTGTGCTCGATGAAAAAATGCATGTATTGCGCTGTTAGCAGCAACGCCTTTGCCATCCATTGCTCATACCATTTGTGTCTATGGCCAAGTTCGTGAGCAACATTAATCCCAAAAGCTGCGCATCCAATTCCCATAGAAACTATGAGACCGGTGTATTCCCACCATGCCAAGCCAGGAGTTTGAATAACAAACATAAACGTGATAAACATGGCCCACTGTAACGGCACAATGCTATACACCATCCAATCGTAAATCCGACTGTCTTTAGCTATTTCCTCCTCAGCTTTTGACATATTTTCTTTAGACCCTTTGCTCAGGAACTCTACTGCTGGAACGAGTCCGTAGGCATAAATTGGCACAGCCCATGTCCAAGCTCCAAACTTGAAAAAACCCAAAAATCCAACCACAGGAACCGTGTAAACGAAAAGGTATTGCAACGCTCTGAAATTCATGACAAACAGATTTTGGTGAATAAGTAGGTGCGAATGTAGGAATGTTTTTCAAAAGTAAACTATATGTTGAATAAAAGTTTACTTTATATTTGTTGCCGATGGGAAGACAGTCATTAGTTAAAGAACGCATACGAGACCCTAAGAAGCGACAAGCCTGGGCAAAGGCACTCTATCCGCTATTGCAAGAGCAAGGAATTAGATCCGTTTCTATGGATGAAATGGCCAAAGCATTGGGAAAATCAAAAGCCACGGTATACAAGCATTTCGAATCGCACAAAGAGATTGTATCGATTGCAATTCTTCAAAAACTGGAGGATTTAAGCCACTTTGAAACAATTTTGGCAGACGTAGAAAAGAGTTATGTAGACCGTTATGTCCTAGCAGTCGCCTCCATATCACGTCATTTGGGTGATGTAAGCAATTTGTTTCTTGCCGACTTAAAGGAGATTTATCCCGACTTGTGGCATCTCATCAATGGGTTCAAAGAATTCGCACTTCACGTACTCAAACGGTTTTACACTGAAGGTATTGCAGCTGGTGTTTTCGAAGATTTGGACACCGATATTCTTGTACTTAGCGATGAACTTTTTTTTGACGCCCTCACCAATCCTGAATTTCTAACCAAAAAAGGCATCAATCTTAAAGATGCCTTCGAAAGTTATTTCAAGATGCGCTTTTATGGAATTCTAGCACGTCAACCCGCGAAATAGCGAGTCCTTTCTACGGATTTAGCCGAACAACTTTCCAGTCGTTTGTCTGCTTCAAATAGACCAATCTATCGTGCAATCTGTTTGGTCGTCCTTGCCAAAATTCCACCCGCTCTGGCACTACAACATAACCTCCCCAATGGTTAGGACGTGGTATTTCAACACCTTCAAATCGTTGTAGAATGGCACTTTTTCGCAACTCGAGTTCCTCGCGGCTTCCCACAGGTTGACTCTGTTCGCTCATCCAAGCACTAATTTGACTTTCGCGCGGACGACTGGCCCAATAGGCATCGCTTTTATCCTCCGTAATTCTCTTAACACCACCTTCTATTCTCACTTGACGCTCCAATTCTGACCAATGAAAATTGATGGCCGCAAATGGATTTTGGGCTATGTCTTTTGCCTTGTGGCTATCGTAATTGGTATAGAACACAAAGCCGCCTTCAGCCACATCACGGAGATAAACAATGCGCGATGATGGCCACAAATCGTTGCCTACAGTAGAAACACACATGGCATAAGGATCCAAGATTTGGCTATTCACGGCCTCTTCCATCCATTGTGCAAATTGGTCAAAAGGATTGCTAAGCAAGCCCGATTCGTCCAATGGTATATTGGCGAAATCTCTTCGAATGCTGTTGATGTAATTACGTACTTCTTCCAAACTCATTTCACCTTCCTCTGACGCTCAAAGATAGACAAGTCGCAACTCCTAGAAACAAAAAAGGCCGATTCTCTTTCGAAAATCGGCCCTCATCACGTCAACCAAAATGTTACTCTACAGTAACAGTTTTCGTTACAACCATCTCATTGATGAAATAGAATTTCTTTCCGCTTTTCATAGCTGAATCGATATTGTATGGCGCTACTTGAATGATGCTTGTTCCAGCTTGCAATCCGCTAAGCTCAGCAGCGGTGAATGTGCGAGAATTCATTGGGCCAGTAGCTCCAAAAGATTCGCCACCCACAACCCAAAGGATAGAGTCGGCATTGGAAATACCGCCATCAAACGTAAGGGTGTATCCATCAGCGCGTACCACTGTTTCATCGCTAGTTATAGCGCCAACATTTGGAAACCCACGATCCGCATTGTGTGTAAATGCAGGGATTTCGCCTGCGCCAGAAACGTCCCAGTTCGCATTACCAGAAAACTCGATTCCTGTTACACTTGTGGTGTTGTAAGTGCTGTAGGTACCGTCTTGGAAACGCGATAGTGTGCTGTCTTCACACAATACAGTGCCTCCATCGATGTGAGTTGCGTAATCGACTCCATCAAAAAACGCAGCAACGCCCATTCCAAAAATTACTTCTTGGTCAGGAATACCAAATCCAACTTCGATAGTAGTAACTGTTTTCACTGCCACAAGTGCTCCGAAACCATCATAAATTGCTGGTGTTGGCGTTCCAGGTGTTTCAACTACTGGCTCCTCATCTTCTGGGGTGCAGGAATTCATTGTAAAAGCCACTGTAGTTGCCATTAGCGCTAAGCGACCCATTCTAAAAGTGTTGTTCTTGATGTTCATTTGTTTATGTTTTAGTTGGTTGATGATGCAAATATGAAAGTTCACATTCATTTGATGCTACGTTAATAAACGTAATTCCAACATGGTAGAAATCAATCAGACTTGAACCGACTAAAAATCCACGGGCCTTCTTGGTGCACAATCGCGCCAAGTTCATTTTGAAATTGACAAGTGTTCGCGTTGTCCAAGCGGTAGTTAATTTCGTACGTAGATCCGTAATAGTTTCGAGTTTCGAACAACTGCGTGGCTAAATCGCGTGCGTTGGTTTCTGCAATGTCATCTAACCCTACTCCATAAATCTGCTTGACTTTATCATACCAAGGCAGCATAAACTCGGGTTCATGAATAATGGCATGAAAATGAACTGGCATAGACCGTTGGGCTTGGCATGAAAAACTACTGTTCTCTGGCGACACGAGAACTATGGCCGTCTTGTCTGTGTTGGTCGAAATCCATTGGTGCATCCGCTCTAAATGGGTCAGTCTGCGATTGCCAATCATATATCGGCCATCAAAGCGGGCAGGAAGCCATGCGGAATTAACCATTATCACCAACAAAACCAGCGCGATGGCGGCACTTACCAATGGCATTTTGCTCGCAATTCGCTCAGAAGGCAAGAGGCTTTGCATTACCAAACTTGCCAAACCCGCCACCATAATTGCGCTAAACGCCACAATCCAAATGGTGATTTTGAACCACTGTATTTTCCCAAGAAAAGAAAGGTGCAGCATTTCTACTCCGACAGTATAAACAAGCATCCCTAGTATTGCCACCACGATAAACGAGTGATAGAAACGACCCTTTGCAGGGCGAACAACCCAATACCCAATTCCTCCTAAAATCAATATTCCGAAGAACTTGATGTAGTGATTTACGGGAAAAAGTGACGGCAAATAGTGATGATAATTCCGAAAACGATAAAGAATTTCGTAATACAACTCGGCATCATAAGGTACTGAGGCTCCAAATTGTTGTCCAAAGATTGGGACAAGAATAAACATAGCTAAGGCTAAATATCCCAGCCAACACCCTAGAAGCGACAACCAACGCTTTTCAAGGGCAATAACCGGAATTACTAAAGTGAGCACCACTATAAGTTGAAGCCCAACCAAAACTTGGAAAAGCGAAGCCGCACCTAATAATACTCCAGCAAATATCCATCTGCGATACAGCACTTGAAGCAATGTTAAACTGGCCAATGCTTTGGCCAGCGTGCTAGATATGAGCATATTGTAAGTGATACAATTGCCCCCAACCGTAAATCCGTAAAACACAAACAACACAAATACTGGGGAAAGCCATGCTGCCCAGCGCTGTTTAAAAAACACCCAAGCTATTTGATAAAACGCAAAGGCTGAAACGGTAATGGACAGCAGTGTGAATAGAAACACGCCCCACTCTATCCCGATAGTTTGAGCAATGACCACCACCAACTTTTCGTAGAAATGGCGAACCGTGAATTGGGCTTGCGATGCTGGAACGAAGTAATCGTTGGTGTAGAGTTCTGGGTCTAGTGCCTGATAAACTTGCGGCAGATGTTCCGACTGATCTCCCACATTAAAGGAGTAGCCGCGAATGAAAAGAAACACCACGGCTATGGCAAATGCATATAGCCAAGCGGCATAGTTTCCTTTGATATTTCCCAGCATCGTACGTGCCAAAATTAGTGTTTCGTATTTCGCAACATTGGTATGGTAAGAATAGGCAACTTTGTAAGCGGTTCATTAAAACGCCAAACGTGTCAGCCAAGCGCATCCTTTTAGTAGAAGACGAAGAGAGTTTGCAGGATATCATTAAGCTCAATCTCGAGCTTGATGGCTATGAGGTTGTTGCGGTGGGCAATGGTAGATTGGCCTTACAAGAGTTTGGCCAACGAAAATTTGACCTGGTGATTCTTGATGTAATGCTCCCCGAAGTGGATGGATTCACCATTTGCCAAACCATTCGTTTAGAAAACACACGGGTTCCAATCTTGTTTTTAACCGCTAAAAATGCTGTTGAAGACCGCGTTTTTGGACTAAAAGTAGGAGGTGATGATTATTTGGTGAAACCATTTAATTTGGAAGAGTTTCTGCTTCGGGTGCAAGCATTGCTCAAACGCTCAAACACCGAGCAGCGCGTTAACATCGATGTGTTTTCGTTTGGAAATTGCAGCATCAACTTCCTGTCGTTCATTATAGTGGACCGCAAAGGGAAAGAACATCAATTGACCCAGCGCGAAATGGGATTATTAAAGCTGTTTGTAGAACGCAGAAACGAAGTCCTTTCGCGCGATTTCATTTTAGAAAACGTGTGGGGTTACGATAGCTATCCCACCTCGCGCACCATCGACAATTTCATTTTGGCCTTCCGCAAATACTTCGAAGAAAAGCCTAGCGAACCGCGCCATTTCATCTCTATTCGAAGCGTGGGCTACAAATTTGTAGCATAAAAAAAGGGAGGTCTGAATAGTCAGACCTCCCTTTTTCTCTATCCATTTCTATTAATGACTCACCATCATTCGGCTGGTCAAGGTGGTTTTACCATTGCCCAACGAGTAGGTATACACTCCAGAGCCAAGAGATGTTCCATCAAACAAAATGCGATTGCCGCCAGCACTTGCTTTCACCTCCATACTAGCCACTTGCCTTCCAGCTAGGTCGCGCACTTCGAATGTGTAATTGCCCGATTTCTCGCTTTCGAACATAATAGTGGTGCTTTGGTTGAATGGATTTGGAATAGCACTGCCCAATCCAAAACCATACAATTCGAGGTCGTCAGCAATACCCACACCAGTACCTCCAACAGTCCAAGAGCCTGTGCCTACCAAACCAAGGGCATCTGTCACGGTAATGGAATAGGTGCCAGGCGCTAGGTTGAAACGGTCTTCCGTAGTTGGCCCATCCGCCCATAAGTAGCTATAAGGCGTTGTTCCACCAATTACACTCACGTCAATATAACCATTGGGTGAAATGCCACTTGTAGAGTTTTGCACCGTGCCCGTAACCGTAAGGCTGCTGGTAAGTTCAGGATAACAATTGGCGAAGGTGATGAGCTTTGGATCTCCAAATGCTGCACAATTATCATTAACCAATGGAAATCCACTTGGCAATGGCGGAATGAAGAACTCGTAGGAAACCGTAGCTCCTGGATTTGCAGTTAGCGTAACTCCACTAATCAAATACACTTCATCCTCGGTAATCAAGGTGCAGGTATCCGCATAGTTAATGGCCACAAAGTCGGGCACATCCATTGTCAAAGCGGTAGTTCCCGTATTGGTAATAGTAACGCTCCACAATCCATTTGGATTTCCCGCAAAAAGGCTAGTGAGGTTGATACATGGCAAGCCACCCGCAAAATCAATCAATTGCTGATTGATAGGAAGACCGAATGCGATGGCATCGTTGGCATTCAACTGCGAGCCGTCAGGGAACGTGAATATCATCGGGAACAACTCCCAGCCATCATCTGCAGCACTCAATACTGGGCAAATTTCTGCACGAGGACGGCATCCCACCAATGTATCATAGGTAAGTGGAGTAACGTTCGGGTTTTCGATGGCAAAAGGAGTTACCCAATAATCACCGTTTAAAGTGCTGTCTGCCAAGGTTGGACAGTTCCGAACAAAGGTTGTAGCTGCACCTAAGCTGCTAATGCCCAACACATGACCCGCAGCATTGGCCGCATCCACCTCTTGTTGATTCGTTACTGGTCCATCTGCCTCAGGCGTTATAGCCCATGCAATGGTAGAGAATGGATTCAATGTAAACCCAGATGCGCTAAGGTTAAGTGTATCTCCGCAACATACGGTGTCTGTATCAAACGCATCGGTGCTGCCAGGCAAGCACAGCGAGAACGGAAGCGATGTGGCAAAGCAACCTCCATCGTTGGTAAATGTGGCTGCAAATGGGCCGCTCGAAGCCAAATTGCCTAGCGTATTTCCTGTTTCATTCGGAAGAATTACGCCATCCTCTGTCCATGTCACATCATAGTTTGACGAGTTGTTGGTAATCTCCAATTCTGCGGTAGCGTTATTGTAGGTAATAACTGGAATATTGGGGAAAGGCAACACCTGAACTAGGAATGAGTCTGTTTGCGATTGACAGAAATACGTAGTGTCGATGATGCGAAGGCTGTAATAATCGGTTTGATTTACCCAGATGGCGATAGAATCAGACTCAAACGTTTCGCTGCGAAGCCATTGGTATTGATATGGGCCAACTGGTCCTGAAACCAAAATAGAATCACCCGTACATACAGCAGGCGCAGGTGTAAAAGTGATTGCAGGCACTGCTGGCACGGGATAAACAGACACCGTATCTTGGGTTTGATACACGGTATCTACCACCAAAGCCACGGTTACGGTGCCAAATCCTTCTTGCGCACCATTAACGAATGTGCTGAAGTTAAATGTGCCCGGAGCGGTAACGTTTTGTGAAATAATTCCAAGATTGTCATCGGCAGATGTTCCATCGTCATCAAAGAACTGAAGGGTAAACACGTTATTCTCCAACACCAAATCCAACCCTGTCCACGTGGCATCTAGGTTATTGCTCACTATAGTGGAAGTCGCGTTTTGGCTACCATTTGAGAAAGTGAAATAGGGATCAGGAGCGCCTTGACAAACACCAAACAACGAAATCTCTTCAATATCGCCACACCAATTGGCACCTGTAGCAGTGAAGGTGGCATCGGTAACTACATAATTGTACACCGTTGTAGTAAGCGCAGTGATATAATCACCAGCAACGGTATAGCTCTGCACTGGTGGGTTTTGCACCGTGCTGGTATTACCTCCACCAAAATCCCAAGCATATTCTGTGGGTTGCAAAGGCTCGAAATTAAAGAGCGCACTGTAGGTAACATCCATTTCACCGCAAGCCGATGGTGGGTTGTAGCTAAAGCAGCAGTTGCCTCCCGGTGCAGGCTCTATCGTTAATGGAATAGTAAATCCTGTCGGTTGATTGATGATGCCGATGGGCGTATTTACGTTTGCCACCACCGATACCAACACATTATAATTACCA
>Ga0247843_1003330_pt1 | contig 26687 bp, 27 predicted proteins | sample LaCruzMarch2017__FD_192420 | JGI IMG/M metagenome (GOLD analysis project Ga0247843, IMG submission 192420) | Freshwater microbial communities from meromictic Lake La Cruz, Castile-La Mancha, Spain - LaCruzMarch2017_8m | ecosystem: Environmental > Aquatic > Freshwater > Lake | place: Spain... | reverse complement strand
GATTCCACAAACTATCTCTTACATTTGTTCCAAAAGTTAGAGTCTGCTTATTCCAAAAATCTGCTGCTTCTCTAATTAATTTGGGACGAAGATCTAGTCCAATAAGGGCACCAAAAGTTTTTTCAGCTGGACCACCAACTGCTCTTCTTCTAATCATTGCTTCTTGTAATGACGCAATTGCTGGGAGTCTTCCTAGTGCGGCAATATTTACAACTTCATAAATCCAACCTTCAATTAAAGCTAATAATCTTTCAGTTCTAATGAGAGCATTTGTTTGAGATTGACTTAATTGAGCATCAAATAAACCGCCAGATAACGCCTCTTGAATAGCTTCAGGATTTGTTGGATCAATTTGACTCATTACTTCACTAATTTTGTTATTGTCCACACTTATTTGAGAGGAATATTCCTCAATTGCTCCCATTAAAGTAGAAGCAAGCCAAGTCACGCTGGAAAACAATCTAGAAGCTGCAGATTCTCTTAAGGCAATAAATGCCATAATTTCTGATTCATTTACTTGTAAACCTTTGGCAAATTCTTTTATATTTCTTGGCACTAATGCTGGGGTAGTTGTGTCTCCTAAAGGAATTCCTATATCTGTTAAGCAAAGTACTTCACTTGAAAGTGCTGCAAGGCCATTGCTGATTTGCATAGAAAACATTGCAGCAGACATTGGTTTTAATGCATCTAATAGTGGTTTAAGCATTTCTTTTTGAGCATCATCAATACCTGGAATATTTGGCAATGAATTAGACATTGAGTTTTGAACTCTTTGCGCAACTGGATCAACTATTTTTTGCCACGTCTCAACTGTTGCTTCAATCCACTCGCTACGACACCAAGCTTTACTGGTTGTTGAAGCTGCTGGAACAGTTGTTACTCCGTTTAGCCAAGTTTGCGCCAATTGCACATTGTTATTAACTTCTTTAAGTTCTGAATCACTAACACTTGGATCACCAGCTTGAACTACATTTGTGCGTGCCATATTTACTGCAGCCGGCCAACCAACAGGTGCATTACTAGCACCTTGCATCATTTGTCCAAGTTGGCTTAATAGTTTGCCAATTTCTGCTGGATCCATGAGACACCTCACAATTACTAAAGCAATGCGAATACTTAAGTATCTCGCGATGGGTCGTAGTGTTGTTGTATGCAGGTACTTCTTTGGCTTCTGATTCCAGTGGCAGCAGGGCTTTTGGCCACAATTTATTTGGCAATTAAGTACAGACCTTCTAGACCAGCTAATGCCCATAGGGGAATGTCAGGTTTAGCTGAATTTAGAGATGCCATGAACAGGCCACTTCCGAGAGACGATGAAAATAAAAAATAAGAAGAAAAACAAGAAAGTTAAATTAAATTCATTAAAAAGAATTCTTCCTACTTCGATAGTTATTTTCTTAATTATTGCTTTGTTATTAACTCCCGTTCCTTTCATAAAGATTTCTCCAGGTCCACTTTTTAACACTGTAGGAAAAGAAATGGACCAAGATGTTATTTCAATCAATGGTGTTAAGACTTATGCATCGAAGGGTGAATTAAATTTCACAACCGTTTCAGAAACCGGTGGACCATTTGGAAGACTTGTTTTAATTGATGCAATATCGGCTTGGATAGATCCAACTCAAGCAGTTGTACCCACCAGTGATCTTTATCCTGAAGTTGTTGACCCAGAAGTTATAAAGAAAGAAAACGAAAGAGCATTTTCAGGTTCCCAAACAGATGCAATTGCTGCAGCTTTGAGATATTTAAAAATTCCAGTTGAAATAAAAGTTGTGGTTGATAGCGTAGTTGTTGATTCGCCAAGTGATGGCAAAATCGAACCTGGTGACGTAGTAATAAGTGTTGATAAAACTGAAGTAAAAACTGCGGCTGAGGTCGTTAGATTAGTACAACTTCGTAAACCAAACGAAGTAATCGAATTGACAATCTCACGAAACAAAAATGTAGAGACTGTATTTGTAACTGGAACTGAATTGAAATCCGATACTTCAAAAGCATCAATTGGAATTTCAATTGGTCCAGGAATTAATCCTCCGTATGATTTTAAATTTGGAGTAGCAGAAGTTGGTGGACCAAGTGCTGGATTGATGTTGACATTGGGAATTATTGATGAGCTAACTGAAAATGATTTAACGGCAGGAAAAATTATTGCAGGAACAGGAACAATAAATTATTTAGGCGAAGTCGGTCCCATTGGTGGAATAAGACAAAAATTAGAAGGTGCACAAAATAGTGGAGCGGAATTATTCTTGGCCCCAATTGATAATTGCGATGAAATATCTAGTGACAATTACAAATCCATGCCAGTAGTTGCAGTTTCAACTCTTGATAGCGCCATAAAGGCCATTGAAACATTCACAAAAACTGGAAGCATTAAGGGTTTAAAGACTTGTAGTTAAGTCGGAAAATGCCACTTTTTCTCTCACGAATTAACCCCGATTGGACGAAGTCAGCCTTGTTTCGTATTGTCGAAATATGACTTTTCCTCGCCCAGATTTTACCTTCAATCGACCTAAGGGCAAGAATTCTTATTTATTAATTTCATTAGGCGCTCTACTTTTTGCATTGTTATCACTGTCTGGCTATTACACAGATTGGCTTTGGTACAAATCAGTTAAAGCACAAGAAGTTTATGCAACTGTTTTGGCTTGGCGAATTGGGTTGTTTGTTTTCTTTGCAGCAGTAACTGGATTTATTATTTGGCTAAATGTTTACCTTGCTTACAAATTTAGACCAATGTATGCATCTGTAACTCCTGATCAACTTTCACTTCAGAGATATAGAGAAGCATTAGATCCAATAAGAAAAACTGTGTTTATTATCGGCCCAATTCTTCTAGGTTTCCTAGCAGGAGGTTCAGCATCAGCTGAATGGAGAAATTGGATTCAAAGATTAAATTCGGTTCCATTTGGTGTAAATGATGCACAATTTGGAATAGATATTAGTTTCTTTATTTTTGACTATCCGCTTTATAGAAATCTCGTGACTTTCGGAATTAGTACAATCATTCTTTCTGGAATTGCAAGTGGAATTATTCACTACATTTACGGCGGCATTACTTTACAGTCACCAAATCAAAAGGCAACAAAGTTTGCCCAGTCTCAAATTTCAGTTTTAGTCGCATTACTTTTCATATTTAAGGCTTTTGCTTACTGGCTAGATAGATTTGGTTTGGCCCTAAAACAAGATTCTTTGTTAGTTGGATTGAAATACGCTGATGTAAATGCTGTTTTGCCTGCTAAATCATTAATGATGTATCTGTCATTAATTGTGGCAGTGCTATTTATTATTAATGCTTTTAGAAGAAGATGGTTTATCCCAAATATTGGTATTGGTGCACTACTAGTTACAGGTATTTTGATTGGTGGCGTTTACACAACGGTTATTCAACAATTTGTAGTAAAACCAAGTGAAGCAGACAGAGAAGCTCCATATATTCAAAAATCTATTGAAGCAACCAGAAATGCTTATGGTTTAGCAAATGTAGAAATTACTGATTACGCGGCAAGCACCGAACCAAGCGCAGAAATAATTTCACAGCAATCAGGAACAATTGAAAAAATTAGATTGATGGATCCTGCATTACTTTCACCTACATTTAATCAATTACAACAAATTCGTGGATATTACAGTTTTGCTGACACTCTTGATATCGATCGTTACGCACTTGATGGCTCTAATCAAGGAACAATTATTGCTGCTCGAGAAATTAACTTGGCAGGAATTCCTAGCGCACAACGAAATTGGATTAATTCACATTTGGTTTACACTCACGGATTTGGTGTAGTAACAGCAAAAGATAATGCTGTAAGAATCGATGGCGAACCAGATTTCACCACAAGTGATATCCCTACAAAAGGTTCAATAAAAATAGATCAACCAAGAATATATTTTGGTGAAAATTCTCCTAACTACTCAATTGTGGGTGGTGCTGCAGGAAGTGAACCTCGAGAATTAGATTATCCGGATGATACAAGTGCAAATGGCCAAGCTAACAACACTTATTCAGGTTCTGGTGGAGTTCCAATTGGTAATTTCTTTAACAGAGCTTTATATGCATTGAAGTACCAAGAAATAAATATCCTACTTTCAAACTTAGTAAATAATGATTCAAAAGTTTTGTACTATCGTGATCCTTCAGAACGAGTACAAAGAATTGCACCTTGGCTAACTCTTGATGGCGATCCATATCCTGCGATTATTGACGGCAAGATTTTTTGGATTATTGATGGTTACACTTCCACTAATTATTACCCATACTCAACTAGAACAAGTTTAGATATAGCAACGGCAGATTCTGTAACACAAACTTCAACTGCATTAAGAGCTCAAGCAGCCAGATCAGTTAACTATGTTAGAAACTCTGTAAAAGCAACTGTCGATGCTTATGACGGTACTGTTTCGATTTATGCATGGGATGAATCTGAGCCAATTCTTAAATCATGGGCACAAGCATTTCCAGGAATCGTAAAACCTCGTTCAGCAATGCCTGCACAAGTTGTTGATCACGTTAGATATCCCGAAGATTTGTTTAAGATTCAACGAGAAATATTAAGTAAATATCACGTTAAAGATGCAGGTGCTTTCTATGGTGGTCAAGATTTTTGGGTGATTCCAAATGATCCAACTAGACCAGGTGTACAAAGCTCCCAACCTCCTTACTACTTACAACTACAAATGCCAGGGGATGCTTCACCGGTATTTTCATTAACCACAACTTTTGCACCAACTAGAAGACAAACACTGGCATCATTCATGTCAGTTTCAAGTGATCCAAAAAATAATTATGGAAAAATTCGAGTTCTTCAGTTACCTAGAAATACAACAATTCCTGGACCAACTCAAGTTCAAAATAACTTTGAATCAGACCCTGATGTCAGTGCGTTACTTTCACTATTAAGACGTGGTGGTTCTGAAGTTGAACTTGGAAACTTGTTGTCTCTTCCAATTGGTGGAGGATTGCTTTACGTCGAACCTGTTTATGTCAGAGCAACTGCTGGAGATAGTTATCCATTACTAAGAAAAGTACTTGCATCATTTGGACCAAATGTTGTATTCGAAGATAATATTCAAGATGCCATTACTGCACTTTTTGGAACAACTTCAGGTGCAACTCAGACGCCAACAACTCCAGAAAGTGAAACTTCTCCAACTCCGCAAACTCCAAGTGAAACTGGAAATGCTGAAACTGATTTAGCAAATGCAATTAGTGATATGCAAAAAGCAGTTGCAGATGGAAAGCAAGCGCTAGCAAAAGGTGATTTCACTGCATACGGTAAAGCACAACAAGATCTTGAAGATGCTTTGGCAAGAGCATTGGCTGCACAAAAAAGACTTAATTTAACAAACGAAATTGAAATAACTCCAGCAAGTTTCGTGCGCTAGATAGCGCAAGTGTTAAGAGATTCACCCTTACATTAAGATTGAACTAACCGACGCGGGGTGGAGCAGCTCGGTAGCTCGCTGGGCTCATAACCCAGAGGTCATAGGTTCAAATCCTGTCCCCGCTACCAAATCAAATGAAGACCGGGAAAATTCACCGGTCTTCTTTTTTTGTGCCAAATATGACAAGCGTAGAGTGGTCATATGAATGAAAATGTTGGAAAGTTTGAGAAAAAGAAGTTAGGCAAAATTTTCCTAACGGCTCCTGGTCCAACTACTAAACAAATGTTTTCTCAACTTTTAAGAGCAAGAAAAGATCCTGCAGGATTTCTCGTCGATATGAGAAAAAAATATGGAAATGTGGTTCAATTCCCACTACCAATTTTGCCGGTCTATTTGGTCACTCATCCTGATGATGTTGATCGGGTTATGCGCGTTAATGCAAAAAATTATGGAAAAAGAACAATTCAATATGAAAATTTAGCTTTAGTTACTGGCGATGGCCTGCTTGCTGCTGACACAGATACATGGAAGCGACAGAGAAAATTAATTCAACCAGCTTTTCATCATGAAGCAATCATGAGAGTTGGTCCAGATACTGTTCTAGTTACTGATCGAATGTTAAACAAATGGGAAAAGCTACCAAATAACACCGTAATTGATGTTGATGATGACATGATGCACTCAGCTTTAGAAATTGTTGGAAGATCTCTTTTTGGTACAGATTTAGCTGGAGATGTTGAAAAAACAGCTCAAGCAACTTTGGATGCACTCGACATTATCGTTGCAAGAGCTAGAACACCGATCACATTTCCAAAATGGATTCCAACTCCAAACAATAGGAAATTAGCAAAAGCCTTAAAGCAACTTGATGGCGCTGTTCAAAGAATTTTGGACGAAAGAAAAAAAATGACGGGTGTAGCAGGAGTTGATCGCGATGTGGACATGCTCGATTTGTTACTTGCCGCCCATGATGAAGAAGGTGGATTAAACAGTAAAGAACTTCGAGATCAAATAGTTACCTTTATCGTTGCTGGCCATGAAACGGTTGCAAGTTCTCTAACTTGGACATGGTGGTTAATAGGTTCTCATCCTGAAGTTCAACTTAAATTACAAAAAGAAGTTGATGAAGCTCTAAAAGGTCGTGCACCTAATGTTAAAGATCTAGAAAATCTTCCATACACAAAAGCAATTGTTGACGAAGCCTTAAGAGTCTTTCCACCAGGATGGGTTGTAAGTAGAAGATCTTTAGATAAAGATGAACTTGGCGGTTATGAAATTCCAGATAAAGCAGTTGTAATAATTTCTCCTTGGGCAACACATAGACACCCTGATGCTTGGAATAGTGCTGAATCTTTTGATCCAACCAGATTTTTACCAGATGCACCAACACCTCAAAAGGGAACATATTTACCATTTGGAATTGGACCACGAATGTGTATTGGTAAAGATTTTGCAATTTTGGAAAGTGTTTTAATGATTTCTAGAATTGCTCAGAAGTGGCAACTAAGTCCAGCAGGCGGAGAACCAGTACCTAGAGCATTGGTAATGGTAAGACCTGAAGGCGGATTACCTATGTATATAAATCGAAGAAGTTAATTAAATAATTTAATTGTTTGATCGTGTAGTAATCCATTAGTTACAACCATACTTTTTTCAACTAAAGAATCACCACCACTAAGGGAAGTTACCTTTCCACCAGCCTCGGTAATTATTGGAATAAGTGCAGCCATATCCCAAATAGCTAAAGACGGTTCCATTGATAAATCAAGTGAACCTTCAGCCACCATCATGTGAATAATAAAATCACCAAATCCTCGAGCTCGCCAAACTCGTTTAAGAAGTTTCTCAAATTCATCTTCTTGCGATTTTGATTTCCAACTATCTTGACTTGAATAGCCTAAATAGGCATCTTCTAATTTAGAGACTTTTGATACTTGTAATTTTCTTTCACTTTGAAAAGAATTTGTTTTAGTTTGCAAGAATGAGCCTAAACCTGTTGCTCCAAACCAACGTCTGCCTAAAGCCGGTGCAGAAACCATTCCCGTTGTCATTACTCCATCGACTCTTAAACCAATTAAAGTTCCCCAAAAAGGAACGCCTCGTACAAAATTCTTAGTTCCATCAATTGGATCTAGAATCCATTCGCGATTACTACCTCCATCGTGACCAAATTCTTCACCGATAATCGAATCAGTTGATGAGTATTTTCCAATAAGTTTTCTTAATTCTTCTTCCACACTTTTATCTGCATCACTAACCGGAGTTAAGTCAGGTTTTGTTTCAATTTTTAAATCTATGGCGCCAAAGCGGGCCATGGATATTTTGTCTGCTGCATCGGCTAATTTGTGGGTAAATTCTAAATCTTGAGCGCTCATTTGAAAATAACTCTATCCTTCAGCGCTATCCAGGGAACTGATTAATCTACGAAATGAATCAAGTCTTGGTAGAAGAGCAGGGTTTTCAAAAGCCATAGATTCAATTGCACAACTTGTGTCTTGATGCGTACATCCCTTTTGACAATCGGTTGTCGCTTGGACTAAATCAGGAAAACCTTGAAGTATTTCTTCCACAGTGGCATGAGCTAATCCAAAAGATCGGATTCCTGGAGTATCAATAATCCAAGTAGATTTATTTATTTTTAGTGCGAATGCTGAAGTTGATGTGTGTTTTCCTTGCCCTGTTACATCATTTACTTCACCTGTGCGTCTATTTGCATCTGGAACAAGTCTGTTAACTAAAGTCGATTTTCCAACACCGGAAGGCCCAATTAAAACAGTAGTTTTATTTTCAAGCACATCAAGTAATTCTTCTAATGTGGAAGTTTTATTGACAGAGAAAACTGGAATATCAAGTGCTTGATACATGTCAGAAAGTTTTTGAGGAGACTCTATATCTGTTTTGGTAGCAATAATGACTGGTTGAGCATTAGCTAATCTGGCTGCGATAATTGTTCTGTCGATCAATCTTGGATTAGGTTCTGGTTCGGCTGTAGCTACAACGATTGCCACAATGTCAATATTTGCAACTAAAGATCTTTCAACTGATTCAGAATCATCGGCACTCTTTTGTAAAGAATTCTTGCGCTCATTTACCTTTACAATTCTTGCCATGTTTTCAATATTTTTTGTATCTACTCCCACAATTTCAACTAAATCTCCAACTACTACACCTTTTCGTCCAAGCTCTCGTGCCTTAATTGCATAAATATCAATTTCTTCAGGATTTGTTAAATGAACAGTAAATCTTCCTCTATCAACAGTTACTACTAATCCAGTGACTGCATTTTCAAACTTTGGGCGATCTTTTGATCTTGGTCGAGATTTATGTTTTCCAGGACGAGAACGAAAATCATCCTCGTCATAATCTTTCAGATTATTCACACACTCACCAAGTGTGACCACATATTTTCAAAATCAGGAAGAGTTTTTGATGTGGTCTTAATATCATCAACTTCAATTCCTGAAACTACTAATCCAATTACAGCTCCGGCTGTGGCCATTCTGTGATCATCAAATGCTTTCCACATACCTGCTTTAAGCTTTGCAGGTCGAATAATTAAACCATCAGCGGTTTCCTCGGCGTCTCCACCAATTGATTTTATGTTTTCTACTAATGCAGCTAAGCGATCTGTTTCATGTCCTCGTAAATGTGCAATCCCTGACAAAGTACTAGTTGAATTTGCAAATAAGGCAATAGAAACTAATACAGGAGTTAATTCTCCGACGTCACTTAAATCAAAATCGATTCCTTTGATTTCACTTACATTCTTTACAGTAAATCCCTTTTCGCTCAGTGAAACATCGGCGCCCATTTTTTTAAGAATTTCAATCCATGCATTGCCAGCTTGAGTTGTTTGTTGTGGCCAATCAGGAATAGTAACTTCACCTTTGGTAACCATTGCAGCGGCTAAGAATGGACCGGCATTTGATAAGTCTGGTTCAATTAACCAATTTTTTGATTGGATTTTAGAAGGCGATACTTTCCATGAATTTTTGTCGAGAGTTATTACTTCCACTCCAACTTGTTTTAACATGTCGATGGTCATTTCAATATGTGGAAGGCTGGGTAGATTTTTACCAACGTGTCTAATAACTAACCCATTTTTGAATCTAGGAGCGGCAAGAAGAAGAGCACTAACAAATTGACTTGATTCAGACGCATCAATAGTTATTTCACCTCCCTGCACTAATCCATCACTTGCAATGGAAAAGGGAAGTCTTCCTGTTGATTGATCATCCACAGATATTCCTAGATTTTTTAACGCATCAATAAGAGTTTTCATTGGTCTATTTCGAGCACGTTCATCCCCATCAAAATGTGCAACTCCCGCAGAAAGAGCAGCAAGTGCTGGGACAAATCTCATAACTGTGCCAGCTAATCCAACATCAATAGTTAAATCTTGATGAACCAGTTTCATTGGCGAGATTTCGATTACGTCTTTATCTCTTTTTATTTCACAACCTAATTTTTGTAATGCTTGAAGCATTAATTCTGTATCTCGAGCAAGTAGTGGTTTAGAGATTTTTGAAACTGAATCACCTAATGCTGCCAAGACGAAAGCTCTATTTGTTGCAGATTTAGAACCAGGAATCGACACAGTCGAGTGAATAGGGCGCTGCGCAACCGGAGCGGTCCAATTATGTGGGGCAGATTCACTCATTTGCATCTAAGACTACAGCGTGCACGTAATATCCAGGTTGTTATGTGTGGAAGATACGCGGCTAATCGCGACACCGGAACTCTTACTGAAGTTTTCAAGTTAAAAAACCTACCTAGCCAATTATTGACCGAAAATTACAACATATCTCCAACTTCAAAAACCTACGCAATTACAGTTGATAAAAATCAAAATCGAACATTAGAAATTATGACCTGGGGATTGATTCCATCTTGGGCCAAAGATAATTCGATGAGTGCAAAAATGATTAATGCCAGATTTGAAACTGTTGATGAAAAACCTTCTTTTAGAAGTGCGTTCAGTAAAAGACGTTGCATAATTCCAATGGATGGATATTACGAATGGTTTCGACCAGAAGATCCCAAAGAAAAGAAACAACCATATTTTATAAAAGCAGGAAAAAGTCCACTGCTTGCTGTGGCGGGAATTTATGAAATATGGAAAAATCCAGATCCTAAAAACTTTGATCAAGAAATTCATAGTTTCTCAGTAATTACTACAGAAGCAAAATTAGGTTTGGAAATAATCCATGATCGCATGCCGGTATTGGTTCCTGATAAGAATTGGGAAGCCTGGCTTGATCCAAATATTCAAAATAAAGATGAAATTAGATCAATGCTTGCAACTCCGCCTAGTGGCTACTTTGAATTCTTCAAGGTAAATAGTGATGTAAATAATGCTAGAAATAATGGGGCTCACTTGATTGAGCCACTAAAGGATTAACTATGAGTATTTCTTTTATAGAAACTACTTATGGAAGTGCGCGCATTACAAGTCTTCATCATTACAAAAAAACAGTTGCATTTATAACCCATGGTGCTGGTAAAGGTTTAGATTCAATTGATTTGGCATCAATAATTCATCAACTCGATTTACATGGAATAAGTGTTGTTGGAGTAGAAATGCCTTGGCTGGTTGCTGGCAAAAAAATTGCAAGTCCAGCAAACCAATTAGATCAAGTTTGGCGAGAAGTTAATGAAAATTTGCATGAAAGATATGCAGATTTTAAAAAAGTCTTTATCGGGCGAAGCACAGGAGCTCGAGTTATATGCAGAACTGCAGAAGTATTAAAACCTGATCTAATAATTAATTTAGCATTTCCTCTTAAATCTCTTACCGGTAAATCTCGCGAGGAAGAATTGAAGCAAGCCTTAGATAAGAATTTTGAAATGATTATCATTCAAGGTCAAAAAGACACTTTTGGTTCAGCTTCTGACATCAAGCAAGCACTGGGTGTTAGAAAAAACCTAGAAATTATTGATGCAGGAAATTTAACTCACAAACTCAGTGGAACTATGGGAGAAGTAGTCGTTGAATGCCTGAGTAAAAAGGGTTACTAAAGCGACAAGGTAGCGTTTGAATATGACATTTTTATCCTCGGTTGTAAAAGACCGAACCGATCTTGAAGACAAAGACCTAGATCATTTGCAAGCTCTTCTTGCTGACTGGACTTTGTTGGCAGATTTAAGTCTGAGTGATCTTGTGCTGTGGATTCCCACTTGGCATGGCAAAGGTTTTTTTGCAGCAGCTCAAATTAGACCAGCTACTTCGCATACGAATGTTCCTGAGGATTTAGTGGGGGAATTCATTGCTCCAGGTAGAAGAGTTGACCTTGATAAAGCTTTAAGTACCAGAAGAAAAGTAGTTGATCCCACTGATTCTGGATTAAGAGTAGATGCAATTCCTGTTGTCCTAAACGAAAAAATTATTGCAGTCATCTCTCGACACACAAATGCTGATGGACGAGGTGGAAGATTAGAACAAGTTTATTTAGCAGCCGCAGAAGATTTAATGGAAATGGTTGCAGCAGGAAGTTTTCCTTCAACTGGTGAAGTAAGTAAGGCAAATCAAGCTCCACGAGTTGGAGACGGTTTAATTCGTTTAAGTGAACAAGGAGAAGTGGAATACGTAAGTCCAAATGCTGCATCAGCATTTAGAAGATTAGGTTTGGCAGCGGATTTAATTAATCAAGATTTAGCAAAAGTTGTTGCAAAACTTCAAAAAACCCCTGGTCCTGTTGATGAAGCCATCATGTTGGTTGCAGCAGGCAGAGCAAGTGGGGAAGTTGAATTAGATAACTCAACTTCAGTTGTAACACTACGTGGAGTTCCACTACTAAGAAATGACGAAAGAGTAGGCGCTCTTGTTTTAGTTCGAGACGTAGCAGACTTAAGAAGAAAAGAAAAAGCATTATTGACTAAAGATGCAACAATTCGCGAAGTTCATCATCGAGTAAAAAATAATCTACAGACCGTAGCAGCACTTCTACGGTTACAAGCAAGAAGAGCAAAGAGTGATGAAACCAGAGATTCTTTAGCTGAGGCGCAAAGAAGAGTTAGTGCTATTGCAGTAGTTCATGAAGCGTTATCTAGATCTCCTGGTGAAGTCATTCCTTTTGATGAAGTAATTAATCAAGTGATTGCTCTTGTGACTGATGCATCATCAACGATTGAAAATGAAAAACCAATAAGTATTGAACGACAAGGTGAATTTGGAGAGTTGCCAGCAGAAATTGCGACACCAATTGCTATGGCAGTGGTAGAAATTCTACAAAACGCTATTGAACATGGTCGCCCTACTGTTGAACCTGTGCAAATTAATGCCACAAAAAGTGGTGGGCAAATCCGCATCACCATTACAGATGGTGGACCTGGCATTGAAAAAGGAAAAGATGTGTTTGCAACAGATCAATTGGGCTTACAAATTGTGAGAACTTTAATTGTGGATGAACTCGGTGGTGGTTTAACTATTTCTGCTAATTCACCAACTGGGGTGAAGGCAGAAATAGTTGCCCCGATAGTTTTAAGGAAGAATTACTAAACGTTTAAGGTTTAGTAGAAATTGATTGAAGCTGCTGGGGCAGTGTGTCCCAAAGCGCGACGTTCGTCTTCGCTTAGTCCACCCCAAACGCCTGAATCTTGACCTGTCTCCAGAGCCCATTGCAAGCATGGTTCAACCACGGTGCAGGTTTTGCAGACCTTTTTGGCTGCTTCTATCTGAAAAACGGCAGGTCCAGTGTTACCTATAGGGAAAAATAACTCAGGATCTTCATCGCGACAAGCTGATTTATGGCGCCAGTCCATGCTCAAAACCTCCAATTAGTTTCCCCACTACAAGGGTGACACGTTGTGACGCTTTGCACAACCTTTAATTGAATAAATTTCTGAAAACAGGTGTCACTTTGGTCACATTCCCCACAAATCGGACATGAACCCTTATTGCAAAGATTTTGCAATAGCATAAGATATTCATTAATCACCCCCTTTGGAGTCAATTGAAAATCCCGCAACTGCATATCCCAGATGGGTTTATCAATGCACCAGTTTCAGTCTTATTCCTGGCTATATCTGCTTTTTTTGTATTTTTAGCCCTTAGGGGAGCTAAGAATCAGTTAGACGAAAAGGTTGCACCGCTTGCTGGACTAGCTGCAGTGTTTATTTTTGCTATGCAAATGATCAATTTTCCAGTTGCAGCAGGAACAAGTGGACACTTAATTGGTGGAGCATTAGCTGCAATTTTGATTGGACCATGGGCAGGCGTGCTCGCGGTAACTGTAGTTTTAATTGTGCAGGCACTAGTTTTTGCAGACGGTGGATTGACTGCAATCGGATTAAACATTTTCATAATGGCAGTTCTTGCCACAATGGGAGCTTGGTACATTTTTAGATTTTTACAAAAAATACTTCCAAAAAATCGAATTGGGTTTTTGTCAGCCACCGCAATTGCAGCTTATTTAAGTGTGCCAATTAGCGCGCTTGGATTTACACTTCAATTTGCACTTGGTGGAACAGCTGCCATCACTTTAGACAAAGTTATGATCGCAATGGTTGGGGTTCATTCTGTAATCGGAATAGGTGAAGCCATAATTACGGTTCTTACTATTTCTGCTGTCTTGTCAGTTAGGAAAGATTTAGTTTACGGCGCTTCAAGTTCAAAAGTTTCGTTAGTTAGATAGGAGCAGAAATGACCACTAAAAAAATTGTCCAAATAGGTTTAGTGACATCAATATTTGTAGCTGCAGTAATAAGTTTTTATGCAAGTAGTAACCCAGATGGTCTTGAATTTGTTGCCGAACAAGTTGGATTTTTAAATACTGCAAAAGATAGTGCAGTAGCTAGTTCTCCTTTAGCAGATTATGCTTTTGCTGGACTTGAAAATGAAAGAATTTCCGTAGCTCTTGCAGGAATAATTGGAGTATTACTAACAGCAGCAATATCTTTTGGACTATTTACTTTTCTTAAAAAAAGATAATTTAGATACAAACTGTGGGAAAAATACAAAGCCATATCTCTGATGGAATTTATGAACATCGGCATAACTGGTTTCACGAACTTCCATCGCACATAAAAATTGCTTCTGTTTTCTCATTTGTTTTGGTAGTCGTACTCACACCAGGACACTTTTTCCAAGCACATCTGAGTTACGCGTTGATTGTGATTGGTTTGCTTATCTGGAATAAAATACCCCTTGGTTTAATCAGAAAAAGACTAATAATTGAAATTCCTTTTGTTTTATTTGCTTTTTTCTTGCCTATTTTTGGTACAGATCCAAGAATTGATTTCTTTGGCTTAAGACTCTCTGAGGCTGGTTTATGGGCTGGATGGAATATTTTAATCAAAGCAACAATCGGAGTGATGATGTCATTAATTCTTTCCTCAACCACTCCGCAAAGAGAATTGTTAGTTGGACTTGAAAAATTAAAATTCCCCAAATTGTTAGTTCAAATTATGTCTTTCATGATCAGATACACAGTGGTCGTGACCGAAGAATTAAAAAGAATGGCAATTGCTCGGGAATCAAGATGTTTTGAAGCCAAGGGCCCTAAGCAATGGGGAGTACTCGCAAGATCTGGCGGTGCACTTTTCATTAGATCTTATGAGCGCGGAGAACGAGTTCACATGGCAATGCTCTCGAGAGGATACACGGGCCAGTTACCTTTAACTACTAGACAAATTTCAAGTAGACAAGATTACATAAATGGAACATTATTACCTTTAGTTGCTGTTGCTGTGATTTTAATTTGGAGTGTATTTCTTAAATGACAAATGCATTAGAAATAAAGTTTTTATCTTTTTCCTATCCTGATGGAAGACAAGCTTTGAATAATGTAAATATAGAAATAAAAAGAGGCGAAAGAGTTGCGCTTCTTGGACCCAACGGTGCTGGGAAAACTACTTTAGTAATGCATTTAAATGGAATTTTACTTTCAGACGATGGGGAAGTTAAAGTTGCAGGTATAAATGTTGAAAAGAACAACTTATTTGAAGTAAGAAAAAGAGTGGGTATAGTCTTTCAAGATCCTGATGATCAATTGTTCATGACAACAGTTCGAGATGACGTTGCATTTGGTCCTGCCAATATTGGCATTTCAGGCAGTGAATTAGATGAACGAGTAAATTTTGCACTCGATCAAGTTAAAATGAAAGATTTTGCAGATAGACCACCTCATCATTTATCTTTCGGTCAAAGAAGAAGAGTTGCAGTTGCCACAGTTCTTGCTATGAAACCGGATATTTTGGTGTTGGATGAACCAAGTAGCAACCTAGATCCAGCCAGCAGACGTGAATTAGCAGAAATTCTCTTAAGCCTTGATGTAACAATATTTATGGTTACTCATGATTTGCCTTATGCGTTAGAAATATGTCCTCGAGCAGCTATCTTGAATGATGGAAAAATTGTTGCAGATGGATCGACTCGTGAATTGTTGGGCGATGATGAATTGATGACAAGTAATCGTTTGGAATTACCTTTTGGAATGCATCTAGACCACATTCCTCATCACCGATAAATTCTATGTCGAAGTGGATTAGTAAGTCTCTTTCAATTTGTTATTTCATCACTATTTTTCAGGGGATTTCACTTCTTGTTTACACATCAATTGCATTTGTTGGGGCATTAATAACAGGAGAAATTGAAAGAGTCGATACGTTTGTAGCGGAAAATTTACTTTATTTGTTATTGATTTTCTCGATATTGATCATTGCAAAAAATTTTAAAAGGATGAAAAGAGCATCGTTCACTCCATTTTTGTTAATTCAGCTGTTTGCATTGATAATTGCTTGGCCTTTGTTGCAAAGCAATAAATTGATCACACAAGGTTTGGGTTTGTTAATTGGTATTAGTGGCTTGTTAGGAATTGTTTTGGGCTTATTGCCTCAAAATCGCAATAAATTTATGTGATTTAAAAAAGCCCCGGGACTCCCGGGGCTTTTAACTTTATACAGAAATATAACTTACGCTTTTTTAGTTTCCCAAAAAATTGTGTCAATTTCTTTAATCTTGCCTAATAAATTGTCAGCTACAGCAACATCATTTGTGCCCTTTGTTCCGGCCGCTCCTGCAAGTTTTGTTGCTTCATTGAACAGAACATGAAGTTGTGGATACTTTTCAAAATGTGCTGGCTTGAAATAGTCTGTCCACAAAACCCATAGATGCTCTTTGACCAGATGTGATCTTTGTTCTTTGATTGCTACGGCGCGACTTTTGAAGTCAGCATCTTTTGAATCGTTGTATTTAACCATGCATGCTTTGACAGACTCAGCTTCAATTTTTGCTTGGGCTGGGTCATAAACACCACAAGGTAAATCGCAGTGAGCAAAGACTGTTGTCTTAGGTGACCATAAACTCATTGTTTACTCCTTCGGATTGTTATTCCTGAGATTACCTTGAAAGTAACTCTTTAGCACAATGAGATGGTGGGTAACTTCGGGCTGATGGTGGCAAGGGTGCAAGGTGACTCGATGGCGCCCACGTATCACTCGGGAGATTTGGTCTTAATTAGAAAGTCTAGGAAAGTAAAACGAAACAAGGTTGTCATCGCACATCGTCCGGATCGAGAAGACTTACTGATCATCAAAAGAGTAATCACTATCACAAATAATGGTTATTGGTTACAAGGCGATAATTCGGAATTTAGTGATGATTCAAGACTTTTTGGAGAAGTACCTAAGAATTTAGTTCAAGGAATTGTTATGTTTAAGTATTGGCCGTTATTTACAAACTGAGTTAATATCAGCTGCAAATTTTTCAACATCTTCAGTAGTGGTATCCCATGAACACATAAGTCTTACTTCACCTGTGTTGTCGTTCCAGACATAAAAATTATGTTTCTTTTGCAATTCAATGGTGTGTTGTGGATCAAGAATTGCAAATACTGCATTGCTTTGAGTTAACTGAGTTATCTTTACTTTTGAATTATTCTCTATTTTTGAACGAAGTAACTTTGCCATTTCGTTGGCATTTGATGCATTTTGCTTCCATAGATCATTTGTTAGTAATGCAATAAATTGAGCAGCTAAGTAACGGTGCTTACTGGCTAATTGCATTGAAGATTTTCTAATCCACGGATATTTTTTGGCTAATTCTGGTTTTAATAACACAACAGCTTCGGCACCCATCAAACCATTTTTAGTTCCACCGAATGAGAAAATATCAACACCAGCCTTGCTGGTTAAGTCTGCAATTGAAACCCCAAGACTTGCAGCAGCATTACTAATTCTTGCACCATCCAAATGTAGATATGAATTGTTTTTATGAGCAATGTCAGCCAATGCTTTTATTTCACTCGGAGTGTAAACAGTTCCCATTTCAGTAGATTGAGTGATTGAAACAACATTAGGTTGCGAAGTGTGGGGATCTCCCATGCGAATCCAAAGTGGGGCAATTAATTCAGGGGTTAATTTTCCATCTTTAGTTGGAATATCTAATAATTTAACTCCCAAAAGTCTTTCGGGTGCGCCACCTTCATCAACATTTATATGAGCAGTACTTGCACAAATTACCGAATTCCAGGAATCCATAACTGTTTGTAGGCCTGTGATATTTGCACCTGTTCCATTAAATACAAAGTTAACTTCACATTTTGAATCTTGAAGGGTGTTTCTAATTAATTCAATTGCTTTAAGTGTTACATCATCTGCGCCATACGCTTTTACGTGATCTTGGTTAATTTCTGAAATTTGTTCTAAAACTAAAGGGTGAACTGGAGCATAATTATCGCTTGCAAATGATTTCATGGCTACAGCCTTTCATAGGCTTAATAACTATTTAGCTTTGAGGGGATTATTCGATTATTGATTTAATTAAATCTGATTGTTCTTGATCGTGCTTGGTATGAGAACCAACAGCAGGAGCACTAGAAGCTGGTCGAGAAGCTCTTGTGACTATTCGACCTAATTGAGGAGCAAGTTCAGTCATAACAAATGGATAGGCGCCTTGATTAGCAGGTTCGTCTTGTGCCCAAATAATTTTTGCATCATTTGAGTAACCAGACAAAATTGACTTAATTTCTTTAATAGGAAGTGGGTAAAGTCTTTCAAGTCTGATAATCGCTATATTTTCTAGATTTGTAGCATCTCTTGCAGCAGCAATTTCGTGACTTATTTTTCCAGTACACATCACAATCTTGTTAACTTTTGATTTATCAGACTTCACATCTTCTATAGCAGGATTAAATTTGCCATCAGTAAATTCTTTAGTTGCACTAGTTGCGGGTTTTGCTCTTAGCATTGATTTAGGAGTAAAGATTATTAGAGGTTTGTTGTGTGGATTTAACACTTGCCAACGAAGCAAATGAAAATATGAAGCAGACGTTGAAGGTTGAGCGATAGTCATGTTGTCTTGTGCAGCCAAACTTAAGAATCTCTCAATTCTTCCTGATGAATGATCTGGACCTTGTCCTTCCATTCCATGTGGCAATAGCAAAACTAAACCAGATTCTTGTTGCCATTTCTGTTCTCCAGATGAAATAAATTCATCAATTATTGTTTGTGCACCATTAGCAAAATCTCCGAATTGACCTTCCCACATAACAAGTGATTCAGGACTTGCAACAGAGTAACCGTATTCAAAGCCCATTCCAGCAAATTCAGTTAAAGCAGAATCGATAATAAATAATCTTGTGCCTTCTTTTGCAACTTGCTTTAGTGGTTTATAACCTTTACCTGTTTTATAATCAACAATTACACCGTGTCTCTGACCAAATGTTCCTCGTCTGGCATCTTGTCCTGCAATTCGAACCCAGTGACCTTCCGAAAGTAGGGAACCAACAGCTAATGCTTCTCCCATTGCCCAATCAATGGTGTCATCTTTAATCATTTGGGCGCGACGTTCTAATTGTGGCCAAAGTCTTGGGTGAGGAGTAAAGCCTTCTCGCAAATTAACTTGAGTTTGCGCAATTCGATCTATCAATTCACGAGATATTTTTGTTTCAATTTCGGCTGGAAATGACGGTCTGTTGTCTACTGGAATTGGATCAACTTTCTTTAAATCACCTTTTGTTTCAGCTAACACTCGTTCTAATTGATTTTGGTAATCAATCAGCGCATTCTCGGCTTCTTCAACGGTGATATCACCTCGTCCAATTAATGATTCTGTGTAAAGTTTTCGCACACTTCGTTTCTCGTCAATTACTTGATACATCAATGGTTGAGTTAATGAAGGATCATCAGCTTCGTTATGACCACGACGACGATAAGTAATCATGTCGATAATTACCTCTTTTTTGAATTCTTTTCTGTATTGATAGGCAAGTCTAGAAACTAGGGAAACAGATTCTGGATCATCACCATTTACGTGAAAAATTGGCGCTTGAATTGTCTTTGCCATATCACTTGCATAAGTTGAACTTCTTGCGTCAGCAGGTGCAGTTGTGAATCCAACTTGGTTGTTCACAATTAAATGAATGGTTCCACCTGTTTTGTAACCTCGTAATTTAGAAAGATTTAAAGTTTCAAGCACTACACCTTGACCAGCAAAAGAAGCATCTCCGTGCATCAAAACTGGCAATATCGGATGATCATGACCTTTACCTAATTTGTCTTGTTTTGCTCTAACGATTCCTTCAAGTACAGGATCCACTGCTTCAAGATGTGATGGATTTGCTGCTAAATAAACTGGAACGCTATTTCCTTCTTCGGAAGTGAATTCTCCATAAGTTCCTAAGTGGTACTTAACATCTCCTGAACCTTGCACGAAACCATCAGCGCCTACATCTTCAAATTCGCGGAAAATTCTTTCATATGACTTTCCGGCAATATTTGCTAATACATTTAGTCGACCACGATGAGGCATTGCGATGTCTACTTCTAACAGATTGTCATTAGCGGCTTCAACAAGAATTGAGTCAAGAGAAACAATTGCAGATTCACTGCCTTCAAGTGAAAATCTCTTTTGGCCCACATATTTAGTGTGTAAGAATTTTTCAAACGCCTCAGCTGCATTTAAACGTCTAAGAATTCGTAATTGTTCTTGTCTATCCATTCTTTCGTGAGGTTTTTCAATTCTTTCTTGAATCCATTTACGTTCTTCAGGTTCTTGAATATGCATATATTCCACGCCAATACTTCTGGTGTAAGAATCTTGCAAACGATTCAAAATATCGCGAAGTTTCATAAACGGAACTCCACCAAAACCACCAGTAGCAAATTCTCGTTCTAAGTCCCAAATACTTAATCCATGACTTGCCATTCTTAAATCGGGATGAGTTCTTTGGGCGTATTCCAATGGATTTGTATCAGAAATTAAATGACCGCGTACGCGGTAATAATGAATCAATTCTTGAACTCGAGCTACCTTATTGATGTCTTCGTCATGAGTAGTTGCAATATCAACTGCCCAAACATAAGGCTTATAAGGAACTTCAAGGGAAGCAAAAATATCTTCATAGAAATTATTTTTACCAAGTAACAAGTCACTTATTCTTTTTAAGAATTCACCACTTTGAGCACCTTGAATAATTCGGTGATCATAAGTTGATGTCAAAGTTATAACTCTGCTGATGGCTTGTCTGGCTAAAGTTTCAGGTGCAGCGCCTTGCCATTCGGTTGGAAAATCAAGAGCACCAACACCGATGATGGCACCTTGGCCTTCCATTAAACGAGGTACTGAATGTTGAGTTCCAATTGTTCCTGGATTTGTAACACTTATTGTTGTGCCTTGAAAATCTTCAACAGTTAGTTTTCCAGCTCTTGCTCTTTTAACTAAGTCGTCGTAGGTTGACCAGAATTGTGCAAAATCCAAAACATCTGCATATTTAATATTTGGGACAAGTAATTGTCTAGATCCATCTGGTTTTGCTAAATCAATAGCTAAACCTAGACCAACATGAGGATATTTAATAATTGCTGGTTTATCGTCAACCACCGTGTAGGCAGTATTCATTTCTTTAATTTCACTAACCGCTTTTGCAACGGCATAAGCAATAATGTGTGTATAAGAGACTTTGCCACCACGTTGGCGAGCCAAATGATTATTAATGAAAGTTCTATTTTCTTGCAACAAGATTGCAGGCACACTTCTTACAGAAGTAGCTGTCGGAACTTTTAAGCTTGCTTCCATGTTAGTAACTACTCGAGCAGAAGTTCCACGAATTGTTTCGGTAACTGCATCATTTGAAGTAGGAACTTCAATAACTTTTTTGCGAATAGGAACTATTTCTTCAACAGGTTTTCTTGCAATTGGCTCTACAACTGGAGTTGAATTCTTTGCTTCGTTTGCAATTTTTGCAGCATTTCGCTCAGTAGGAGAATAGTCTCCAAAAAATTCCCACCATGAAGGATCTACGGAATTTTTGTTGTTTAAATATTGTTGGTAAATCTCATCGACTAACCATTCATTAGGTCCAAAACCTGTGCTTGAAGGGTTCTTTGGCGCTTCACCCGACATGTTGGCTGTCACGACCTCTTTCGTTTTTTAGCCGTGTCTCCAGCGTAGTAGTTAAGTCAAAGATGCGTGATTTTGCATCTAGTAGCAGGCTTGGTGTCATGAGTGGTGAACATAACCCTGGGGCGATGGTTGTTGACGATGCGCCATTGCTGGAAGGTTCCTTAACTAATCAAGTGGCAGTTGTTACAGGCGGTAGTAGGGGAATTGGTTTTGCAGCAGCTTTCGGTTTGGCAAAACTTGGCGCAAATGTTCTGATCATTGGACAAAACGCTGTCAACGTATCTAAAGCTAGTGAAGAACTTAAATCTAATGGATTTCAAAGCGAAGGCTTTGTGTGTGATGTTTCAGATTCAGAACAAATTGATCAAGTTGGTTCACAAATACTAAGTAAATTTACTCCGACAATTTTAATTAACTCAGCTGGTGTGATGAGTGAAAAAACTGCCAAGACTTTAAAAACAAGTATTACAGAATGGAATCGAGTTATTTCAATTAATTTAACAGGAGTATTTAACTCAATTCGAGTTTTTGCTCCGGTGATGGTTGAAAATCGTTTAGGCAGAATTATTAATGTGACCGCATGCTTGGGGCGAATGTCAGGACCTGGAACAAATGGTGGTCTTGCTCCTTATCGAATTTCAAAAGCTGGAGTAAATGCGTTAACTAAAAATTTTGCAGCAGAAACTGGAAATGGTAAACGTGGAGTTTTTGTTGACGCAATTTGTCCAGCACATTGCCAGACAGACATGGGTGGACCTGATGCTCCTCGCACTGCTCAGCAAGGTGCAGAAACGATTTTGTGGCTTGCGTCTCGAGAAGTAAATGAAAGCACGCAAACAGGATTTCTCTGGGAAGATCGAGCCATAGTTCCCTGGTAGTAGTTAAGAATTGATGAGTATTATTTGCCCCATTCATAATTGAATATTTCCATTTAAGTTTTAAGGTTCCTATACCTAGGAGCCAGATGAAAAATCACATTGTTTCAAATTTATTGATTAATGATTTCATTCAAGACGATTCTGTTGAAGAAATTTGGATAAATGGACCTGGACATATATTCGTAGCTCGAAATGGAATTTCAGAATTAACAAGTGTTGTTTTATCAGAAAATGAAATCATTGTTTTAGTGGAGCAGCTACTAAGGAATACGGGTAGAAGATTAGATATTTCTCATCCATTTGTGGATGCAACACTTCCTGACGGAAGCAGATTACATGCAGTGATTCCTGATATCACAAAGAAATGGCCAGCTATAAACATAAGAAAGTTTGGATCTGCGACACCCAATTTAGAATTATTGGTTGAAAAACATATGCTTGATTCTCAAATTGCTTCTTTGCTCAAGGAAATAGTAGGTAATTCTAAAAACATCTTAATAAGTGGAACAACGGGTGCAGGTAAAACTACATTCTTAAGTTCACTACTAAATACCTTACCTGCAAATACAAGAATCATTACTTGTGAAGAAGTCTTTGAATTGAAGATTAATTCAAGTGATTGGGTTGCTTTGCAAACACGAGAAATGAATTTGGAATCTGAAGGAGAAGTTTCCTTAAGACGTTTAATTCGAGAAGCTTTAAGAATGAGACCGGATCGATTAGTTTTAGGAGAGGTTAGACAGGCAGAAGCACTTGATTTATTGATTGCTTTGAATAGTGGAATGTCAGGAATGGCAACAATCCATGCAAATTCAGCTAGAGAAGCAATAAATAAATTGATGTTATTACCTCTTTTAGGTGGACCCAATATTCAAGCAGAATTTGTGAAGAAGACTGTTGGTCAAGTTATTGATTTTGCAATTCATCTAGAGAGGAATCAGACCGGATTTAGACAAGTAGCCGAAATCATTGAGATTTCAAATGATCGGATAAGAGACAACATCAAAATCAATTCGATTTACTCAGTAACTCAAAGCAAAAGAAAATTATCAGAGGCAGTCTAATGAATATTCAATTACTTAGTCTTTTGATGTTGATTTCAGGTATATGGATGGCGCTAATCAGCTACTATATAGATTTTGATTTTTTAAGAATAGAAAAATTGAAGCATGTTTTTAGCAATATAAAGGAAAATACGTTGATTATGGTTTCTGTTGCCTTTATGGGACTCGTTGTTTCAATCATTACCAAAATCTTTGTTATCGCACCCGTATCATTTGCTTTAGCAATACTATTACCAGGCATATTGTTAAATCAAAGAAAAACAAAAATGCAAGATCAAAAAATGCAGCAGTGGACACTATTAATTGATGATTTAACAAGTGGCGTAAGAGCAGGTTTAACTATCAGTGAGGCGTTAGCCCAAGCCTTACAAAATTGCGAAGAACCCTTGAGATCAGATTTTCAAGAGGCGATATTAGAGATTAATCGATCAGGTCAAGTTTCAAAAGTTATTTCGATATTAAAAAATCAAATCACAGATACTGTCGGTGTTGCAACATTAAAACTTTTACAGGTTGTATTGAAGACAGGAGCTAATGATTTAGCAACTTCTTTATCAATACTTTCTAACTCTTCTCGAGAAAATCACAATTTGATTCAAGAATTGAAAGCAAAACAATCATGGGTTCTTAACGGTGCGAGAATATCGGTTATTTCTCCTTGGCTTGTTCTTTTAGCGTTATGGACTCAGGAAAGTGTCAGAAATGCCTATCAAAACCTAATTGGTCAATTGATTTTAATTTTAGTTGCCTTAGTTGGATTATTTGGTTATTTAGTTATGAAAAGAATCGGACGAATTGATGTATTTAGAAAAATTGAGACAATATGAATATTATTTTATTAATTTTGGGTGCTCTAATTCCGATAGTAATTTATATTAAAATATGGAATGCAAATCAGATAATTCTTGCAAGAAGAGTGTCTAGCTTTATCTCCACCAAAAGTGCATCTCAAGAAATTAAGCAAAGCAAAAGAAAAAGCATTATCAGAAAAAGAGTTAATGAAGCTGAAGGTTTATCTAAGTTGGTAGACAGCGCAGAATTTGGAGACCTTTTGGCAATTGCTTTAACCGCAGGGCAAAACCCCCGTGCCAGCATTGACACAATTTCCGAGTTCTTACCAACTGATTTCAAAGATGGAATAAGTAAAGCAATTAGGGAGAATGCATTTGGAAAACCCCTTATGATTGCGCTAAATGAAATGAGTGATGAAAAAGAATCGAAAGTTCTCAAACCGCTAATTAAACAAATGGAAACAGCCATTAGCCGAGGCACTCCATTAGCTGAGGTATCTCGAAAATTTTCTGAAGATCAAAGACTTAAATTTAAAAATCTTTTAATGAAACAGGCTGCTGCAAAAGAAATTTCGATGTTAATTCCAGTGGTATTTGTTGTTTTACCTTCAGTGTTAGCAGTTGCAATGTATCCCGCTCTAACAGTGCTTCAAAAACTAGGATAAGGAGAAATATGCAAAAAATATTTAAATTAATTGTGCAAAACGAAAAAGGTGATGTTCCAGGTTGGGTTTTAGTAACTGTGATGACAGCAGGTCTGGTAGCAGCTCTTTGGGTTGTAGCTGATACAGCGCTAGCAGCAATGTTCAGTAAAGCCGTTGAATCTGTTTCAAAACCTTAGAAATTCAAATTCAACAGGCAGTGCAATCGTTAGTTTTGCTTTGGTTGCACCTTTGGTGATGTTTGTTTCATTAATCCTCTGTCAATTAATATTTATACTAATAACTTATGCAAATATTTCGATCGCATCAGAGCGAGGTGCTCGATACATTAGTATGGGAAGTTTTCCATCTGAGGTCATTAGTAAAACAACATTAGAACTTGAAAAATACAACTTTTTTAACGGTAAACCAAAGATTGAAACTGAAAGAATTGATCTAGCAGAAACAAAGTTGATTGAACTCAAAATTTCCATACCAATCAAGACATTCTTTGGTATGGAATTCTATCTAATATCAACCAGTCATGCAATATAAAAATGAGCAGGGAAATGTTATTATTGAATTTCTCATATACGTATTGGTTGCCGTAACTTTTACTCAAATATTTATTGATTTTTATCAAATAGCTAGAAGTGTTAATGAGATGAATAAAGTCGGAAATCTAATCACATCAAGCGTGTCACAGAATCCAAAAACTATCGATAAATGGAATAGCGATGTAACAAAAAGAATACTGTCTGATAAATACCATTTAAGTAACGTTGAATATTTCGTGCAATGTAAACCTCTCAGCTGTTCAACTAATCCTGAAACTATAAATCTCAGGATTAGTCAACGTTTATCTGTCATGGGAATTCAAATTCCTATTTCGCTAAACAAATATGCCGCTGTTAGTAGGTTCTTAAGTTATGAATAAAAATGAAACAGGTACCATTTTACTAATTTTTGTAGGCATGTTGTCGGTTTTTATCTCGTGCTTTATATGTGCTGTAAACATATATTCAGTTGTGAGTCAACAACAGTACTTAAGAAATGTTGTTGATCAAGCAAGTTTTGTAGGCACAAATCAGATTGATTTAGACTCATATTACAAATCTGGAATTTCTAGAGATATTGCTTTAGATAGCTCAAAGGTTCAAGAGAAAGTTTTAAATTTTATAGAAAGCAATTACGATAAAAGTGAGATAATTAGAATCAACGTTGAGACATTTGATTCAAACGTCTCTATTTTTGTTGAAAAGAAATGTAATTTACCTATTGGGTTTGGATTAAGTTTTGTCAAGATAAGCGCCATGGCTACCGCTAAATTGCAGGTTCTATAGAAAGATTTTAATGGTCACATTAGACTTATTGAATTATGGCTGACGATTTCTCTGAATTGATTAATGAGTTGAGTTCAACTCTTTTGACAATCGAAAAAGTTCTAAACGTTAAAAATATGGAAGTTGAGATTAAGGATTTGGAGATCCAGGCTTCCGTTCCGAACTTGTGGGACGATCCTGTTGCAGCTCAAGTTGTAACAACGAGGCTTTCTTATCTTCAGAATGAACTAAAAAAAGTTTTGT
>Ga0247843_1003328_pt1 | contig 26706 bp, 33 predicted proteins | sample LaCruzMarch2017__FD_192420 | JGI IMG/M metagenome (GOLD analysis project Ga0247843, IMG submission 192420) | Freshwater microbial communities from meromictic Lake La Cruz, Castile-La Mancha, Spain - LaCruzMarch2017_8m | ecosystem: Environmental > Aquatic > Freshwater > Lake | place: Spain... | reverse complement strand
CGGTGACGCCGTGGGTTCTGGCCACCGAGGCGATACTCGCCCCCGCGTCGATTTCCTTCAGCACCTTGATGATCTGTTCTTCTGTGTAGCGTTTTCCTTTGCTCATGCGCGTCTCCTAAAGTGGAGACGGAAAAACTAACACTCCACGACGGTCATTTTACGGGGAACCAGCCAATTGAAGCGCCACACCACGGCGCTCTAGCTCACCAACAACTTCGATAAGATGAGCAACGCTACGACCGACCCGATCAAGTCTCCAAACGACCAACGTGTCCCCCTCGCGGGCATAGTCAAGTGCCTGCCTCAATCCAGGTCGATCCGCGCGCGCGCCGCTCATTTCGTCTGTGAACATGCGACCACATCCAGCCGCAAGGAGTGCATCTCGTTGAAGATCAGTTGACTGCTCTGAGGTTGAAATTCTCGCGTACCCGATGTTGGCCATGTTGATTCCTTTTTGTGAGTATCAAAAACCCCTAAAGTGGAGTTCATTGAGTGGTCGAGAGTGAGACTAGTTACTGAGACACCAAGGCCCGCTAAGCGAAATGCTGATGAGTCTCATCGAGCAGCTGGCTCAAAAACTGATGTTTTTAGACTGTCCTAGCCGCCCCGAAGAGCTGCCAACACGGATTCGGTCATGATCTCAGCGAAAACAGCTATGGAGATTGCATCGTCAACATCGATGTCACTTCGTTCATTGACAAGTGACTCGTTCTGCGCTGCGAGTCTCCAAAAATCGAGATCGCGTGGCGAGTTGCTTCCGACCAATTCATGGCACGGTAAACGATCTCGCAGTTCAGCAAGGAAGCCCTGCTTGTCCAAGAGGCTCATGATTTTATCGCGCGTTTTTACCAGCACATAACCCTCGATCCACCCTCGATTAGCACCTTTATGGCGAGCAATCGCCCGACAAACGAAATGCTCGTGATGTGTGCAAATTGCATCAAGCAAAGTCCGCTCGGGAATGATGTGAGTGGTTTTCACATCTCATCTAGAAATTCTTTGTGGACTTGTCAGAGGGAAAGTTTCGGCCACTAGCGCTTAAAGAAAATGGCGAAGATGATTGCCACCACGAATGCACAAATTGCCACGAGGGCAACGAACGGGAAGACAGTCAATAGCCAGGGACCGACCATAACAAGCAGGCCGATGATGCCGAAGCTCCAGAGACAACCATTGCCCGCGCAACTGGCAGCGTCCTTGGTGTCCTGCAGTTTCCACCGATCTCGTTCTGTCTGCTCTGCTCGTTTCTTCTCAGCTTCGATGCGCTTCTGATTCTCAGCCATCACCGCGCAGGTGTCGCACGGTTCACCTTCGGTTGATGGCTGGCCGCAGGCTGGGCAGAGCACGAGCCGCTTTGGGCGGGATTGGATATCGTCCATTCTCTTAAAGTTCACCATCCTGAGGCACGCGCCTATCTTCTGAGGCTCTCTTCAAATTCCAACATTCCACGAACTTCTATGAGTGCAAATTTTTCTTGTGGCGTGTGGGATGCTTTGACTGATAGCTCATCCGCTCTGCGAGCTTTGCCAATCCATCGATCCTTGTCTTCAGTTGTCAGATCGTTGTATCGGGGCATCTTGAGGAGATTTTCCATTCTCGCCTCGTACTGCCCTGTAACTCTCTGGCATCCGAATGTGAGAAGCGCTGCCAAGGTGGCTAGAAAGGCAAGACCGTGTGTGACGTTCATAAGCGGCAACCCTCACGTTCCATGTTTTCAAGCCACTGTTTTGTCTGAAAAATAGTCTGTTGACACCCGACGTCATTTGCCTCGCAAGGACTATCGCTATCAAGCATTCGTCCCATCTAGACCATTTCCCGCCTCGCTTTCATCGGTAGGAATTGAGCATTTGACGAGTTCATGCAGCGTAGAGCGATTAACTCATACCGACCTGTTGCATGCTTGCACCCAGAAGATAAAAGAGTCACCACGAGAAGCAACACTAGAGCAGGATGGATCATGTGACTCATGGTCACCAGTTTATCGACTGTAGACTATCAGATGCAACCTTCTCCAGCATCTGTGCATGCCAGAAGCGAGCCTCGCTCAAGTTTTCGGCCAAGTCGTTCGTGACTGGCGAGTCAAGCGGGGCTATTCACAAGAGGAATTCGCCTTTCTATGCGGAATCCACCGAACCTACATGACACATGTTGAGCGAGGGTCAAAGAACCCGACACTGGCAGTCGTGGCAAAGATCGCGCACGGACTTACCGTTGAGTTGAGCGCGATCTGGCTCGAAGTTGAGCGGCGGGGCGGGACTGTAGCGCAGGTCACAGACCCTCCAACTCCTCGTTAACGAGTTCTTCGAGCAGTCGAACTAAGCGATCGATCTCCTCCTCTCGCTGTCGAAGTGAGCGAAGTAGAGTCTCGACTGCGTCCAATTCAGCTTGGAAATCTCGCCAAGCTGAAATCTCTCCTCGAAGGTGCTCGGAGCGGGAGCGCGCCTGCTGATACGCGATCACCGCGCTCTCCAGGGACTGGATCGTTGACTCAGCTGTATTCAATTCGCGACGAAGATCACCGATATCTCGAAGTCCCGCTCGACGGTGCATGACAGAAGCGAGGCGCTCTTCGGCAACGGTGAACTCATTGCTGATCTGTTGTCCTTGAGTTTTCGCCGCATGGAGCGCATATCGAAGCTCTTGCTGTTTTCGATTCATTTGAGTCCGTTGTTAGGCCGCCTCGGCGGGGATAATTGGCGCGAGAACGTACTCGACGGCAGCCTGAGCCGAGCTGGCAGCTCGGATGATAAGCGATTTGTCGTTCTTGAGTGCTTTGAGCCAGCCTGCGACGTATGAAGCGCTCTGCTCAAAGTTGCTGGTGATCCCAAGGTCAGACATCAAGAAAGCCGCGCCTAGCTCCGCAACCAACTCCTCCCGCGCATACTGATCCGAACCAAAATTGATCGGGTCGCAGACTTCCTTCCGAGCAAGACGCGAGGAATGTCCCGTTGCATGGATCAGTTCGTGAGCGAGAGTTTGCTCGTGGGCTTCGTTGGATTCAAAGAGTTCGGCTTGCGGCATTACAACCACGTCATGGGTCGGCGAGTAGAAGGCCTCGGTTCCTTTGCGCTTGACGGCGACTTGAGGGGACATGGTGGATGCGAGCGCCTCAACCGACGAGATTGCTGCGTCGCCACCCTCGACCTTCTGCGGTTCGAGGACTAGGCCCTGTGTCTGCTCGATGTTAAAGACGTAGTAGCAGCGAGCCAAAACGCGATTCTGGACCTCGCGATCATTCTCGTCTTTGACCTCGTTCCAGAAAAGGACGGCGGTCCCATGTTCGCCACGTCGGACGAATCCCCCGAGTTCGGAAACTTGTTTGAAGGTCAGCCATCGAGCGTCGGAAAAGGGTTGAACGGATAAGACGAGTCGGTTGATGCCTCGATATCGGTTGCCGCGTACATTTCTAGGCGACTCAACCCGCCAAGGCTTCCGCCACGGGACAAGGCCCTCCGTCTCGATTGCCTTGATGATGCGGTCGGTGATTTGCTGATACGCTTTCACACTAACTCTAGCCCCGCTGAGCATGTAATCAGAGGGAAAGTTCAGACTTTGGACAGCCTGGACAGGGAAAGCAAAGAAAATGCATCGATGCCCGCGTTCTCTAAATTTGAAGGTACGAGCAGCTTTCCATGGCGTGCCTGACTGCGGACATCCGCTTGAAGGTCTTTGACATGCTCCTCTACCAGTGGCCAAGAAGCCCGTTTTAGCGCGCCCGATCATGGCGAGTATCATTCGCTTCGTCGCATACGATTGCTGCGATGGCCCTTCAACCTGCGCTTGTCTCCGAAGCGGGGAATCTGCACCTCAAGTACGACGGGGCGATAGTTCGGAACAGGTGAACTCTGGGCACCCAAATTCACTTCAAGAAGAGAGATCACCAAACTTGGTGATCTCTCTTCTTTTTGCAGAGTAAGGTTAGATTTTGCATACAATAAATCTCAAATGTATGCATAATCTAACCGTGGGAAACACCTGGGTGAATGTGATGGAGCTAGCGCAGCGCCAAGGTGTCATCACACCCGGCGATGTGCGAGCACTTGGTCTTGCACCGGAAAATCTAAACAAGCTCGTGAAGCTGGGCAAGCTAGACAAGATTGGAAGAGGACTTTATCAGCATCCGGACTTCGAAACGACGAAGCATCACAGCTACGTCGAAGTAGCAAAGTCAGTGCCCGACGGAGTGATCTGTCTGCTGTCTGCACTCAGCATTCATGAAATAGGAACCCACATGCCTTGGGAGGTTTGGATAGCCATACCGCGCGGTCGAAGAATCCCGGAAGCTCGTCAGACCCGAATTCGAGTCGTCACCATGATCGGCACAAGCTTCACTCTCGAAACACAGGAAAGATCGTTCGAGGGCGTGACCGTAAAGGTCTTTAGCCTCGAGAAGACAATTGTCGACTGTTTCCGCCTCCGACGTCTGGTCGGTCATGACGTTGCCATTGAAGCGCTACGCGAAGCGCTGAACGGTCAAAAAATCAACGTGTCCAAATTGATGCACCTTGCGGATCAGCTCCGATCAAGGCGCCTGATCCAGCCCTACGTCGAGGCGCTGCTGTGACGACCGAAGGAAAAGCTGCGTCCGCCAGACAGCGCCTCCTTAACCTCTCTCAATCAAGAGGTGAGGATTACAACCAAGTATTGATCCGCTACGTCGGTCTACGATTCCTCGCCCGTTTGGCTGCGTCCGAACACGCCACTCAATTCCTGCTAAAAGGGGCCACGATGTTCCTTGTCTGGCGCGGCTCGATGCATCGTCCAACAAGTGACATCGATCTCCTAGGTTTTGTAGAGGCGGACGAGGAAAAACTGGCCGAAACCGTCAGAGCCATTTGCATTCAAGAAGTGGAGGACGATGGAGTCCTGTTCGACCTTAAATCTGTGAAAGTCGAAAAGATTCGATCGGAAACAGTCTATGGTGGACTCCGATGCCTTTTCGACGCTACGCTCGGTTCCGCGAAGCTCAGAGTTCAGTTGGACGTCGGGTTTGGCGATGACGTCACGCCTGAGCCGGATGTAGTTGAAGTCCCGAGGCTGCTAGACGACGAGGTTCGGCGAGAGCTACGAGCTTACACGCCCGAAACCGTCATTGCCGAGAAGTTCGAAGCCATCGTCAAACTGGGCCTTGGAAATAGCCGAATGAAGGACTACCTAGACCTTGATCTGCTCCTGAGCAGCGGCGAAATTGATCGAACCATGCTTGCGAACGCGATAGCGCGTACATTCAGGCGCCGCCACACACCGATTCCTACTGCTCTCCCGATGGGTCTCACCCAAGAGTTTTGGAATGATGAGATGGCCCTGCGTCGTTGGCAAGCATTTTTGAAACGAAATCGACTTAGCTCGTGTCCGCTCGACGAAATCTGCCTGCGTATCGGAAAAGAAGTGCTCGCAGCGTTGACCCTCATTCCCGATGTGGAAGCACAACAGTTTTAGTTAGCGCATGAAAGGCCGCCTCTGGAGTGATTACTTCACCGATCGTCCCAAGCGCTAGGTAGCGTGAACCTTCGGTAGTCCTCTACCGCGAACCGGTCCGTCATGCCCGCAACATAGTCAATCGCCCCGAGCACACCTTCGTAACCTTCCGGCAACCGACCTGGCTCCAGGTACATCCGGAAAAGTTCGGCCACCAGTCTTTTCGCCTTGCCAATCTCCGGAAACCGAACCGGATATTCCAAGTACACATTAATAAACAACCACTCTTTGAGCGCGTTCAGAATCTCCAGCATCTCCGCCGAAAGCCGAATGTCATCGCTGTCCAAGCTGTTGTAAATCAGGTCTTCAACCATCACGCCGATGCGGTCCGAGTGCGTCTGGCCGATCCTAAACTCGCCAGGGATCACCTCGATCATCCCGCTTCGGAGCGCATCATCGAGGTCGTGATTCAGATATGCGATGCGGTCACAGATTCGCACCACCGCCGCCTCGACGGTGGACTTCACTTCCCCATCTGCCGCCGATAGGTGCGCGCGGCCCTTGCTGTGTCCATCGATGCCGGCACGCGTTTCGTGACTCAGGTTCAGGTCTTCCAACACGTCAACAATTCGCAGTGACTGCTCATAGTGCCGAAACCCGGTCGGACCATCCGCCAGGTTCAGGGCCCCTACCGCCTCGTCCAGTGCATTCTCACCGGCATGGCCAAAGGGCGTGTGACCAAGGTCGTGCCCTAGCGCGATGGCCTCAATGAGATCCTCGTTGAGCTGTAGCGCGCGACCAACGGTGCGGCCGATTTGGGCGACTTCAAGGGTGTGCGTGAGACGTGTCCGGTAGTGATCGCCCAGCGGATCAATAAACACCTGTGTCTTGTGCTTGAGCCGGCGGAACGCCTTGCAATGCAGAATCCGATCTCGGTCCCGCTGAAAACAGGTGCGCACCGCGTCTTCTTGTTCCGTTCGACGACGACCCGCGCTGTTTGCTGCCAGAGCCGCCCGCGGGCTCAAATGCTGCGCTTCTCGTTGTTCAATGCTTTGGCGGACGTGGGTCAACACGAGGAACTTGACGAATCAGGCCCGCGGTTTGCCGCGCCAGAACCGGTAACGGAATAAGGTTGAGAAAGCCTCCGGGGCGTCCGTCCAACGAATCTTCTTCCCCGCCGCCTTATTCCTTGGCTCGTACGAAATTGGGATCTCGATGATCTTCTCGCCGGACCGCAGGGCCTTTGCCGTAACCTCAGGGCAGAACTCGAATCGCTGGCACTGCAAATCGAACCCCTGAATCAGTTCGGTACGAAAAGCCTTGTAGCAAGTGGCTTCATCGGTCATTGGCACTCCATACAAAATCCGGACCGAAAGCGCCAAAAGGACGTTGACGATCTTATTCGGAATCGCCATCCCTTTCGGAAAGCCATTTTTGAAGCGCGTGCCATAAACGACGTTTGCCTTCCCATCCAAGATCGGCTGGATCAGGGCAGGAATTTGCTCGGGCACATACTCGAGGTCGGCATCCTGAATAATCGTCGCCGTGCCTGTTGCAAGCGGAAGCGCTTTGCGGATTGCGTTCCCCTTTCCGCCGGGTCGTTCGTTCCGTAGCACCTGCAATCGGTCTCCGAATCCTCGAAGAATTTCGCTTGTGCCGTCCGTGCTCCCGTCATCAATCACGATCAGCTCTACTCGAAGTGGAATCTCTAGAACTCGATTCACGACGTCGGCAATCGTGTTCTCCTCGTTCAGGGCCGGTACCAGCACCGTCACCTGAGGCCGCAGGTCACTCATTGCCGACCGCCTTTGGCCGAACTGGAATCGTCGCGGGGCCTTCGGCAATCATGGTCGCCCCAAGAAGCGAAACTTTCGAAAGTTGTAAGGCACCGAAAAGCTGCAGATCGCGCTCCAAATCGAGAATCGGATTCAAAGTCTTGAGGAGGGCTTCGCGAGAGAGTGGATCAGCGCGTTTTCCGTCAAAGTCAATCACCGCATCGGCGAGATGAAGCTGATTTGCGCCGCGAATCTCGAGTCGAGCGTCAACTTCAAACTCGGTCGCGACCACGAGGAACTCTCCGTAGCCGGTCACTTTGACCCGATCACCAGCAAACGTAATCGCTACCCGCTTGATCTCGGAGAACTTCTGCAAAACAAATTGCTCAAGCGCGGCCGCATCAACTTCGACGCGTCCAACACCAATTCCACTCCGACTGAGCCGAATCTTTTTCTTCGCCAGAGCCAAAACAGAGTCGAACCGGCAGTCCGGAATTTGGGCGGTTAATCTCTTCACGCGCAACTGCTTCAACCGGAAGTCGGTCAGGTCCAGTTCCAACCGGTGCAAGATGCCCTTCTGCGATCGTTCCGGTTCCGTGAACAGCGGGAGTGATTCGGCGGAGAAGTTCTTGGCGCGGATTTTTGCCGATCCGATCTCTTGCCAAAGGCCGCTTAATCCAGCGCGGGTGCTCACGTTTACCACCGCTGGTCCCTGGAGTTGAGCTTTCACATCGCGGGCTGCCGACACTTCGAATTCTCGCACCAATCCGGCCGATGCGATCAGACCACCGAAAAGCCAAACAAAAATAGGGCTCATGCTGTGATACCGTGCGCTTGCCGGTGAGCGTAATTCATAATCGTAAGCGTCCTTAACCAAACCACACGAATCGGTTTTGGGACGCACTACTGCTAACGGTATCCCGATGTCCGACCTACTCAACTACACAACCGCCGAGGTTGTGGCAGATTATGACCGCCTCCGCGACGATTGCGCCCTTATCGAGCTCGCGGATTTTGGCCTCTTCGAACTCACCGGCGAGGACCGCAAGGGCTGGCTCCAGGGCCAAGTCACTCAGAACCTTCGCACCTTCGATGAAGGCACCTCCACGGCATTCTGTTTTTGCGAGTCAACCGGCCATCTGATGTCCGTTTGCGACGGCTGGGCGGTTCAGGGAAAGATCCTTTTCACCGCACCAGTCGCGACCGTCGCAAATGTTTCGAGTCGGATTGAGCAGATGGTCGTGCTAGAAAGCGTTGAGCACCAAGTCGTAACCAAAAAGTACAAACTTCTCAGCATTCAGGGCCCGAGGGCAACGGCCGTCCTCTCCGAGTTTGTTAACTTTCCGAACCTAGATTCCGGCGTTTCCGAACTTGATGGAGCCGAGATCTTTGTTCTTCGATCAAATCGGACCGGGATGGGTGGCTGGGATCTTTGGATTCCCGCCACCAAGCGAAAGGAAATTAGCCGAATTAGAACTGCATTCCGCACCGCTGGTGAAGCGGCGTACCGCCTTGCCGCGCTAGAAGCCGGAAGACCCCGATTTGGAGTGGACATGAACAGCCGCACTCTGCCGCTGGAAATGGGTGCCGCTTTCACCGCCCGTCATGTGAGCCTCAACAAAGGCTGTTACGTTGGGCAAGAGGTGCTCCAGCGCATCCACAGCCGCGGGCACACGAACCGAACTTGGGTCGGCCTTGTCGCTAGCTCTCCCATTCAGGCGGGCCAAGCCGTCGGACATCTTCGTAAAGACGATGTCGGCACCATCACAAGCGCTGGGTTCTCGCCAGACTATGGTCACATTGGTGCTGCCATGCTGCGAAACGAGGCAGCGTACGAGCGCGAAGTCGTCCGAGTACAAACCGACTCGGGCTGGGTGGAGGCGGAAGTTCGGCATCTGCCGATCCTCCGGCTCGACTAATCGAAAAGAAGCAACTGTTCGGCATCCTCGCACTCCTAAACGTGCTGTGGGCGCCGGTCAACTTGCTCGTCAGCCTAGCTGTTAAAGACGGTGCTTCCCCGGTCGCGATCGCGGCGACGCGCTGGTGCAGCCTTGCCATCCTGCTGGGCCTTTGCCTCTCCGTTCCCAGTTTTCGTCGCTTTACGAACGCACGTTGGCCGGTCACCAAAGACCGCGTAGTGGCAGTGACCCTCGGCTTCTGCTTTTTCGGGCCCGCTCACGCGATCTACTATTACGCCATCACTCGTACCTCTACTTTTGAGGGAAACATTCTCGGTACGACCGCACCGCTCTGGGTGGCGGTGCTCTCCTTCGGCTTGCTGCGGGAAAGAATAAGCCGCGTTCGGGTGATCGCAATTGCCCTAGGGTTTGCTGGGGCCTATGTGGTGAGCGTCGGCTTTGCGGCGCCGAGCCTCAACCAGGGCCACACCTTCGGTAACTCGCTCTATCTTGGCGCGGTCGTCATCGAAAGCATCTGCGGTGTCCTTGCCATCCAAATTGCCAGACGCTCCTCTGGGATCACAACCCTTTGGCTCCAAGTTGTCGGAGCCGCCATTTTTCTAAGCGCGGCACCATTCGTTTTGCCCGGCGTGTTTCCCTACACTTTTAACGGCTCTGGAGCGACGACGGCGTTTGTTCTCACTTACCTAGTGCTGATCAGTGGGCTCGTCACGTTCGGCATTTGGTACACGCTGGCCGAGAAGGCTCCTCTTTCGTTGATGGTCATCACCCTGCTGCTTCAGCCACCGCTGGCAACGGGTCTCGGCATGCTCTTCCTCAACGAAAAACCGAACCTCCAGACCGCAATTGGTTCTGCCCTAATCCTAGTTGCGTTGCTGATCGGAACGTTGGAGAAAGGTTCAACTCCGGTAAGTGTTGAGGGAGTGACCGACCGCGAGACCGATGAGCGAAACGGCTGAAATGATCACCATGATGCCCGCTGGATACAGCGCGCCTTCGGTGAAAAACGGTCCCGCAAAGCGCGCAATGAGCCCGATGCAGACCAATCCGCAAAGTCCGTAGCCCGCCAACGTATTCTTCTTGCTAATCTGAACCCCGGCGAGAATGAGTCCAGCGGAAAGGAACCCGGCGACCATCGAGATCAGACTCGCCTTTCCGGTTCCAGTGATCATCGGCCCCAAATAACCTGCCGTCCCAATGCTAGCCGTGAGGAACGCATACACGAACAGAAGGGGATTTAACCAAGGCATATGGGTAGCGTACCGTTTCCGTGCTTGAACCTAAAAAAACAGGCTGCCGAATTGCTTAAGCTCGACAGCCAAGCCACTTACCTACTTTTGTAGGTTTGTTCGGCCATCCGTAGACAATGCTCAGATGCGCCTTCAGGTGTAATTCCAAGGAGTAGAGGGGTTGAAGTACCCTATTCGTTCGGATCCCAAGCATCATTACGTAAATTTTGACTTAAGTGGTTCCGAAGTCCCAAAACTTGGAACGTTCGGGGGCCCGACGTCGAAGATCAGTCGATGAATCTCGGGACCATTGTCACCATTGCGATCGTAGCCGCCATCCTTTTGGCCGGCGTTGCTTGGGTGTGTCAGGTCTACCAATATCCGCGTTTCTACACCGTGCCCTCGGCCGACTTTAGGGCCTTTCACGACTACCACTGCCTTGTGGTTGGGCTCATTGTCGGGATTCCACTGCTTGCTGCGCCGATCGCTTCCGGTTACGCCGCGGTCATTACCCGCGATCCGATCGCCTGGGCCGCTTTGCTGCTCGGGCTGGTAGGACACGGTATCACGTTCCTCCACTCTGCCGGTTGCCATGCCTCACTCAGTGCGGCTTGGAATCGGGAAGTAATCGACCAGCTTCTCGCGAGCAATCTCTGGCGAAGCATCGCTTGGTCTCTTCAAGCCGTTCTGAGTTTTTGGCTCTTGCGACGATAACTGCCACACTGAGGTGATGGCGCGCTGGAGAATCGAACTTCCTCTCATCGTTGCCATCTTTGCCGACCTCTTTGGATTCGGCATGATCATCGCCGGGATCCAGCTTCGCGCGGAATCTCTTGTGCCGGCGCATTGGCCAATCGGCACGGTTGTAGGCGCGCTCCTCGCCTCCACGTTCGTCATCCAAATCCTTGTCTCTCCACACTGGGGCGGGCTAAGCGACCGAATCGGCCGAAAGCCCGTGATTCTGTGGTGCCAAGGTTTGAGTGCAGCGGCGATGTTCTGCTATGCCGGGCCAAACGATCTCTGGTTGCTGGTAGCTAGCCGATTGCTGAGCGGATTTGGCGCGGCAAATGTGGCGGTGGCCCAAGCGCAAATTGCAGATGCCTATCCCGCCGAGCAACGCGCCGGGCCATTAGGCAGGCTCAGCGCCGCCATGAGCGCTGGCCTCGTTCTCGGGCCGCCCCTTGGGGGACATCTTGCAAACTTGCCGAACGGGCATCAGATGGTCGGCTGGATCGCCGGAGCCGCTTCCGTTGTTGGCGTACTTCTGATTGCTTTTTTGATTCCTGCCGGAAAACCGTCCGAGTCCCGGAGCCCCGGCAAAAAGCTCATCATCTTCGACCTCACGTTGCTCCGGGACTTTCCGGCTGTCGCATCCTACGCAACCATCGCGGCCGTTGCCTGGTTCTCCCTCGCAACCCTGGAAGGCACCTTTGCGCGACTGATTAAGCGGTTGTACGGTTACGGCTCGGGCGAATTCGGCATCATCTTTGGCTACGAATCACTCCTGGCGGTCCTCATTCCCGGAGTCTTCCTTTTGGCGCTCACGAATCGTTTCTCGAGTCGCGGACTCTTGCGTGCGGCGTACGTATGCCAAGGTGTCGGGCTTGCCCTGAACCCTTTGGGTGCCCAATTCCCAGTTTGGCCGATGGGTCTTCTGTTGGTCGCAAGCACGCTGTATGCCTTCGGAAGTGGAGTCGCGAATCCGGTCATCAATGGCATTGTCAGCGAGCTCACACCAGCCGAGCGGCAGGGCGAACTGTTCGGGGTCCTGCAAGGCGCACGCTCCATCGGGTTTATCTTCGGCCCTATCTTAGGCGGGGCGATGTTTGACTGGCTTCCGGTTGCGCCGTACTTCTTTGCCGGTGGGGTGTGCCTAGTTGCAGCGCTGCTCGTGCCGATCAGTCATTCGCCCAAAGGGCGTCATGAAACTTCGACCGAAACGGAATGATCTTCGTGTTTTGCGCGGTCGGATGAACTCGGTTGGTTAGAAGGACCGCCCAGTTTCCTGTGTCAGGATCAATCCAAACGCTAGTGCCGGTGTAACCCGTGTGGCCAAAGCTTCGCGGGCCCATCAGCGTGCCGGCCGAACTTCCCTCGGATGACTTTGTATCCCAACCGAGCGCGCGGGAACTCAGATTCGATTGTCGGGCCGTCCAAGTTTTCACCGTCTGGGTCGAGACAATCTCTCCCGCGAGTAGCGCCACGATGAATCGCCCGAGTCCGCCAATGCTGCCAAACAGCCCAGCGTGTCCAGCGACGCCGCCAAGAACCGTCGCCGTAGGATCGTGGACTTCGCCTTGAATGAACTCGCCGGTTTCGTTCGCGGGCCCGTAGCTCGCCCGGCGAAATGTTCCGCGCTGCTCGCGAAGCTTCCTGCGCCAATCCTCGGCCCGCTCGGTGGGTACATACCGAGATAGATCCTCTCTTTCCAAAGCACCTTGCCGGTAATGCAGGTCCTCGACGCGCACTCGCGACATGAGCTGAGCGAACAACCGATCCAACGCAGTTTCAGACGTGCGCTCAATGATCTCCTGCAGGGCGATCATGTTTAGGTCACTGTAAACCATCTTGGACCCCGTCGGATAGGTCAGCGGCTCAGACCAAATTGCAGCGCGGACGGTGGCGGGCTCGGTGTGTGACAGATGGTAGGGCCGAAAGGCGATTAGCCCAGAATCATGGACCAGCAGGTTGCGAACCGTGATCTTCTCTTTCCCGGCTTGCCCAAACTCCGGCACGTACTTGGTAACTGGCTGGTCAAGTTCGAACTTTCCCACTTCGGCCAAATGCATCGCGCACGTTGTGGTGGAGACAACTTTGCTCACCGAGGCAAGGTCGAAAAACAGATCGGGAGTCATCGGGGCCGATTCGGGACAGTAAGTCACGTGGCCAACGGCGCGAGTCTCGATCGCACCATTCATTGACACAGCAAAGACGGCGCCCGGAAAGGCGCCGTCTTTGATTGCCAGCTTAATAAGTTCGGTTGCGCGTTGAATACCCACCGCTGATTTAGCGGTCGATTTCGCCGAGCACGATGTCGATTGATCCGATGATCGCAACAAGGTCGGCAATCATTCGGCCAATCGCGAGAACTTCTAGCGACTTGAGGTTCATGAAGGACGATGGTCGCTCGTGCCAGCGATAAGGTCGGTTTGAACCGTCGCTGATGATGTAGAAACCAAGTTCGCCCTTCGAGCCTTCGATGCCCGCATAAGCCTCTCCGACTGGCGGTCGGAAACCTTCGGTGTACAGCTTGAAGTGGTGAATCAGCGACTCCATCGAGTTGTCCAATTCAGCTCGTGGTGGCGGCGAGACTTTTCGATCCGAGGTTCGGAATCCGCCCTCGGGCAGTCCGTCCATCGCCTGCCGAATGATCTTCAGCGACTCGCGCATTTCGGCCACGCGGACCAGATAGCGATCGTAAACGTCGCCGGTATGGCCAACCGGAATCATGAAGTCGAAATCTTCGTAGCTCGAGTACGGATTGGTCTTGCGTAGGTCGAACGCCACTCCCGAGGCGCGGGCGATCGGGCCGCTGCAACCAATCTCAAGCGCTTGTCGGGCGGTGAGAACACCAACGCCCATGGTGCGTTCCTTGAAGATCGGGTTCTCCGTCAACAAGCCTACGATCTGGTCTAGCTCGGCAGGGAACGCGGCGAGGAAAGCATCCAGTCGCTCGGCGAAGCCTTCTGGCATATCGCCTCGAAGTCCGCCTGGAACGATCCAAGACGGCATCATGCGCACGCCGGCGAACATCTCGAACAGATCCAAAATCTTCTCGCGCTGCGACATGCAGTAGAAGAACGGAGTCATGGCGCCAAGGTCGAGCGCGTGCGTGCCGAGCCAAACGAGGTGCGACGCAACGCGGCTGAGTTCCGCCAGGACGACGCGAAGGTACTGCGCACGCTTCGGAATTTCGCAGCCCAGCAACTTCTCTACCGCGAGCGCGTGGGCGAGGTTGTTCCCGTTCGCGTTCAAGTAGTCCATGCGGTCGGTCATGACCACGCATTTGCTGTACTGCTGATATTCGGCTTCCTTCTCCATTCCGGTGTGGAGGTAGCCGATGACGCACTTGCACTGGACAATCGTTTCCCCTTCTAGCTCGCAGATCACGCGGAGCACGCCGTGGGTGGAAGGGTGTTGCGGCCCCATGTTGACGACCATCGTGTTTTCGCCAATGCGCTGAAACACGGTTTCGGTCGAGGGCATGAACGTGCTTGGTGCACTCATAGAAACATTCTACGTGAAAGCCGATTTAGGTTGCAAAACGCACAAAAAAACCGGGCCGACCTCGTGGTCGACCCGGTTCGTCGTTTGCTTTAGTCCGCGAGCTGAGCGTTTGCGTTGCCACCTGCACCAGCAGCTGGACGTTCACCCTTCGGGGTCGCTTTCGCGTCGGGAGCTTCTCCTGACGCAACACCTTCCTGAGCACAACCTGCGACGATAGCCATCACTAGGACAATGGCGAGATACCAAGCGGACTTCTGCATGTTTATCAAAACCTCCAATCGGCCAGAAACTCTTCCAGCCTAGCGGATCCGCATTATACCCGCAACTAAAGAACTCGCCAAGAATGTTCTTCATTGTTGTCGCTCCCTCGTCCGCAATTTTCCTGGCAATTGCCGCAACGAGAGTGGAGGATCTGCTTACTGTCCTGCGCACTCCGGGAGCATGAGAGCAAGCCATGGCATACGGCATAAAGTCGAAAATTTGACGAACGCTTTGCTTCAAACTCCAGAAGTTGAAATTGAATCTCGGGGAGGATTCAGAGAGCAGAAATGAAGCTGGGCTTACAAGGGACCACAATCTCTGCGATAAGGGCGATGACACACTAACCACAACAAAAACGCCCCCATTCCCAAAGGGAACAGGGGCGAAGGATCTAAACCACTAAGCGTGATTTAGATTAGGTGTTAGAAACCGCCAGCTGGGTAGAAGTTTCGGAGAACAGGCTGAGTTCCGACGAAGGCGACTTCCATGAGTCGGCCTCGGTAGTTGATCGACTTAGCCGATCCGTCGGTAGCAACGTAGGTGCTGATACCGTTACAGATAGCGAGTCGAAGACCCGTTCGGTTCTCAACCGCTCGCTTTCGGGAGTGTGGGCCAGCCATCAGGTATTCGGTGCTTCCACCAAGGTTGTACTGAGCTTCTGGAACCCACTTGACGCCGTAAGCGAGAGGGTGGTTGATGCCGTCGAGCGATCCGGTCCAAAGATCCCACATGCCGCCTTCAGCAACCATGACGGTTCCGGAAACGTTGTCGATCTGGGTGTTGGAGAGCGAAGCGACAGCAGTGGTCGTTCCATTGGTCCAAGCCTGCTGAGTTCCAGGGCCAGTTCCGATTCCGAAAACGCCTTCGTATCGTGGCAAGACGCCGCCGAGTGCGTTCGAGAAGCCAGAAGCGAAAGCCTGGAAGTAGCCAGCGCCTGGGGTGGTGATGGCAGCTCGGGTGAAGACACCGAAGTGCAGGTTTCGCTGCCAAGCAGCAAGTGCTGGGTCGGTTGGCAGAGCCGTGTTCTTAGCGTGAAGCATAACGCCCCAGCTCTTGGTGTAAGGCTGAACGTCAACCTGCCAGGTCGAGATGCCGAAGAGAGCAGCGTTAGCTGGCTCGTTTCGGTGAGAGAGAGCGAACACGTCATCGTAGTCCGAAGAGTAGATGAGGTTCGAGAGACCCGTCTGCTTGAGGTTGCTGAGGGTCTGGGTGTCCTTTGCCGCTTCCTTCGCCTGAGCGAAGACTGGGAACAGGATGGCGGCGAGGATCGCGATGATGGCGATAACGACGAGGAGTTCAATAAGCGTGAATGCTTTCTTCATGGGGGCCAAATAACCTCTGAATCAATGCTGCAAGCACGAAACAATCTTCGTGCATTGCGTGTCAGGGATTGTAAAGGAATTTTTCAAAATTGAGAAGTTTCTTGAAAATATATAGTAAATTTGCTTGGACATTTAGTGAACAATTTCCATTTTGAACCTAGCGATCGGTCACGATTCCCGGCAGCGGAGGGTGATGAAGTTTCAGACATGAACATCCAACGCCGGAACAGAACGCGGAATCCATGCTTGAAGTTGACTGTGGGCTCGCAGGTTTCAAGGTTACGAGCAATCGCAGCGATCGAACTTAGGACCCCGCCTTACAACAGCAAGGGCCAACCCGAAATCGGGTTGGCCCTTGCTGTCCACTCAGCTGCTTGTTTAGCTACCTAGCTGAGCGTCGTTACTCTTAGCTTTCTCAGTAGGTGCTGGACTACCGGCACCACCGATGCCAGGGCGCGGGTACTTCGGAATCGCCTTCGGATCTGGTGGCGGTCCGCTCACGGTTTGCTCTTGAGCACAACCAGCAGCGAGCGACGCCACAACAACGACGAGCATCAACCAAGCGGACTTCTGCATATGTTTAGAAACCTCGAGCCAAATAAGAGTTCTACGAAAACGGCTCCGTGCCAACATACCCCACTTCTGTCAGTAACCCCCAAAAGTTGATCGACTCCACACTCCTGGCTGCTCGTGCCCTTACCGCTCGGCGTGTGCGATAAAGATTATCTGATTCATTTGCTGCATAAACTGAAATCGGCCGATGCGGCGAATAACCTGAAGTGGACTCAATAGTGCCTAGGTCCGCGGCGAGACCACAACAACTGATCGAAACGCTTTTATAACAGAAAAGAACGGTGATTGAGCTAGTGATTGTTGATTGCGGGGAGAACACACTCAACGGCACAAAAAAACCCCCGCTCCCAAAAGCAAAGTGCCAATGGTTGCGGGGGCAGATCGCTAAATCACAGATCGTGATTTAGAGATGACTTTCTTAGAAACCGCCAGCTGGGTAGAAGTTTCGGAGAACAGGCTGAGTTCCGACGAAGGCGACTTCCATGAGTCGGCCTCGGTAGTTGATCGACTTAGCCGATCCGTCGGTAGCAACGTAGGTGCTGATACCGTTACAGATAGCGAGTCGAAGACCCGTTCGGTTCTCAACCGCTCGCTTTCGGGAGTGTGGGCCAGCCATCAAGAACTCGGTGCTTCCGCCGAGGTTGTACTGAGCGGTTGGAGTCCACTGAACACCGTAGGCGAGAGGGTGGTTGATGCCGTCGAGCGATGCGGTCCAAAGATCCCACATGCCGCCTTCAGCAACCATAACGGTTCCGGAGACGTTTTCGATCTGAGTGTTCGAGAACGAAGGCACTGCCGTGGTCGTTCCGTTGGTCCAAGCAGCGGAGCCTGGAGCGGTTCCGATTCCGAAAACGCCTTCGTATCGTGGCAGAACGCCGCCGATCGCGTTCGAGAAGCCAGAAGCGAACGACTGGAAGTACGAGGCACCTGGGGTGGTGATCGCAGCTCGGCCGAAGACGCCGAAGTGCAGGTTTCGCTGCCAAGCAGCAAGCGCTGGGTCGGTTGGCAGAGCCGTGTTCTTAGCGTGAAGCATGACGCCCCAGCTCTTGGTGTAAGGCTGAACGTCAACCTGCCAAGTCGAGATGCCAAAGAGAGCAGCGTTGGCTGGCTCGTTTCGGTGGGACAACGCGAACGAGTCGTCGTAGTCTCCAGCGTAGATGAGGTTGGAGAGACCCGTCTGCTTGAGGTTGCTCAGCGTCTGAGTGTCCTTTGCAGCTTCCTTCGCCTGAGCGAAGACTGGGAACAGGATGGCGGCAAGAATCGCGATGATTGCGATAACGACGAGAAGTTCGATGAGTGTAAATGCTTTTCGCATCAGTATGGGCCACTACCTAAAAGGTTAAGGAACGCAACGGAGGGTCTGCCGCCCGTTTCGGGACCTAAGGCCCGCCGCTACTTGGGACCATTGTAAGACAGATTTCCCAGATTAAGAACCCATTAAGAAAAAGCAGGTATTTTTGCCAGTTTCTGCGGGAACGAATCAGGCAATTGCGGTTGTCACCATCAGGTTTGCACTAGAGGCCCACGCGGAAATGCCCAGGAACCCCAGGGCTTTCGGTTGAAATTCGCAGCTTAGCGTCCGCTGACGTCGTGCGAGCCGGTCTTTCCTTCGAAAGACTCACCGGCGTGCGGGACCATGAGGTCTTCCACGGCCGGACCACGGTCTCCGCCATCGAAGAGGACATCTTCCCCACCGAGCGGATACTCCTTTCGGAGTGGATAGCCAACCCAATCGTCGGGCAGGAGGAATCGGGTGCTCTGCTCATTTCCAGCAAAGTGAACACCAAAGAGGTCATTAACCTCGCGCTCGGGATATTCCGCGCCCATAAAGACGTCCTTCAAAGTCGGAATCGACTGGCCGTCATTTACCGACACCTTCAGGAAAATCCGGGTCGTTCGCGTGGTGGACATCAGGTTGTAGATCACCTCGAATCGTCCGTCCAGGTCTCGCGGGTGCTCCCACCGGCTGTAGTCCGCGCCGACGCACTCGACGAAGTAGTCGAACGCCAAATCCTCGTCGTCTTTGAGGAACTGCACGATCTCAACGAGTTTGTCGCGGTTCACGCAAACGTACAAGTCGCTTCGATTATTCTTCGCGCTGAGAATGGCTTCGCCAAACTTGGCCGTCAGCTTAGTGACTTCAACGGTTTCGGCAGCGATCACGAAGTTGCCTCCATGGTTGCAGGTACCGGCACCGGCATGGAAAGTGTAGAGATGGCTTCGGTTCGGGCCTTCACCGGCTCCGCAAGCTTCTCTGGCGCAAGGGTCGCGCTTTCATCCCAGTCGATGGCGCCAACTCGAATGGCATAAACGTAGCCGAGAATCCAGGTCGACATATAAACCAAGAATTCGAAGAAGCTGAAGATCATGAATTCTCGTTCGCTTCCCTTGAACGCGGCGTACCAGCCCCAGAGGAAAACGGCTTCGATGTCGAACAGGATGAAGATGATTCCGACGAGATAGAACTTGACCGGGAACCGCTCGCGAGCGTTTCCGACTGGCTCCACGCCGCACTCGTATGGAGCCGACTTGTATGGCGTTCGATTTTTCGGACCGAGCAACCAGCTCAAAGTCACGAGCGCACCGCATAGAAAAGCGGCGACGCCAACCATCACAAGGATCCCGAGGTACGACTCTCGCATCTTAGGTTGATCATACCGCGACGGGTAACTTCAATCAAATGATGCTGAGAACCCCTCTGTACGATGCCCACGTTCGACTGAATGCGAAAATCGTTCCCTTTGCGGGATACGACATGCCCGTGCAGTACGCCAGCGTCATTCACGAAGCCAAAGCCGTCCGCCATCGGGCCGGGATGTTCGATGTCTCCCACATGGCGCGACTGCGACTGGTCGGCTCCACGGTCCTTGCCGATCTTGAAAATCTGACCACCAACGACGTAAGTGTTCTGGAAGATGGCGTGGGCCAATATTCCCTCCTTCCGAACGCAACCGGCGGAGTTGTGGACGACATCATCGTCTATCGCCTGAGCGCGTTCGAATTCTATGTTGTGGTGAACGCGGCGAACCACGAAAAGGACGTGGCTTGGATCACCGCGCACCTTGACTCCTCGGTCCACTTTACAGACGAGACGGACGGCACCGCGATGATCGCCGTCCAAGGTCCATCGGCCGAAGAAATCGTTGCCTCACTATCGGAGGAAAGCGTCGTTCATCTTCCGCTATTCGGAGTAGCAAATGTCACCGTTGCCGGCATCCCCTGCTTCATTGCCCGAAGTGGCTATACCGGAGAGGACGGATTCGAGATCATCTGTCCGGCCGAGCAAGCCGATGCGCTCTGGACCGCGCTGCATGCGGCGGGGGTCGAGCCTTGTGGCCTCGCCTCGCGAGATACCCTTCGCGTCGAAGCCGGACTTCCCCTCTATGGACACGAGCTCACGGACGAAACCAGTCCCATCGCGGCTGGGCTCGGCTGGGTCGTTAGCAAAACGAAGTCATTCATTGGCAGCGAGCACGTCAATCAAGTCCGCGCCGACGGCCCGAGCACGAAGTTGCAGGGGATCCGGCTCGAAACCAAACGCCTCCTGATGCCAGGAATGGCGGTGAACCTTGACGGCGAGAAGATTGGAGAAATCACCAGCGGCGTCTACTCGCCGATGCTCGATTGCGGAATTGCCTTCGCGTATCTCCGCAGCGATGTGAAGCTAAAAACAAACGTGACCGTTGATATCCGCGGAAAGCAAGAGCCCGCTACTGTGGTCAGCAAGCGCTTCTACAAACGCGAATCGTAACAAGGCGCACAATAAGAGGTGATATGAACCATCACGTGATTTGTTCTCTCGATACGGGCAACCTGCAACACGCCAAGGAAACCGTGACTCGTCTGGCACCCCACGTGGGCGCGTTCAAAATCGGTCATGCCCTCACCTTGGGTAGCGGCCTTCACGTGGTCGAAGAACTACGCGAGGCTGGGGCAAAGAGAATCTTCCTCGACCTCAAGTTTCACGACATCCCAAACACCGTCGCCCTTGCCGTCCATGAAGCGGCCAAATATGGCGTTTGGATGATGACGGTTCACATCTCGGGCGGCCCAGCCATGTTGCAGGCGGCGGTCGAACAGGCACGGTCCTTCGGCGAAGATCAGCGCCCGCTTCTGGTCGGCGTCTCCGTGCTTACTTCGCTCGACGAAGAAACCTTGCACCGCGATCTCGGCATTAATCGCCCGCTAGAATCGCAGGTGCTGGAGCTCAGCAAAATGGCCATCGACAACGACCTTGACGGCGTGGTCTCAAGCCCGCATGAGGCCGCCGCGATTCGAAATGCCGTTGGGCACAGCCCGATCATCGTGACTCCGGGCATTCGGATGGCCGACTCCGCAACGCACGACCAGAAGCGAGTCGCCGACGCCAAAACGGCGCTGGCCAACGGCAGCAGCTACCTTGTCATCGGTCGCGCGCTGAGTGAATCCCAAGATCCGCTGGCAACCTTAGCTCAGTTCGGTTTGATGCCGGAAAACTAAGCGGGTAACCTTCAGATTCATGAGCGAGCTACTCAAACTCGGTGCCCCAAACGAACGGCCTCGCGCGCCCAAACCCGGCGAAGTTGAACTCAATTTCACCGAACAAGGCGTTGCAGAACTTGAAGCACTCGTTTCGCACTATCCGAACAAGAAAGCCTGCATTCTTCCGGCTCTTTGGCTCGCTCAGCGTGAATACGGCGGTTACCTCAACGGACCCGCGATTGCAGAAGTCGCCTTCCGACTCGGCCGTGCCTATGCCGAAGTGGAAGGCGTCGCAACCTTCTACACGCTGTACAACACCGCTCACCAGCCGGGCCGACACAAGTTGGAACTCTGCACCTGCCTTAGCTGCATGGTCAACGGAGCCTTCGACCTGCGCGACTACATCCGAGAGAAGCTCGGAGTCGGTCACGGCGAGACCACCGCGGACGGCGAATTCACCTTTGAAGAAGTCGAGTGCCTCAACGCTTGCGACCGCGCGGTCGTGATGCAGGTTGGCGACGAGTATTACGGTCCGCTCGACAAGCCTGGCATTGACGCTTTGCTCGAAAAGCTCCGCACCTCGCCCGAGAACACCGTCATCAAGTACGCGAACGCCGTTGTGCGAGTTCAGCTTCGCAAAGACGAAGCACCGACGGCCTGATGAGTACGACCTACTCTTGGATTCAGGAAGAAGCTTGGGCCGCAAACCAGCGTATCGGTGCGGAGAAACTCGCCGCGCTGACGTGGGGCAACGCGAGCGCGGTTGAGCGAACCTCGGGCGTTTTTGCCATCAAGCCGTCCGGCGTACCCTACGAAAACCTGAATGTCGAGGACATGGTCATTTGCTCGATTGAAGATGCCTCGGTTGTTTACGGCAACAAGAAGGCCTCCAGCGATGCAATCACCCATGCGGCGCTGTACCGAGCGTTCCCCGAGATCGGCGGAATCGTCCACACGCACTCGCCCAAGGCAACCGCTTGGGCGCAAACCGGGCTGGACCTGCCGTGCCTGGGCACAACCCACGCAGATCACTTTGCGGGCCCAGTTCCTTGCACCCGCCCACTAACTCCCGAGGAAATCGCTGAAGCCTACGTGCTCAATACCGCGGTTGTAATCATCGAGACATTCGAGAAGCGCGGCCTGAACCCGGCAGCAATTCCGGCCGTTTTGGTTGGGCAACATGGTCCGTTCACGTGGTCAGAATCAGCCACGGGTGCAGTGGATAATGCCATCGCCCTCGAGGCTTGCACCGCGATGGCCTTTGATATGTTCAACCTCACCGGGAATCTCGTCCCGATTCCCGATGCGCTGCTTCGCTATCACTACGAACGCAAGCACGGCCCCAAGGCGACCTACGGTCAGTGAGCAAACTCGACGCCGCCATCCGCTTTGCCGCCGAAAGGCATGAGGGCCAATGGCGGGATGGAGAGTTTCCGTTGCCTTACATCACACATCCGGTGGAAGTGCTTCTCAACCTACGCAACGTTGGCCAGGTCACCGACGAGGACATGTTAGTAGCAGCCGTGCTGCACGATTTGCAGGAAGAAACTCAAACCACGAACGAAGAGATCTGCTCCATTTTTGGAAATAAGGCCGCCATCCTGGTGAGTGAACTCACCCGAGTTGAACCCCTTGAGATCGAAATTGCGAGCCTAAGAAAGGAGCAGATTTTCGAATTGAGAACGCAGTACTTGCTCCAAGGAATTGAGGAGATGAGTTCAGAAGCGAAGGCCATCAAACTTGCGGATCGACTGTCAAACCTTCGCGAAGCCAAACGTACGCGCAGCGAAGGGCGTGTGGAGCGATACAAAGTCCAAACAAAACGGATTCTGAAATTCATTCCAGAATCCGTTAATCCCGCACTTTGGCGAGCCGTTCGAGCGGAACTCCGCTAGCCGCCTGGTCCCCGGCGCATCGTCACCTGACCGACGTAGCCACCGATGATGAACGGGAACTTGCCCGGCGTTACGTGATAGTGCATGCCCCGATCCTTGTCCTCGTGGGCATTAAAGCCATTGAGCGGATTGGTCTTTGAGTCTTTTGCCATCACTCCATCACCCTCGTAGGGCCCGTAGACCGGAATGCCGTCGAATCCAAAGCCGATGATTGGGGAGTGCTCATCTCCGTTGTCCGCGAGCGGAGTGTTCACGCAAATCGGATATTTGTGATAGTGGTACTGATAGTTCGGCGCTGGGTGTCCGCAGCAGCGATCCATCAGGTCCACTGCCCATTCCATGTTTCCATCGAACGGGTTGAAGAACACGACGCCGTTCACTGCGAGACCAACTGGTCCCATTGGGAGTGCCCGATTTCGATTGTCTTGCGTCATCGGTACGGCACTTGGATTCAGCTTCGGCTCGATCGCCAACCGGAAGTTTCCGGGGAATTCTTGAATGTAGTTCGGGTCATACCCTTGGGTTCCGTACGTATCCGGGAACTTGGCGGTGGGATGGTTGGGCACGTTTCGGTTTGCGAAGCGGAACGTGCTTGACCCATCGAAGGTCAGGACAACGTTGTCGGGCACGAACTTTGTCTCTTTGACCAACTGCCCGTTTGCGTCCAGGAATCCGGGCTTGAGCCAAGAGGTCATCGCACCTAGGAATGGAGTTTCCCAGCGGCCAGCCTGATAGAACAGGCGGTCGGCATTCTTGTAATCAATCTTGAGCGGAGCCGCCGCGCTTGGCTGGACGACTTCGCCCGGCTTGGCCTGGAAGTACCATCTGCCGCCCAGATGGACCAGATTCTCTGGTGCCGGAGCTTTTTCGGCGGTCGGCTTTGCCTTCGGCTCTTTCAGCCCCCTCAGCGATCGCGAGTGTTGTGTGAGCTCGAAATCGTCGATGAAGAAGTACGAGCCCTTCTTATCCTTTGAGGCTCCATTCTTAAACTCGACCGAGATCTTCACCGAGTCCACTTCGGCAAAAGGCAAAAGCTCTTCGAAGTCATAAGTCCGCCAAGCTTCGGCTCCCTGCTTCCCTTCCTTTCCATTGATGGCGAGGTCGGCGCGGGATTTAGTGACCTCGCGGTAGATGAATCGTTCCGCCGTATCCAAGGCGTTGCTGCCGTTCTTCGAGAGGAAAGTGATCTTCATGATCAGCGTGTCTTTGTCGACTTTGAAGCCATCTTCCGCGAGTCCACGGAAGACGAATCGGATCCACTACCCTTTCGCTTGATCCAGCCCGGTAACCGTCGCGGAGACCTTTCCTTCGGGCTTGCTGGAGTTGAACGCGATTCCAGGTGAGGAAATTTCGTCCTGATAGCCCGCAAACAGGTACTCGGCCTGCCCGGAGAGTTCGAATCCAGACGGGGCGGTTTTCGCCGCGTTTGCCGCATCGAAGGAGCCGTTCGGAACCAGATTGGCCACCGTTTCATCCTTTGCCGAAAGTGCGCACATGAGTAACAAAGTGTTGATCATTCTTTTCTCCTGCGCAACATGCTGCCGGTTGGCGGTGAGGATTTCGTGAGCAAACTGGCCCATTTGACTTGGTGCAGAAATCGCGAGCGGTTACGATATCCGCATGGCCAAGAAGAAAGTCCTTCCTCGTGAGAAGCCAACGCCGGTCGCAACCCCGCCTCACCTTCAAGTTTTCGGCTGGCTCGCCGGGAAAAAGCCGGTGCCGCACCAGGTGGAAGACAACAAAAAGTAGACCTTCAAAAATGGGCGAAACCTGTTTCTGGTTTTCGCGTCATACAGGTGTGGGAAGCGAAAGCGACTCACATGTTCCTCCATACTCCCTCATAAACAGGCGCCCTCCCCCAGGGCGCCTTCTTAATGTGCGCCTTCTCCATTCGCGGCTCGCCGGTACACTCCCGAAACCTTGACCGAAGTGTTCTTGAGCGTGGTCATTCCCGCTTATAACGAGGAGGACCGCCTGCCGCGAACCTTGGCCCGATTGCAGGAGTATTACGGAGCGCAATCCTATACCTTTGAGGTCATCGTGATGAGCGATGGCAGCAAGGACGGCACGGTGGCCCTCGCGCAGGCTTTTGCCGCGAACGATTCCCGATTCCGCGTGGTTGATAGCCAGCCGAACCGGGGCAAAGGGTACGTGGTTCGAACCGGGATGTTGCAGGCGCGGGGGCAATACGTTCTGTTCTGCGATGCCGACCTTGCGACGCCTCAAGAGGAGACCGAGAAGCTCTTGCCGAAGCTGGAAGCCGGGTTTGATGTCGCGATTGGAAGCCGTCCTTTGCGAGATAGCAACCTCGAAGTTCGCCAGCCATTTTATCGAGAAGCCCTTGGCCGGATGGCGAACAAGCTGATTCAGATCGTCGCCGTTCCGGGCATTCGCGATACCCAGTGCGGTTTTAAGATGTTCAACGCAAAGGCGAATGCCGACATTTTTTCTCGCTGCAAGCTAGACGGATTTAGCTTCGATTTTGAGGCGCTGATGATTGCTCGTGACTTGGGTTATCAGGTTTCCGAGGTTCCGATTCGGTGGATGAATCAGGAAGGCAGCAAGGTCAACATCTGGCGGGACTATCCGCGTGTTTTCCGCGACCTTTTCAAGCTTCGGCTGATGGGCAAGGCCCGCCGACTGGCCAAAAACTAAGCTCATGAATCCCGGCGAATACGACAAAATGCGCCGTCTGGAGGACGAGTATTGGTGGTTCGTCGGTCGCCGCGAGCTTGCGCTGAAGCTGGTTCAAGAGTTCTTCCCGTCTGCGCCGGACGTACTTGACCTCGGTTGTGGCACTGGGGTGGTGATGGCGGAGACCGCAAAGTTTGCCAACTCCGTTACCGGGCTCGATATGAGCGAGTTTGCGTTGCGGTACTCGGTTGAACGCGGCATCAACGAGGTTGTTCAGGGCGACGGAACGGCGATTCCGTTTGCCGATGAGTCGTTCTCGGCGATCATTGCCCTCGATATTTTCGAGCACATCGAGGATCACCAGGCGGCCTATCGCCAGGCGTTTCGGGTGCTCCGTCCCGGCGGGATTTTGGTGCTGAGCGTTCCGGCGTTTCGGTCGCTTTGGAGCAAGCATGATGTTGCGCTACACCACTTTCGGCGGTATACGCGGTCCGAGGTTCGGGCTTGTTTAAGTTCGGCTGGATTTTCGCCGGAGGTGTTGTCTTACGCGGTGTTCCTGCTCTTCCCTTTGGTCGTGCTGTCCCGCGTGCTCGAGCGGTTCCGCCCGGGGCCAGCGGCGGCTTCGCTGCCGACCGTTCCGGCTTGGCTCAACCAGCTGCTCATATGGCTGCTGCGAAAAGAGGCCCGCGTGATCTGGAAAGGCACCGCCCTCCCCTGGGGCAGCAGCGTGGTCGCCGTAGCCCGAAAACCCCGCTAGGTACACTCCTCCTCCCCGCGTGGGGATATAGCTCAGTTGGTAGAGCGCTGCAATCGCACTGCAGAGGTCAGGGGTTCGAATCCCCTTATCTCCACCAAACTCACAAAATGTCCATACCGGACACATGGGTAACAAATCGTTCCGGACACATAGGTTACACCTTGAATGCCCCGAAGGGGTTGTCTAGCGGTTGAAGGCATTTTTCGTCTAGGTCGATGTAGCCGAGGTCGTAGTC
>Ga0247843_1003327_pt1 | contig 26713 bp, 21 predicted proteins | sample LaCruzMarch2017__FD_192420 | JGI IMG/M metagenome (GOLD analysis project Ga0247843, IMG submission 192420) | Freshwater microbial communities from meromictic Lake La Cruz, Castile-La Mancha, Spain - LaCruzMarch2017_8m | ecosystem: Environmental > Aquatic > Freshwater > Lake | place: Spain... | reverse complement strand
AAGGTAGGCAAAGGGCAGCGCCAAGACCATCATGACAAGACAACTCAGGGGGTAAAACATTTTTTTCCAAAATTGGATTTCGTATTTTTGAGCCGATTGGCCGTTGGAGTGAAGGTGGCGGATGTACTGGAACAAATCCACGGTTCCCATGCGTTCCGGACGCAATACGGCCGCTGACACCATTTCAGCGCTGACTTTATTGAGCCAGGTCAGTTGCTCTTGTCGGGTTGTGACTGCGTTGCTTGCGTCTGGATTGGAGGTGTTGAATTCGGTGCGATCAACGCCTTGTAAAACCCAAGACTCTCCGGGCCCAAATACGCCGCTTTGCGCTTGCGTTAGGGAAACAATCTTCCCTCGGTTGTCGAATTCAAAAATACGTACGTCTTTCATGTGGGCATCAGAATCCAACGAGCCCACGTTCACAGCAAAGCTGCTGTAGGTTTGCTTTTCTTTGATCCACGCCCCTGTTTTCCCCACCGTAATGCGCCCGCCAAATTTGGCTTTTAAAAGCTGGGCTGTTTTGTCCGCTAGCGGCGCAACATAATCACCAACGGCGAAGGTGAAAACCACAAAAAATGAACCCAGAAACAACAAGGCCCGCAGCGCCTGCCACGGCCCCAAACCGCTGGTTCGCAAAATAGTGAACTCAGAGCTCTGCGCGAACCGCGCCATCACAAAAATACTCCCGATTAACACTGTAATCGGCATCAGCTCGTAAATGTGATTGGGGATCAGCAAGGCGACGTAGATCAGCGCTTGGGCTACGGAATATCCCAAGGCGGCATCCCGCCCAATCGCACGTAATTCGTCGACAAAGTCAAAAAAGAAAAAGAGGGCAATAAATGCCAAAGTGATTGCCGCTACGGCAATCACCACTTCGGTATACAAAAGCCGGCGCAGGGTTTTCATGGGCGCTTCCCAGAAACCGTGGCAGCCCGCGGGGAGCGTTTAAAAAGCATGTTGGCCCACTGGTTATGGCGGGCGGCCAACATCAGCAAACCCAAGCCCAAAGCCCCGCCGTGCAGAAGGAGTAAAAACAAGCCCACGGGAATCTTGCCAGATTCGACCCAGTTGCGCCCCAAAATAAGAAAATTGAAATACAACACAAACACCATGAACGCAAAGAATAAATTGCCGGTTCGACCGGCCCGTGGATTCGATCCCGCTGAGGCTAATGCGATGAGCATGAGATTAAAGGCCGTCAAAATCAGACCCGCCCGCCAAGAAAATTCGCCCATGCTGGCAAGGCTAGGCGTGACGAACAATTGCAGCGTCGTCATCGTACTGGTGGGGAGGTAATTACGAGTTGACGTGTCATCGACGCCGATTTTTGTTACATAGCGGTCAAACGTTGTAATCGAGTAATCGGCTTTGCCTGCGCTTTTTTCTAAACGTTGGCCGTTTTCTAAAACCAAGAATTTATCTTGCCCGATGACCTCAATCTTTGCGCTTAAGGCCGAAGAAATAGTCTCCTTGCCTTGCTCGCGCGTCGCCATAAACACATTCGATCCTGCTGGTTTGTTATCGGGATCTTTCTCTAAGAAAAATACCCGGTTGCCATTGGATGATTCTTGGAATTGTCCGGGTTCAACCCGGGCTAAGTCACTGCGTTTTTCATAGGTATCGCGAAGATCTTCAATGCGACTAAAAGCCCACGGCAAGATCAAAAATGCGAGTAAAAATATGACCACAAAAATAGGCCAAGCAAAGCGTGAAATGGGCTTTAGCAAAGACAACAAGCCCCGCCCACTGCCAAACCAAATCACCATCTCGCTGTCGCGGTACATCCGGGTCAGGACGTTGATGATCGCGATAAACAAACACAAGGCAAGAATCGTAGGCAGGTCCGCTAAAACGGTATAGCCCATGATGACAATGACATCGGAGGGGTTAAAAACGCCACGCGATGCCTCTCCAAGGGTTCGAATCACGGTCATAGTCATCACCACAGTGACCAATACGACCAAGGTAGCCCCAAAAGTACGGGCGAGTTCTTTGCGGATAGAGTTATGGAATAACATTGGACGCGATATTAAAGGCTAAATGATGAACTTTGAACTTCAAGAAATCGGATTGGTGGGCGCTGCCCGCGAAAAATGTGATGTTTTGGTGCTTTTGGTGCCTAAAAACTTCAAAGCAACCAAAGACGCATTGTCTCAACTCGTGGCCCAAGCCCTGAAAGTGGGTGATTTGGAGGCTGGCGTAGGCAAGGTATTGCCGATGTACCGCCCAACCCAAGCGCTTGCAACTCGCCTGGTTTTGGCAAGCGCTGGAGATGGAACCTTTGCTGAAGTTCGAAAAGCCATTGTGGCCGCGCTTGGGGCAAGCAAATCCCCTGGTATGAAAAAACTGACGGTTTGCTTTGCGTCTCCCGCCAAAGAAGATGCGGTTCGCTCGGCCGTGTTGGCGGTGGCCGATGCAACCTATGTCTACAACACCACCCACTCCAAACCCCCGTCAAGAAGCTTGCAACAGATCCGCCTCTTGGCAACCAACGCCACGCAACTGATTTCGGTGTTTGACCGCGCGGTTGCGACTGTGAGCGGCGTTGAACTAGCTAAAGAATGGGCCAACCGTCCGGCAAATTTCGCCACACCGAGCTTGCTTGCCAAAGCGGCGCAAGCCTTGGCGCAACATCCCAAAATCACTTGTGAGGTATTCGGCCCCAAAGAGGTTGAAAAGCTGGGCATGGGATCTTTTTTAGCAGTGGCCCAAGGCTCTGACGAGCCGCTGCGGTTTATCGTTTTGCGTTACTCCGGGGCTGCGAAAACCCAAGCTCCGACCGTGGTGATCGGCAAGGGCATCACGTTTGACAGTGGCGGGATTTCGATCAAACCTGCCCCTGAGATGGATGAAATGAAGTTCGATATGTCGGGCGCTGCCAGCGTATTGGGATTGTTCAAGTCCTTGTCCATGCTCAAGCCCGCGGTGAATGTCGTCGGCTTGATTCCTGCCTGCGAAAACCTGATCAATGGCAAAGCCGTTAAACCGGGTGATGTGGTGACAAGCATGAGCGGCCAAACCATCGAAATATTGAATACCGACGCCGAAGGGCGCTTGGTTTTGTGTGATGCCCTGACCTATGCGGAACGCTTTAAGCCTGCGGCGGTGGTTGATATTGCGACCCTTACCGGTGCGTGTGTGATCGCTTTAGGCGCCGTGCGCAGTGGTATGTTTTCTAGCCACGACGGCTTGGCCCAGTCTTTAGAGAGTGCGTCTCAGCGATCGCAAGACCTGTGCTGGCGCATGCCTTTGGACGACGAATACGCAGAAGGCTTAAAAACTAACTTTGCTGACGTTGCTAATGTGGCGGGACGAGCGGGCGGGGCGATTACAGCTGCCAAATTTTTACAGCGCTTTACAGAAAAATTCCCTTGGGCCCACCTCGACATCGCCGGCAGCGCTTGGAAAAGCGGCCCCCAAAAGGGTGCGACCGGTCGGCCGGTGGGTTTGTTGCTTGAATTTATCTTGCCCCCGACCAAAGTCAAGTGACCGAGATTGCGTTCCACTTTGGTGCCCCCGACAAACGGGGCTACGCCCTGCGCTTGATTCGCAAAGCCGTAGGATCGGGCGCCAAGTTGTGGGTGCTTGGCGAGGGCCCTTTGTTACAAGAACTCGACAGTGCGCTTTGGTCTCTCACTGAAACCGAGTTTTTAACCCATTGTCTTTTCGATGCCCCCGAAGACATTCTCTCGCGCAGTAGCGTGGTGTTGGTCCCCGCACACGTACAGCAAAGCCATCCTGAATTCCCCATTTTGGTGAATTTGAGTAGCCAAATGCCTTCCGGTTTTGAGGTGTACACGCGAGTGATTGAAGTCGTTAGCACGGAAGACGACGACAAGGATTCGGCTCGCAACCGCTGGAAGGCCTACACGCAATTGGGCTATGCGATTTCCCGTCACGACTTGAATTTACGCTCTTAAATTTTTCTAGAAATTTTGAGGTTATCGGTGACTTCCCTCTATTAGCTTGGCAAAATTTAGGGTATGGTTCTGCCCGTGGAATATAAATTCACGATTTTTGTTAGTCTTTTCAATTTTTTGGAGTTCTTATGCAATTCAAAGTTAAAAGTGCTTTGACAGTCTTGGCTGTTGCAGCCCTGTTGGTCGCTTGCGGTAAAAAAGAAGCTGCTGCGCCTGCCGCTGCTGCTGATCCGGTCGTAAAAATTGGCCACGTTGGCCCAACCAGCGGTGCCATTGCCCACTTGGGTAAAGACAACGAAAACGGCGCCATCATGGCGATTGAAGAACTCAACGCCGCTGGCGTGATGATTGACGGTAAAAAAGTCAAGCTCGAGTTGATGGCTGAAGACGACGCAGCTGATCCTAAGCAAGGCACTGCCGTTGCTCAGAAATTGGCCGATGCCAAAGTTGCCGGCGTAATCGGTCACTTGAATTCTGGAACCTCTATCCCAGCTTCCAAAATTTACAGCGATGCTGGAATTCCTCAAATTTCTCCTTCTGCTACCAATCCTAAGTACACACGCCAAGGTTTCAAAACCACTTTCCGCGTTGTGGCTGACGACGTGCATCTCGGTAGCACATTGGGCAAATACGCAGTGGGCACCCTCAAAGGTAAAGCAATCGCTGTGGTTGATGACCGCACTGCTTACGGCCAAGGCGTAGCTGAAGAGTTCGTTAAAGCCGTTGAAGCTGCTGGCGGCAAGATTGTTGCTAAAGAGTTCACCACGGACAAAGCAACCGACTTCAACTCCATCTTGACCACCATCAAAGGTAAAAAGCCTGACGTCGTGTTCTTCGGCGGTATGGACGCAGTTGCGGGCCCTATGCTCAAGCAAATGAAATCCTTGGGCATCAAAGCCAAGTTCATGGGCGGCGACGGCATCTGCTCCACTGAGTTGATCAAACTCGCTGGCGATGCAGCCGGCGAAGACCAACTGTTTTGCGCTGAAGCGGGTGGCGTTGAAGGCGAAGCCAAAGTGGGCATGGACGACTTCAAAGCGAAGTTCAAAACCAAGTTCAACGCTGACGTTCAAGTCTACGCTCCTTACGTTTACGACTCCGTGAAGATCATGGTTGCTGCCATGGTTGCTGCTAACTCTTCTGACCCCGCTAAATACCTCCCCGTATTGGCTGCAACAAAAGACTTCAAAGGCGTCACTGGCCCCATCACGTTTGACGAAAAAGGCGACATCAAAAATGGCGCTTTGACTCTGAAAACCATCCGTGGCGGACAGTTGGTAACTTTGGCTGTGATTCGCTAATTGATGCGAAAAGCACGCTAAATTTTTAGCCAAGCTACCAAAAGGGAGTGCCTGAAAAGGCGCTCCCTTTTTTTATGCTTTCAGGTGCAGTCACTCCGAGGCAAGCATCAAAGACAGGTTAGAATCGACGGTTCTGGAGAGGTGGATGAGCGGTTTAAGTCACACGCCTGGAAAGCGTGCGAGGGGTCAAACCCTCCGCGGGTTCGAATCCCGCCTTCTCCGCCAGAAATAGCAAATAAAACGGGCCCCTGTGGCCCGTTTTTTTCGTTTGCGTCACCTCAACGCCACAAATCGCGGCAAAAAATGATGCATCGCAGCAGTAGACAGGCATTTAGTCCTTACACTTCGCGCTCACTGCGTATTTTTTGGCTTTCCGTTGGAGTTCCCTGATGAAGTTTCGCTTTCCCATCATCATCATCGATGAAGATTTTCGCTCCGAGAACACCTCGGGTTTGGGTATCCGCGCTTTGGCTGATGCCATTGAATCGGAAGGGTTCGAGGTCTTGGGCGTGACGAGTTATGGCGACTTAAGCCAATTTGCGCAGCAACAAAGCCGTGCGAGTGCTTTTATTTTGTCGATTGATGACGAAGAATTCACGCCCGGGCCTGACTTAGACCCTGCCGTTTTGAATCTTCGGCAATTCATTGCGGAGGTGCGCAGAAAAAACCTAGATGTTCCGATTTATGTCTACGGCGAAACCAAAACCTCGCGCCATATTCCCAATGACATTTTGCGGGAGTTGCATGGGTTTATTCATATGTTTGAAGACACCCCAGAGTTTGTCGCTCGCCATATTATTCGAGAAGCCAAGAGTTACCTCGAAGGCGTTCAGCCGCCGTTTTTCAAAGCGCTGTTGGACTACGCAGAAGACGGCTCTTACTCTTGGCATTGCCCAGGGCATTCGGGTGGCGTTGCTTTCCTTAAAAGCCCAGTGGGGCAAATGTTCCACCAGTTTTTTGGTGAAAATATGTTGCGGGCTGACGTGTGTAATGCGGTAGAAGAACTGGGGCAGTTACTTGACCATACCGGACCGGTTGCGGCTTCCGAGCGCAACGCGGCTCGGATTTTCAATGCGGACCACTGCTTTTTCGTAACCAACGGAACCAGTACTAGTAACAAAATGGTGTGGCACCACACGGTAGCTCCAAACGATGTGGTGGTGGTGGACCGCAATTGCCATAAGTCGATTCTTCACGCCATCATCATGACCGGGGCGATCCCCGTTTTCTTGAAACCCACGCGAAACCACTTTGGCATTATCGGCCCGATCCCTAAGAGTGAGTTTGAGCCGGCCACGATCAAAGCCAAAATCAAGTCCAACCCGCTGGTTAAAGAGCACTTGGCCGATGTGGATATCAACATGATCAAGCCCCGGGTTTTGACTCTCACGCAGTCCACCTACGACGGCGTTTTGTACAACACCGAGACGGTCAAAGGCTTGCTTGATGGCTATGTCGAAAACATCCATTTTGATGAAGCTTGGCTGCCTCACGCTGCGTTTCACCCGTTTTACGGAACCTACCACTCGATGGGTAAAAATCGTGCGCGTCCTAAAGAGGCCATGGTGTACGCAACCCAGTCGATTCACAAACTGCTGGCCGGTATTAGCCAAGCGAGCCATGTATTGGTTCAAGACTCGCAAACCGTCAAGCTCGATAAGCATTTGTTTAACGAAGCCTATTTGATGCACACCTCGACCAGCCCGCAGTACAGCATCATTGCCAGCTGTGACGTGGCGGCGGCCATGATGGAGCCTCCCGGTGGGACGGCTTTGGTAGAAGAGAGTATTGCCGAGGCTTTGGACTTTCGCCGTGCGATGCGCAAGGTCGATGAAGAATACGGCGATGACTGGTGGTTCAAAGTTTGGGGCCCCGACAAACTCGTGGACGAAGGCATTGGGCGGGCGGACGACTGGATCATCAAAGGCGAATCCGCAAAAGCCAAGGCTGGCGTGAATTGGCACGGCTTTGGCAAGATGGCGACGGGCTTTAATATGCTCGATCCGATTAAATCGACCATCGTCACGCCGGGGATGGACTTGAACGGCAAGTTTGCCAAAACCGGTATTCCCGCCAGTATCGTGACCAAGTTTTTAGCAGAGCACGGCGTGGTGGTTGAAAAAACCGGGCTTTACAGCTTTTTCATCATGTTCACCATCGGCATTACCAAAGGCCGTTGGAACAGCATGTTGACGGCCTTGCAGCAGTTCAAAGATGACTACGCAAAAAATCAGCCCATGTGGCGCGTGCTCCCCGAGTTCTGCCAGAAATACCCCAAGTACGAAAAGATGGGCCTGGCGGACTTGTGCCAGCATGTGCATCAGCTTTATGCCAAGTACGACATCGCGCGCTTAACGACGGATATGTATTTAAGCGACCTCACCCCCGCGATGAAGCCCAGCGACGCCTACGCACACATTGCCCTTCGCAAAACGGAGCGGGTTGAAATTGATCACCTGGAAGGCCGAATCACGGTGGGACTTGTCACGCCGTATCCACCGGGAATTCCTTTGTTGATTCCTGGCGAAGTTTTCAACAAGAAAATTGTGGATTACTTGAAGTTCGCTCGCGAATTTAACGCCCAGTGCCCCGGTTTTGAAACCGACATCCATGGCCTGGTGGAAGAAGAGGGCGCAGACGGCAAAAAGCATTATTTTGCGGACTGCGTTCGCTAAGCCGAGAACGATGGAGGGAGCTAACTCAGTTAGCCCTCCGCCATCACGCCCATGGTTTTGCTGAAACCGCCATCCACATAGGTGATTTCAGCGGTCACGCCCGCAGCGAGGTCGCTCATTAAAAACGCGGCGACGTTGCCGACATCTTCGGTTGTGACATTGCGCCGAATCGGTGAGGCATTCGCCACTACGCCCATCAGGCGGCCAAAGTCTTTGATGCCGCTAGCTGCAAGGGTTTTAATGGGGCCTGCGCTGATGCCGTTGACCCGAATGCCTTTGGCTCCAACGGCCTCCGCCAAATAACGAACCGATGACTCCAGCGAGGCTTTGGCCAAGCCCATGGTGTTGTAGTTCGGGATGATGCGCTCTGCGCCAAGGTAGGTGAGGGTGAGCAAGGCCGCCTTCGGGCTCAAAAACGGAAGGGCCGCTTTGGCCATGGCTGGGAAGCTGTAGGCGCTGATGTCGTGGGCAATTTTGAAACCCTCGCGGCTTAAGCCTTCTAAGAAATTTCCGGCAATGGCTTCGCGCGGCGCAAAGCCGATGCTGTGGACAAAGCCGTCAAATTGGGGCCAATGGGCTGACAAATCAGCAAAGAGTTTGTCAATTTGGGCGTCGTCACCGACATCGCAATCAAAGATCAAGGTGGAGTTAAAGTCAGCCGCAAACTCCGTAATGCGGTCTTTAAAGCGTTCGCCCACGTAGCTAAAAGCCAGTTCGGCACCTTGTTCATGGCATGCTTTGGCAATCCCATAGGCAATAGAGCGGTTAGACAACACGCCGGTGATCAACAATTTCTTACCTGCTAAAAAGCCCATTTCAATTTCCTCAAAAAATACCTCGGTCTGAGGCAGAATTGTCGCATGCGTTTACTGGCTAGCCTCCTGCTGTTTCTACTGAGCCTTCCGGCTTGGGCAGCGCATGGCTATTCTTTGTGGGGAGACCTGCAATACCCTGCGGGGTTTGGTCATTTTTCCTATGTCAACCCGCAAGCCCCCAAGGGGGGAGAGTTGCGTTTAGTCAGTAACCAACGCACCTCCACGTTTGACAAGTACAACCCCTTTACCGTCAAAGGCTCGGCCCCAGCGTATCTCAGCAGCCTGCTTTTTGATACCTTGCTTTCTGGGGCCCTTGATGAAACTGCCGCAGCCTACGGTTTGCTGGCGCAAGAGGTCCAAGTCTCCGCTGACGGGTTGTCTGCCACCTTCGTCATTCGAGAGGCGGCCCGATTTCACAACGGCGACCCGGTGTTGGCCTTGGATGTGAAACATAGCTTTGACACCCTCAACAGTGCTTTGGCAGCGCCGGGGTACCGAACCGCTTTGGAAGACGTTGCGGGGGCAGACGTGATCGGCTTACGCACCATTCGGTTTCGCTTTAAACACCCCAACCGCGAGTTGCCGTTAACGGTGGGCGGATTACCTGTTTTTAGCCACCAATGGGGCAGGGTGGGTGGCGTTGCCAAACCGTTTGACCAAGTCGTTATGGATATTCCAATAGGCAGCGGGCCCTACAAAATTGGTCCCGTTAATTTTGGGAAAGACATCAGCTATGTACGAGACCCAAAGTACTGGGCCAAAGACCTCCCGGTGCGCGTGGGGAGTGCCAATTTTGACCGCATCACCGTCAAAATTTACAAAGACAATACCGCGCGGCTCGAAGCTTTAAAAGCGGGCGAGTTTGATTTGATGCGGTTTTTTTCTGCGGGCGACTGGGCCCGTCGCGTGACGGGGAAAAAGTTTGATTCGGGTGAGTTGGTTAAAGCCGAATTAACCCACCGCTTGCCGACCGGTTTTCAAAGTTATGTGTTGAATACCCGCAGAGCCAAACTCCAAGATGTGCGGGTTCGACAAGCCTTAGGATTAGCGATTGACTTTGAGTGGATGAATCGCCAAATGTTTTACGGCGCTTACCAACGCGTGCAAGGCCTTTTTGGCAATACTCAATGCCAAGCGAAAAGCGAGCCCGATGTCAGTGAGAAATCACTCATGGAGCCATTGAACGCCCATATTCCCAGCGCAGCGTGGGGGCCGATGGTGTCAGCCCCGCGCACCGATGGTGAAAACAGTTTGCGCAACAACTTGCGACAAGCGCAGGCCTTACTCAAAGAAGCGGGGTGGACGTACCGCGAGGGCGCTTTGCGCAACGCCCAAGGCGAGCCATTGGAGCTTGAGTACCTTGACAGCAACGAAGCCGGGGCGCGGGTGGTGACGCCGTGGGCGCGAAATTTAGAAAAAATTGGCGTGAAATTAGTTTTCCGCCCAGTGGATTTCGCCTTGTACCAACAACGCTTGCAAAAGTTTGAGTTTGATATCACTTCGATGGCTTACCAGGGAACCCATAACCCAGGCCAAGAGTTTGCTGATTTGTTTGGTAGCAAGGCCGCAGATACTGAAGACTCAGGCAACCATGCCGGACTTAAAAACCCAGCAGTAGATGCCTTGATAGTCAAAATGACAGGCGCAAAAACCAAATCGGAATTGATCAGTGCTTGCAAAGCCTTAGACCGTGTGATTGGCCACAGCTACCTTCTCTTGCCCCAATGGTCTGCTGCGAGCCATCGTTTGGCCTACAACGCTTGGAAATTGCAGCAGCCGCCCCGCATGCCGCCTTACGCACAAGGCGAAACCTGGGCGATAGACACTTGGTGGGCTAAATAATGCTTTTGTATATTTTTAAACGCCTCGCGCTCATGGTGCCTACTTTGTTTGGTGTCTTGTTGCTGACCTTCGTGGTGATTCAGTTTGTTCCTGGCGGGCCGGTGGAGCAATATTTAGCTGAAGCCAAGTCGAGTGCAGGGGGCGGGACTGCGGAGGGCGCAGGCCTAAGCTACCGAGGCGCTCAGGGAGTGGACCCCAAGCGCATTGCCCAAGCCAAAGCCTTGTATGGTTTTGACAAGCCGGCGCCCGAACGATTTTGGCAAATGTTGGTGCAGTTTGCGCACTTTGATTTAGGTAAGAGCTTTTTCCAAAACCGCGATGTGTCCGAACTGTTATGGGAAAAATTACCCGTGTCGATGAGTTTAGGGCTCTGGACTTTTTTTATCAGTTATCTGATTGCTGTTCCCTTGGGTGTAGCCAAAGCCGTTCGCGCCGGTTCGCGTTTTGACTTCGTTACCACGCTAATTATTTTGGTGGGGTACGCCATCCCAGGTTTTGTTTTAGGCGTGGCGCTTTTGGTTATTTTTGGTGGACAGCTGCAGTGGTTTCCCTTGCGCGGATTGACGTCTGGGCAATGGGAGCAAATGGCTTGGGGCGCACGGATTGTGGATTACTTGTGGCATATCGCTTTGCCCGTGACTGCGATGGTGATGGGCAGCTTTGCGGTGACCGCCATGCTCACTAAAAATGCGTTTTTAGAAGAGATTCGAAAGCAGTATGTGTTAACGGCCCGCGCCAAAGGCCTGTCTGAACGCACCGTTCTTTGGAAACACGTGATGCGCAACGCCTTGATACCGATTATTACGGGCTTCCCAGCTGCTTTTGTGGGGGCGTTTTTTACGGGCTCCCTGTTAATCGAAACCCTGTTCTCTTTGGATGGCTTGGGGCTCTTGAGTTACGAGAGCGTGATTCGGCGGGATTACCCGGTGGTCATGGGAACGCTGTTTTTTTTCACTCTGATTGGGTTGGCAACCAAATTGGTGTCTGATCTTTGCTACGTCTGGGCCGATCCCCGTGTCAAATTCGATTAACGCCCCCTCGTTAAGTCCAGGTCGCCGAGCGTGGTTACGCTTTAAGCGCAACCGCTTGGGGTTTTATAGCCTGTGGGGTATGGCGTTTTTATTAGTGATCAGCCTGGCTGCCGAGCTGGTCTCTAACGATCGGCCTTTGGTCGTGAAGTACCAGGGTGAATTGTTGTTTCCGGTGCTGCAAGACTACCCCGAGACCCGTTTCGGTGGTGACTTTGCTACCCCGACCGACTACCTCGATCCCTTTATCACCCAGCGCTTGGCAGAGCCCGGTAATTGGGCGGTTTTCGCGCCCAACCGATACGGCCCTAAAACGCTCAATTACTTTGCCCAAGCGCCCAACCCCGCGCCGCCCAGCGCGGCCAATCTTCTAGGAACCGATGACCGAGGGCGAGATTTGTTGGCCCAGTTGATTTATGGATTTCGGGTGAGTGTTCTTTTTGCGTTGGCCCTGACATTGAGTGGGGTTGTTCTTGGCGTTTTGTTGGGCGCGGTACAAGGCTTTTATGGGGGCCGAACTGATTTGTGGTTTCAGCGGGCGATAGAGATTTGGAGCGCCATGCCGGAGCTGTATCTGCTGATTATTTTTAGCGCCATTTTTTCTCCCAGCATCACTTTGCTCTTGGTTTTATTGAGTTTATTTGGCTGGATGGGTTTGAGTGATTACATTCGTGCTGAGTTTTTGCGCAATCGACAGATGGATTACGTAAGGGCGGCCCGCGCGATGGGCTTAAGTAACGCCCACATTATTTGGCGGCATATTCTTCCCAACAGCTTAACGCCCGTGGTGACTTTTCTGCCTTTTCGGATGAGCGGCGCGATTTTGGCGCTGACGTCTTTGGATTTTTTAGGCTTGGGTGTGCCTCCCGGAACCCCGTCTTTGGGCGAACTTCTTTCTCAAGGAAAAAATAATATCGATGCGTGGTGGATATCGCTGTCGACGTTTGCCGTGCTGGTACTGACGTTGTTGCTTTTGACGCTGATGGGCGATGCCTTGCGCGATGCGCTCGATCCTAGAAAGCAGTCGCTATGAGCCTGCTAGACATTCAAGGTCTCAGCCTCGCTTTTGATGGCACAGAAGTGATCAGCGGCTTGGACCTGCGGATGGAGCCCGGCCAACGTTGGGCCTTGGTGGGCGAGTCGGGATCTGGGAAAACGGTGACGGCTTTAAGTCTTTTGGGCTTGGCGCAAGATGCTCACACGTCTGGCCACGCTTGGTTTGAAAGTTCTGAAGGTCTTGTGGATTTACTCAACCTGCCAGCGCTGCAGTTGCAAGCCTTGCGCGGGCGCGATATCGCCATGGTGTTTCAAGAGCCGATGACCGCGCTCAACCCTGTGTTTACGATAGGCGAGCAAATTTCGGAAGTTTTACAAACCAAAATGGGGATACCCTTAAAGCAAGCCCACGCTGCGGCGGTGCAGTTGCTGTTAGACACCGGAATCGACGAGCCCGAGCGACGCGCCCACGCCTATCCGCACCAGCTCTCCGGCGGACAGCGACAACGCGCCATGATTGCCATGGCCTTGGCCTGCCGCCCCAAGCTTTTATTGGCCGATGAGCCGACGACCGCGTTGGACGTGACGGTGAGAAAGCAAATTTTGGATTTGCTGGGTGAGCTGCAAACGCGGTATGAAATGGCCGTGCTTTTGATTACCCATGATCTCAATTTGGTTCGCCAGTTTGCCGACCATGTCGCCATCATGCAAACCGGCGTTTTGGTGGAGCAAGGCCCTGTCCAAACGATTTTCAATGCGCCAAAACATGCGTACACCCAAAAATTACTTTCTAGCGCTCCTGTGCGCAGCGTGGTGGATACCAACCGATCGGCAAAGATCGCCATCGCCGTCGACAAATTAAAGGTCTCTTACCCGATAGCGGGAAAAGGGTGGCGGTCGTGGTTTCGAAAAAATATTTTTGTGGCGGTTGAAAACGCCAGTTTCACCTTGGGCGAGGGACAAACGCTGGGTATTGTGGGGGAGTCTGGGTCCGGAAAGTCGTCTCTCGCTTTGGCCGTTTTGGGCTTGACGCCTTTTACAGGAAAGGTGTCTATTTTTGGGCAATCTTTTGGCGTATCCCATCGGCAAGACCGCGCGTTGCGCAAAGAAATTCAAGTGGTTTTTCAAGATCCTTATGCGTCGCTATCTCCGCGCATGACGGTGCAGGACATCGTTGGCGAGGGCTTGCGGTTGCACCAATCCCAGCTGAACGAGCAGGAAACGCAAGCCAAGCTCAGTTCCGTTTTAGAAGAAGTGGGCTTGTCTGACAAGCAGTTTCCTGGCCTGTTACAGCGCTACCCTCACCAGTTTTCAGGCGGACAACGCCAGCGTTTGGCGATTGCGCGGGCTTTGGTGGTCGGGCCGCGGGTGCTTGTCTTGGATGAGCCGACCAGCGCCTTGGATATCAGCCTGGCCCAGCAGGTGTTGGCCTTGTTGGCCCAGTTGCAACGGGATCGGGGCTTGAGCTATGTTTTGATTACCCACGATATTGCGGTGATCCGAGCGATGGCCCATCAGGTGATGGTTCTGAAAAATGGAACTGTGGTCGAAATGGGCGAACACGCCGAGGTTCTTGACCATCCACAGCATCCTTATACCCAAACCTTGCTTGCCGCTTCGCATTAAATCCTTAAAAATCATGGCTCTACTGCTGTTTTTGCAGTACAATCCAAGCTTCACGACCAAACGGGCGGGTTTTTACCGCCCGTTTTTTTTGGTCGATTGTTTTTCGATGTTGCGGAAAGTTTTTGCAGCATCTTTTGTTTAAAGCGGAACTTCGTAGCGTGGCATTGCAAGAAATCGTAGCGCAAATCGTCACCGGCCTGGGCTATGACTTGGTCGAGATTGAGCGTTCGGCGGGCGGTTTGCTTCGCATCACGATTGATTTGCCTTGGGTCAAGGCCGCCGAGGGGCAAGAGCAGATTGAGCAGTTTGTGAATGTGGAAGATTGTGAAAAAGTCACGCGCCAGTTGCAATTTGCTCTAGAGGTGGATGCGATTGAGTACCGCCGGTTGGAGGTGTCTTCACCGGGCATTGACCGACCGCTTCGCCATGTGGCGGATTTTGAGCGGTTTGTCGGGCAGATGGTTGATGTGAATTTGAAGGCAGCTATTGGCGCCGCAGCGACAGGACTCGTTAGCGCGACCCGAAAGAAGTTTCGGGGAACGCTTGAGCGAACGGTGGATGAGCAGGGTGTGGTGGGTTGGCAAATCGTTTGGAGCGACGCGCCACCGGTCAAACCAGGCCAACGGGTGAGCAAGAAGCGGGTATTGCCGCCCTTGCAAGCTTTGGGTTTTACGCTGGATGAATTGCGCGAAGCGCGGTTAGCACCGATTGTGAGTTTTAAGGGGCGACAAGGGTTGCCAGGTTTGGGTTCTCAGGACCCAGATTCCATTTCGTAGTCATTGAATAGAGTGTTCAGGAGAGTCAAGGCATGAATCGCGAATTGTTAATGTTGGTGGAAGCTATTTCACGTGAAAAAAATGTAGAACGTGACGTGGTGTTGGGCGCCGTTGAGGCTGCTTTGGCACAAGCCACAAAAAAACTGTATGCCGGTGATGTAGATATTCGTGTTGCACTTGACCGTGACAGCGGCAACTACGAAACCTTCCGCCGTTGGCACGTCGTTCCCGATGAGGCCGGTTTGCAATTGCCTGACCAAGAAATTTTGCATTTCGAAGCCAAAGAGCAAATTGCAGACATTGAGGTGGACGAATACATTGAAGAAGCGATTGAATCGGTTCCCATTGGCCGTATCGGCGCCATGGCAGCCAAGCAAGTCATTTTGCAAAAAATTCGCGACGCTGAGCGTGAAATGCTGCTCAATGAATTCATGTCCCGGGGCGACAACATCTTTGTCGGTACCGTCAAGCGCATGGACAAGGGCGACATCATTGTCGAAAGCGGCCGCGTAGAAGGCAGACTGCGCCGCACAGAAATGATTCCCAAAGAAAATCTGCGCGTAGGCGACCGGGTTCGCGCCATGATCATGGAAGTCGATTTGACTCTGCGCGGAGCGCCGATTATTTTGTCGCGCTCAGCCCCTGAGTTCATGATCGAGTTGTTCCGCCAAGAAGTGCCTGAAATTGAGCAAGGCTTGCTGGAGATTAAATCTTGCGCCCGTGACCCAGGTTCTCGCGCCAAGATTGCAGTCCTTTCTCACGACAAGCGGGTTGATCCGATTGGAACCTGCGTAGGCGTGCGCGGGACCCGTGTCAACGGCGTGACCAATGAGCTCGCCGGTGAGCGCGTTGATATTGTTTTGTGGAGCGAAGACCCCGCCCAGTTTGTGATCGGCGCACTGGCTCCTGCCAACGTATCTTCGATTGTTGTCGATGAAGAGCGCCACGGCATGGACGTAGTGGTTGACGAAGAAAACTTGGCTATTGCGATTGGCCGTGGCGGACAAAATGTGCGCCTGGCCTCTGAGCTGACCGGTTGGAAAATCAACATCATGGACGCTGCCGAGTCAGCCCAAAAGATTGCCGTTGAAACCGACTCAGGCCGCAAACTGTTCATGGAAAAATTGGATGTTGACGAAGAAATCGCTGACATCTTGATCGCCGAAGGCTTTACCAGTCTTGAAGAAGTGGCCTATGTCCCGCTGCAAGAAATGCTGGAAATTGAAAGCTTTGACGAAGATACGGTGAACGAGTTGCGCAACCGTGCGAAAGACGCGCTTTTAACCATGGAAATCGCCCACGAAGAAAATGTGGACGGAGTGTCTCAAGATCTTCGTGACTTGGGCGGACTCACTCCAGAACAAATTGGCAAATTAGCAGACGGCGGCGTTCACACCCGCGATGATCTTGCAGATCTTGCCACCGACGAACTTACAGAAATTACAGGCCAGTCTACGGATGAAGCCACGACCCTGATCATGAAGGCGCGCGAACATTGGTTTACCAATGACGCCGCTTCTCAAGAGTAATGGTCATGAAAGGTTACAAAATAAATGTCAAGTACGACCGTCGCCGAGTTTGCTAATGAGCTCAAGAAATCCACCGAAACCTTGTTGGATCAATTGAAGTCAGCAGGGGTTTCTAAAACGTCTGCTACCGATGTCCTAACGGATGCCGACAAGCACAGCTTATTAAATTTTTTGCAAAGTAGCCACGGCACAGCCGGTGCGGAACGCAAAAAAATCACCTTAGTCAAAAAACAGACCACTGAAATCAAGCAGGCCGATGCTACGGGCAAGGCCCGTACCATTCAGGTTGAAGTCCGTAAAAAGCGAACCTTCGTCCGCCGTGAAGATGGCTCAGACGCATCTGCCGACAGCATCGAACCCTCCGTGGTTAATATGCCAGCGGCTTCGGTGATTGACGATGCAGAACTGCTTCGCCGCGAAGAAGAGGCGCGTAAGCAGGCTGAGTTCCTGCGTCGCCAAGAAGAAGAGTTAACGGCAAGACGCCAAGAACGCGAATCGCAAGAAGCCAGCGCCCGCGCTGCTGCGGAAAAAGCGGCAGCCAAAGCCCAAGAGGTCTTGGTAAAAAGCGCTGCGAAGAAAGCCAAAGCCAAAACCCCTGAAGAACTAGAAGCCCAAGCTGCCGCTGAGGCCTTGGCCATTGAGGCGGCAAAGCGCGCTCTTGAAGAGGTCAAGGCTGCCGCTGAAGTGGCGTCTCAAGCGGCTGCCAAAGAGGAAACTGCCCGCGCGGTTGATCTCGGTACTCGCCGGCGTAAAGCCGAAGACGAGGCCGCTGCGATTCGCTCGATGATGTCCACCCCTAACAAGGTTGTTACCGCTAAGAAGCCAGAAGTGGTCAAGCCTGTGGTTGACCCTAAAGCGGCCATTAAAGGTACGTTGCATAAACCAGCGGCTGGTTCCACCGTTGCCAAAGCGAAACCGGGTGCAACCGGAGCGGCTGGCGCCCCTGGTGCGGGTAAAGAAGTTAAATCGTCCAAGTTGTCTAGCAGCTGGGCGGGGGACCCTGCGAAAAAGAAAGAACTCAAAACCCGTGGCGATACGGGTGCTGGAGCCGGCCGTTCAACCAATTGGCGCAGCGGCCCGCGCGGCAAACGTGGCAGTGACCGCGATCGTGATGACCACGTGCAAGCAGCCCCTGTTGAAGCACGAATTATTGAAGTGCACGTTCCTGAAACCATCACCGTGGCCGAATTGGCACACAAGATGGCGATCAAGGCGTCTGAAGTGATCAAGCAGCTGATGAAACTCGGTCAGATGGTCACTATCAACCAGCCTTTAGACCAAGACACGGCCATGATTGTGGTTGAAGAGTTAGGTCACACCGCTGTGATTGCCGCCCTAGATGACCCAGAGGCATTCACCGACGATGACGTCACCCAAGCCCAGTATGAGTCCGTGTCACGCGCCCCTGTGGTGACCGTGATGGGTCACGTTGACCACGGAAAAACGTCGCTACTCGATTACATCCGCCGTGCCAAAGTCGCATCGGGCGAGGCTGGTGGAATTACCCAGCACATTGGTGCCTACCATGTGGAAACCCCACGCGGAATGATTTCATTCTTGGATACTCCAGGACACGAAGCGTTTACCGCCATGCGTGCCCGTGGTGCTAAAGCCACTGACATTGTGATTTTGGTGGTGGCGGCTGACGATGGCGTGATGCCGCAAACCAAAGAAGCGATCAAACACGCGAAAGCAGCCGGTGTTCCGATTGTGGTGGCGATCAACAAAATAGATAAGCCGGACTCCAACCCCGAACGCGTTAAAAACGAATTGGTGGTGGAAGAGGTGGTTCCTGAAGAGTTTGGTGGTGATTCACCCTTCGTTTCCGTCTCAGCTAAAACAGGCCAAGGCATTGACGCCTTGTTAGAACAGGTTTTGTTGCAGGCTGAAATTTTAGAACTCAAAGCGCCTATCGATGCCATGGCCAAAGGCCTGGTGATTGAGGCGCGTTTGGACAAAGGCCGGGGCCCTGTGGCGACGGTTTTAGTTCAGTCTGGAACGCTCAAAGCGGGTGATGTGGTTCTTGCGGGTCAAACCTTTGGCCGTGTTCGTGCCATGTTGGATGAAAACGGCAAGCCGATTAAAGAGGCGGGCCCATCGATTCCAGTAGAGATTCAAGGTTTGACGGAAGTTCCTCAAGCCGGTGACGAGTTCATGGTGATGTCCGATGAGCGCCGTGCCCGTGAAATTGCAACCTACCGCGCTGGTAAGTTTCGCAATACTAAACTGGCCAAACAACAATCGGCCAAGCTTGAGAATATGTTCAGCGATCTGTCTTCCGGCGACGTCAAAATGCTGCCTATCATCGTTAAAGCCGATGTGCAGGGTTCGCAAGAAGCCTTGGCCTCGTCCTTGCTCAAACTGTCTACCGAAGAAGTCAAAGTTCAAATGGTCTACACCGCTGTGGGCGGTATCAGTGAATCCGACATCAACTTAGCGATAGCGAGTAAAGCGATTGTGATTGGCTTTAACGTACGAGCCGATGCAGGTGCCCGCAAATTGGCGGAACACAACGGCGTCGACATTCATTACTACAACATCATTTATGACGCTGTTGATGAATTGAAGGCCGCGATGTCGGGCATGCTGGCTCCAGAAAAACGCGAAGAAATTATCGGTATGGCCGAAATTCGCACCGTGTTTGTGGCATCGAAGATCGGTACCGTTGCGGGTTGTATGGTCACGGGTGGCTTTGTCAACCGGACCGCACACTTCCGCTTGCTGCGTGAGAACGTGGTGATTTACACCGGAGAGTTGGATTCCTTGAAGCGCATGAAAGACGATGTTCGCGAAGTCAAAGAAGGGTTTGAGTGCGGTATCAAGCTTAAAAACTACAACGACATTGCCGTGGGCGACCAGTTGGAGTTCTTTGAGATCAAGGAAATTGCGCGCTCGATTTAAGCGAAGTGCCAAGGTATGCGTAAAAAGTCATCAACACCCAACCGTGGTTTTCGCGTAGCCGATCAGATTCAACGGGACCTGACCGAACTGATCGCTCGCGAGCTCAAAGACCCTCGGGTGGGGATGGTCACGATCCAATCGGTGGAAGTGACGCCTGACTACGCGCATGCCAAGGTGTATTTCAGCCTGCTGGTGGGTGACCCCGCGCAGTGTGCTGAAGGGCTGAATCAGGCAGCAGGATTTTTACGCGCCGGTTTGTTCAAGCGTTTGCACATTCATACCGTTCCGACGCTGCATTTTTTGTTCGACCAAACGACTGAGCGTGCTGCAGATATGAATGCATTGATCGCTCGCGCCGTTGCTTCTCGCGCTCAGGAGGTCTAAACGTATGAATGCGCCACGTGCACGGGTTGCAAGGCGCCCTGTGCATGGGGTGCTTTTGCTTGACAAGCCTTTGGGTTTATCCAGTAACCAAGCTTTACAAAAAGCCAAGTGGCTTTTTCGTGCTGAAAAAGCAGGTCACACCGGAACGTTGGACCCCTTAGCGACAGGCGTTTTGCCTCTTTGTTTTGGGGCAGCCACGAAATTCAGCCAAATGCATTTGGATGCAAACAAGGTGTACGAAGCGGTTTTACACCTGGGCGTCAAGACAACAACAGCGGATGCTGAAGGCGAGGTGCTGGTAACCCGGCCTGTCCATGTCAGCAAAGAAGATATTGAGAGGGTGGTGAAGCAGTTCACCGGGCCTATCAGCCAGGTGCCACCGATGCATAGCGCCTTAAAGAAGGATGGCAAAGCGTTGTATGAATATGCCAGAGCGGGCATAGAGGTTGAACGCCAAGCGCGTTCGGTAACGATTTTTGAGTTGAAGGTTTTGGAGGGGCCCACTGTGGAGGTTCCCCATTTGCTAAAAATTGAAGTGAGTTGCAGCAAGGGAACCTACATCCGCACCCTGGGTGAAGACATGGGTGAGGCTTTGGGTTGTGGGGCGCATCTGAGCTTTTTGCGCCGGATTCGGACAGGGGACTTTGCCCAAGACCGATGCATCTCGTTGGAAGCGCTCGAAGCAATGGACGATGACGGCCGCATGAAGGAATTGTTAGAAGTGGACTCCTTGCTTGAAGGTCACATCGCGGTAACGCTTGACAGTGACAATGCGGCGAGGTTTCTGAGTGGGGTACGCAGGCGTGGCGCTTGGGCAGATGCCGCTAGTGTGGCCGTGTATGCAGACCAACCACGCGCTTTGTTAGGAACAGCCCATGTGCTCTCTGGGGAACTTATCCCCGGGCGGCTTTTGAGCCCGATAGATATCCGTGAGGTGCAGGCCCAACAGGGCGTGCCCAGCCATTAAAAGACCTTGAATTGAAATTTGAATTTAGATAGAAAGTGAACCATGACAAGTAAGCAAATCAGAAACATTGCGATCATCGCCCACGTTGACCATGGAAAAACCACCATGGTTGACCAACTTTTGCGTCAGTCCGGCACCTTTGCCGAACACGAAAAAGTGGTTGACACCGTCATGGACAACAACGCGATTGAAAAAGAACGTGGTATCACGATCTTGGCCAAAAATTGTGCAGTGACTTGGGAAGGCACCCACATCAATATCGTAGATACCCCTGGACATGCGGACTTCGGTGGTGAAGTCGAGCGTGCTCTGTCGATGGTCGACGGCGTGGTGTTGCTGATTGATGCCCAAGAAGGCCCGATGCCACAAACCCGATTCGTAACGAAGAAAGCCTTGGCTTTGGGTTTGAAGCCGATTTTGGTTGTCAATAAAGTGGACAAACCCGGTGCGCGTCCTGACTTCGTTGTCAACGCTGCGTTTGATTTGTTTGACAAACTCGGCGCGACCGATGAGCAACTCGATTTCCCCGTGGTGTACGCCTCTGGTATCAACGGTTGGTCTTCTATGGTGGAAGGCGCTCCTGGTGAGCAGTGGGGCCCTGACATGTCGGCCTTGTTCAATACCGTACTCAACCACGTTCCTTCACAAAAAGGAGACCCTGCCGCTCCTTTGCAGTTGCAAATTTCTGCTCTCGATTTCTCCACCTTTGTGGGTCGCATCGGTGTAGGCCGCATCAGCCAAGGAACCATCAAACCGATGATGGACGTGGTTGTGATGGAAGGCACGGATGGCAAGGCTGTCAAAGGCCGTATCAATCAGGTTTTGACATTCCAAGGCTTAGAGCGGGTTCAGGCCACAGAAGCCGGCCCTGGTGAAATCGTTTTGATCAACGGTATTACCGAAATCGGCATTGGTGTCACGATCACTGACCCGATCAACCCAGCGCCCCTTCCCATGCTCAAGGTCGACGAGCCGACCTTGACCATGAATTTCTGCGTCAATACCAGCCCCTTGGCCGGACGCGAAGGCAAGTACGTTACCAGCCGTCAAATCTGGGATCGCTTGCAAAAAGAGTTACAACATAACGTGGCCTTGCGCGTTAAAGAAACCGATGAAGAAGGTATTTTCGAAGTGATGGGCCGGGGTGAGTTGCACCTCACGATATTGCTTGAAAACATGCGCCGTGAAGGCTACGAGTTAGCGGTTTCAAAACCACGCGTGGTGTTCCGTGATGTCAACGGTGAAAAGCACGAGCCTATTGAGTTGGTGACTGCGGATATTGAAGAGCAACACCAAGGCGGCGTCATGCAAGCTTTGGGCGAGCGCAAAGGTGAACTCGTGAATATGGAGCCCGATGGACGGGGCCGTGTTCGCTTGGAATACCGAATTCCTGCGCGTGGACTGATTGGTTTTACCAATGAGTTTTTGAACTTGACGCGTGGATCGGGGTTGATCTCCAATATCTTTGACAGCTACGAAGCGCACAAAGGCGATATTGGTGGCCGTAAAAATGGCGTTTTGATCTCCATGGACGCGGGTGAAATTTTCACGTACGCACTAGGTAAGCTCGATGACCGCGGTCGCATGTTCGTGAAAGCCAATGATCCGGTGTACGAGGGCATGATCGTCGGCATCCATAGCCGCGATAACGACTTGGTGGTGAACGCCACCCGCACCAAGCAGCTGACCAACTTCCGTGTCAGCGGCAAAGAAGACGCGATCAAAATTACCCCGCCGATTGACTGCACTTTGGAATACGGCGTGGAGTTTATTGAGGACGATGAATTGGTGGAAATCACACCCAAATCTATCCGTTTGCGTAAGCGTCACCTGACCGAAGGCGAACGTAAACGCGCAGGCCGTTAAGCAATTCGCAGACCGCACATGTCTGAGTTTTTGATCACAGAAGTCAAAGGGTCAGTGGGTTTAATCACCCTGAATCGCCCCAAGGCGCTTAACGCTTTGAACTTAGACATGGTGCGCGGCCTCACCCAGGTGCTTTTGCAATGGAAGGATGACCCCCAGGTTCATGCCGTTGCAATTCGGGGGAGTGACAAAACCGGTGTGTTCGGCGGCTTTTGTGCTGGCGGCGATATCCGGTTTTTTCACCAAGCCGCGCTCTCAGGGAACCCTGCGTTAGAAGACTTCTTCACTGAAGAATACCGCCTCAACCATTTGATTCACGGCTACCCCAAGCCCTACATTGCCCTCTTAGACGGCATCGTGATGGGCGGCGGAATGGGGATCAGCCAAGGCTCGCGCTACCGAATGGTCACAGCCAACACCAAAATGGCCATGCCCGAGACACACATCGGCTTGTTCCCTGACGTAGGCGGCGGTTATTTTTTAAGTCGATGCCCGGGGCACAGCGGCGAGTGGGTAGGCCTAACAGGCCATGCCTTGGGTGCCGCTGAGGCGATCGCGCTTGGCTTGGCAGATTACTGTTTAGATTCGACAAGGCTTCATGAAGCATGGGATGCCTTGTCACTCGATGCTGCAAGCCAAACAGATCCCACTCAATGGCTCACAAAGTTCAGCGTCAAGCCTGCCGCTTCCCAAGAATTAGACCTCACACGCATTGACCATTTCTTTGGTTTACCCAGCGCACAGGCTATCGTTCACGCCCTTGAAGCGGACAGCAGTGAATGGGCGCAAAAAACCGCATCCACCTTGCGCCATCGCTCACCCATGATGTTAGAAGTGGTTTTGCAGCAGATTCGCCGCGCCCGCACGATGACACTGGCAGAAGATTTGCGGATGGAGCGTGACATGGTTCGCCATTGTTTTTATACCGCCCACTTAAACCGCAGCAGTACCACCAGCGAAACGGTAGAGGGTATCCGCGCATTGGCGGTTGACAAAGACCACAGCCCGCGCTGGAACCCGCAGCGCATTGAAGACGTTAGCACCGAGATGGTGGCTCCGTTTTTCGAAAGTCCTTGGCCGGCTTACGCACATCCCCTTAGAGATCTTTAATAAAAGGGAAGGGCGCCGCTTAACGGTGGTGGGTTTTCATGGCCCGCTCTACCTCGCGCTTACCTTCGCGGTCTTTGATGGTGTCGCGTTTGTCGTGTTCCGCTTTGCCTTTGGCTAAAGCAATCTCGCACTTGATTTTCCCCGCCTTCCAGTGCAGGTTAATCGGAACCAGCGTGTAGCCTTTTTGTTCGACCTTTCCAATGAGCCGCTCAATTTCTGCTTTGTGCATGAGCAACTTTTTGGTGCGAACTTTGTCAGGGCTGATATGGCTTGAAGCGGTGTTGAGGGGGCTGATTTGTAAACCGATCAAAAACAGCTCTTTGTTTCTTATCACCACGTAGCCGTCGGTGAGCTGCACTTTACCTTCGCGCAGAGACTTGACCTCCCAGCCTTCCAGCACCAATCCCGCCTCAAAGCGCTCTTCAAAAAAATAGTTGTAGGCTGCTTTTTTATTGTCAGCGATACGGGACGCGGTTTCGGGTTTTTTAGCCATGAACAAAAGATGGGGGCGAGAAGAAAAATTGAAAGTCAACCAAAGCAGCATGACTACAATCTCGCCCAGACCCCCATTCTATGAAAACCGTTCACAAGTCCGTTCTTATTTGGTACACGCCGCAAGAAATGTACGATTTGGTGACTGATGTCGCACAGTACCCCGCTTTCTTGCCGTGGTGTGACCGTGCCAACGTTCTGGCCCATGACGCACAAGGCATGACCGCTGAGATCGGGATTTCTTTTAGCGGTATCAGTCAAACCTTCACCACCCAAAACACGCATACCTCCCCCCGCTGTGTGGCCATGAAACTGGTCAAAGGGCCCTTTTCAAAGCTGGATGGTCAGTGGAATTTTTCAGACGTGGGTGATGGCAGCCAACGCGCTTGCAAGGTGGAGTTGTCTTTGCAATACGGCTTTGACAGCCCCACGTTGGGAAAACTCATCGGCCCCGTGTTTGACAAAATCGCCGCCTCTATGGTAGAGGCCTTTGTCAAACGCGCCCAACAAGTCTATGGCGAATAAGCCGTTAAAAGAAAACAGCCCGCCGCTGCGGCTGACCGTGGTGTATTCGCCTGCGCCGCGTGAAGTCACTGAATGCACCATCGAGCTTCCCTTTGCGTGTACTGCCAGCCAGTCTTTGCCTTGGCTTGCTCAAGCCTTAGGATTGTCACTCAAGCAGTTGCAACAACTGGATTTTGGTGTTTGGGCCAAACGCGTGAGTGCCAATTACGTTTTACAAACCACCGACCGAATTGAAATTTACCGGCCCCTGACCGTTGACCCCAAAGTAGCACGCCGCGAACGTTTTGTTCGCCAAGGTGCAAAAACAGCGGGCCTCTTTTCCAAGCTTCGCGAGGGCGGAAAAGCGGGGTATTGAGTCGCTTAATTCGCGCAAAGTTAAAAAAAGCGAGTGGGTGCAAGGGTACAATTGACTTTTTGGAGCTTTGACATGCGCCTTCTCGGCAAAGCGCTCACCTTCGACGATGTGTTGTTGGTGCCAGCGTACTCCCAAGTCCTACCTAAGGACGCCTCCCTCGCCACCCAGTTTTCCCGCAATATTCGCCTCAACTTGCCCTTGGTCTCTGCGGCCATGGACACGGTTACGGAAGCGCGTTTGGCGATTGCCATTGCGCAAGAAGGCGGTATTGGCATAGTCCACAAGAACCTCACCGCCCAAGAACAAGCCGCCCAGGTTGCCAAGGTCAAGCGCTACGAGTCTGGCGTTTTGCGTGACCCCGTGGTTATTACGCCCGACACTACCGTTCGCCAAGTCATGGCGCTCTCCGACGAACTCGGAGTTTCGGGTTTCCCCGTTTGTGATGGTAAAAAAGTGGTTGGCATTGTGACCGGCCGCGATTTGCGATTCGAGACCCGCTACGACCAAAAGGTCAGCGAAATCATGACACCGCGGGAGCGTTTGATAACGGTTCCCGAAGGCACCACGCCGGAACAAGCAAAACATCTGCTGAACAAACACAAGCTCGAACGCCTCTTAGTTATCAACGATGCCTTCGAGCTTAAGGGCTTAATCACCGTTAAAGACATTACCAAACAACTGAACTTTCCTAACGCCGCCCGCGATGGCGCAGGTAAGTTGCGTGTAGGTGCTGCAGTCGGCGTGGGCGAGGGCACGGAAGAGCGTGTTGAGGCCTTGTCACGCGCAGGAGTTGACGCGATCGTGGTTGATACGGCGCACGGACACAGCAAAGGCGTTCTTGATCGCGTTCGCTGGGTTAAACAAAATTATCCGCACATTGAAGTCATCGGGGGCAATATCGCGACCGGTGCGGCTGCTTTGGCCTTGGTTGAAGCCGGCGCGGACGCAGTCAAAGTGGGTATTGGCCCCGGTTCGATTTGTACCACCCGCATCGTTGCCGGAGTCGGTGTGCCACAAATCATGGCGGTTGACAGCGTAGCGACTGCTCTTAAAGGCACCGGCGTGCCACTTATCGCTGACGGCGGCATCCGTTACAGCGGCGATATTGCTAAAGCCATTGCCTCAGGCGCAGGCACCGTGATGATGGGCGGTATGTTTGCCGGTACCGAAGAAGCCCCTGGCGAAATCGTATTGTTCCAAGGCCGCAGCTACAAAAGCTACCGTGGCATGGGCTCGATTGGCGCGATGCAGCAGGGCAGTGCCGACCGTTACTTTCAAGAATCCAGCACCGGAAACCCCAACGCGGACAAGTTGGTTCCCGAAGGTATCGAAGGCCGCGTACCCTACAAAGGCTCTGTCGTCTCCATCATTTACCAAATGGCTGGCGGCTTGCGAGCAAGCATGGGCTACTGCGGCTGCGCCACCATTGAAGCAATGCAAAACGAAGCCCAGTTTGTGGAAATTACCACCGCCGGTATTCGTGAAAGCCATGTGCACGACGTCCAAATTACCAAAGAAGCCCCGAATTACCGCGCCGACTAGAACCACGCGATGCACCAAAAAATCCTCATTCTCGATTTCGGATCCCAAGTTACCCAACTG
>Ga0247843_1003326_pt1 | contig 26719 bp, 19 predicted proteins | sample LaCruzMarch2017__FD_192420 | JGI IMG/M metagenome (GOLD analysis project Ga0247843, IMG submission 192420) | Freshwater microbial communities from meromictic Lake La Cruz, Castile-La Mancha, Spain - LaCruzMarch2017_8m | ecosystem: Environmental > Aquatic > Freshwater > Lake | place: Spain... | reverse complement strand
CCGTCGACAGGGATACCGGCAGCCCCTCTGTTCGCCGAGTCCCAACCATGCGTCTGGTCTGGGTAATGACGCCACTGGGAGGCTGACTCCAGTACCCGCTTCGGACACTCTGAGATGGGTGTCGCCGTGTCCTTGCCCCCCGTGAAAACGATCACAGGGGCTGTGTAGGGTGACAGAGTAGGGGCTGTGGGTGAGCCATGCGAAAAGCAGCCTGGATAAGCAGCGATGCCCCCGCGGTACAAGCCCTTCATGTGGCCACTGAGGAACGGGTCATCTGTAAAGGCCCTGAGAACGGTCCAGCCCCCTTGGCTATCGCCCATGACAAACATTTGTGCCGTGTCCACCTTGTTCACATCTCGCAGCCACTGGCCTGCTGCAATGACGTCAAGAGACCTCATGTTGGCGCCAAAACGTGTTCTGGTGGCCCAATTTTCACTTTGACCTCGGCTCCAGTAACTGTCGAGCACCAGGACATTCGCATGGAATGTGTCGCGAAACCAAAGTGCACTGGCGAAGTTGGTGGGCACCAGTCCATGACCCCCATGCACCACCACAAATGTTGGGCGGCCTGTGGCACCTTTAGGATGAGGCGTCCAACTCGCCAAGAGCAGCCCCTTGCCATCAAACGATGGAACCTGCGCCTTCATCTCACCCAACTTGACCAAAGTGGTGTTGTTGTACAGGCTGTATTGTGTGATTGGCCTCGCGGGTGCGCTCGAGACAGTGATCGGCGGCTGGAAAAATCCCACGTCAAAAGGAATGGTTTGGCAACCCGCAAGAAATGCAAAGACCAACAGGACCGAGCGTGCTGTAAATGTCATGGATGACTCCAATTCTGGGGCAACTACAAACGACACCACCGGTAAAACCGGAGATCGGGGAACGCATCCGCTCAAGCCTCATGGAGCTCAAAATGCCAAGCCCAACTGATGCGCCTATCGCGACGCATCTAAAAATTTTAAGCAATCAAATGGCCAGACGACTATTTTGAAACAATGACGGTGAAAGGGCAGACATGTCTACCGCGTTAAGCATTGGGTGGCGCGGTGTGGGTCTGGAGTGAATAATGAGCTACAAAAGAAAAACGCGCCCAAAGGCGCGTTTTTACTGGGTTTCTGGCGGAGCAGGCGGGATTCGAACCCGCGGTGGGCTATTAACCCACACACGCTTTCCAGGCGTGCGACTTAAACCACTCATCCACCGCTCCGAAGCAAGCCATTGTAACAGTGGAAAAACAGCTTTTCGCAGGCCCCATGCAATTCTTGTTCAGGGGGTTGAGCCATGGATTCGCAGCGGATTTTTTGCCAATTTGTGATCTGTGTCGCTCAGCATGGCCTTTTTGTCCTTAAACTTCGCCACTGTTTCAAATCCCTTTGACCTTTCTTTGGCGCACAGCCCCATCAGCCCATGAAATTTCGTTTCCCCATCGTCATCATTGACGAAGATTACCGTTCTGAAAACACTTCGGGCTTGGGTATCCGTGCTTTGGCTGACGCCATCGTGGTCGAAGGTCTTGAGGTCTTGGGGGTCACCAGTTACGGCGACTTATCCCAGTTTGCGCAGCAGCAAAGTCGAGCCAGTGCCTTCATTTTGTCCATCGACGATGAAGAATTTTCTCCTGGGCCAGATTTGGACCCAGCCGTCATCAACTTGCGGGCTTTCATTGATGAAGTGCGTCGCAAGAATGCCGACGTGCCCATCTACATCTATGGCGAGACCAAGACTTCTCGCCATCTGCCCAACGACATCTTGCGTGAACTGCACGGCTTCATTCACATGTTTGAAGACACGCCCGAGTTTGTAGCGCGCCACATCATTCGTGAAGCCAAAAGCTATCTCGAAGGTGTGCAGCCGCCATTCTTCAAGGCACTGCTCGACTATGCCGAAGACGGCTCTTATTCATGGCACTGTCCCGGTCACTCCGGTGGCGTGGCTTTCCTCAAAAGCCCCGTAGGCCAGATGTACCACCAGTTTTATGGCGAGAACATGCTGCGAGCCGACGTGTGCAATGCGGTGGAAGAATTGGGCCAATTGCTTGACCACAACGGTGCCATTGGCGAGAGCGAGCGCAATGCAGCGCGCATTTTTAACGCTGACCACTGCTTTTTTGTGACCAATGGCACCAGCACCTCCAACAAGATTGTTTGGCACCATACGGTGGCCCCCGGCGATGTGGTGGTGGTGGACCGCAATTGCCACAAATCCATATTGCATTCGATCATCATGACCGGGGCCATTCCGGTGTTCATGAAGCCCACGCGCAACCATTTCGGGATCATAGGCCCGATTCCCAAGAGCGAGTTCGAGCCCTCGGCCATCATGGCCAAGATCAAGGCCAACCCTTTGCTCAAGGGCGTGGACCCGAAAAAGGTCAAGCCCCGTGTGATGACGCTCACGCAATCCACCTACGACGGCGTGCTCTACAACACCGAAACCATCAAGAGCATGCTGGATGGCTACGTCGAGAATTTGCACTTTGACGAAGCTTGGTTGCCCCACGCGGCCTTTCACCCGTTTTATGGTCCTTACCATGCGATGGGCAAAAAGCGGGCCCGCCCGAAAGAGTCCGTGGTCTATGCCACGCAATCCATCCACAAGTTGCTCGCGGGCATCAGCCAAGCCAGCCATGTGTTGGTGCAAGATGCGCAAAACACCAAGCTGGACAGGCACTTGTTCAACGAGGCGTACTTGATGCACACCTCGACCAGTCCGCAGTACAGCATCATCGCCAGCTGCGACGTGGCCGCCGCCATGATGGAGCCGCCCGGCGGCACCGCGCTGGTGGAGGAAAGCATTGCCGAGGCGCTGGACTTCCGCCGTGCCATGCGCAAAGTTGACGCTGAATACGGCAAGGACTGGTGGTTCAAGGTTTGGGGTCCCGAGAAATTCTCGGAAGAGGGCATTGGCCGCGCCGACGACTGGATCTTGCGCAACGATCCGCGCAAGAAGGCCAGCAAGTGGCACGGCTTTGGTCAGCAATTGGCCGACGGCTTCAACATGTTGGACCCGATCAAATCGACCATCGTGACGCCTGGCTTGGACTTGGACGGCAAGTTCGACAAGACCGGTATTCCTGCCTCCATCGTCAGCAAGTTCCTGACCGAGCACGGCGTGGTGGTCGAGAAGACCGGCCTGTACAGCTTCTTCATCATGTTCACCATCGGCATCACCAAGGGCCGCTGGAATTCGCTGCTCACGGCTTTGCAGCAGTTCAAGGACGAATACGCCAAGAACCAACCGATGTGGAAAATCATGCCGGAGTTCTGCCAAAAGCACCCGCGCTATGAGCGCATGGGCTTGCGCGATTTGTGCCAGCATGTGCACGAGATGTACGCCAAGTACGACATCGCCATTTTGACGACCGACATGTATTTGTCGGATCTAGCCCCGGCCATGCGCCCTTCAGATGCCTATGCCCACATTGCCCAGCGCAAGACAGAACGGGTGGAAATAGACCACTTGGAAGGCCGTGTCACTGTCGGTCTGGTCACGCCTTACCCACCGGGCATTCCGCTCTTGATCCCTGGCGAGGTCTTCAACAAGAAGATCGTGGATTACCTCAAGTTCGCCCGCGAGTTCAACGAGAAGTGCCCGGGTTTCGAGACTGACATCCATGGTTTGGTCGAGATCAAAGACGACGATGGCAAGAAACGGTACTTTGCGGATTGCGTTAAGGCTTGAAGTTTCTCGGGGGTGTGGCTATAGGGTCTTTGGGGCGGCATGAGAGGTCAGGTGAGTTGGGGCCCTGTGCGGGGCTCAGAGGCGCTTCGCTTTGCCACATCGCCCCCGCACAGGGCCCCAACTCACCTGCGGGGGAGAATAGAAAAAAGCGGCTTTCGGCGCTTTTTTCAATTCCAAGAGATGTTTATTCAATCCCGCTTTTTATGTCCAGTGGCCAACCGCTGGTGGTTGAACCAGTCCGTGCACTCGAGCAGCCCTGCTACGCTCACCTGGCCCACGGCCAAACGAACATTCACTCAGCCCGAGAGGATGTGGGTGCTGAACCGGGCGATTTGGCGAGCGAAGCGAGTTATGAGCCCGGGCAGCGCCCGCATGCTCTCGAGCGGTCTTAAAAAAGACACGTACCCAAGGAGCGAACAACCCAATCAAGCCGCAGCCGCTGGCTCTGCAATACCGCCGACCACTTGGCTGAAGCCACCGTCTACATAGGTGATCTCGGCCGTCACGCCCGCTGCCAAGTCGCTCAACATGAACGCCGCCACATTGCCCACGTCCTCAATTGTCACATTGCGGCGAATCGGCGAGGCCTCGGCCACCACCGACAAAATCTTGCCAAAACCCTTGATGCCGCTTGCCGCCAAGGTCTTGATGGGACCAGCCGAAATGCCGTTGGCGCGCAGGCCACGTTTTTGGCTGCCCAATGATTCGGCCAGGTAACGCACCGACGCCTCCAGGCTGGCTTTGGCCAGGCCCATGGTGTTGTAGTTGGGCACGGTGCGGATCGCGCCCAGGTACGTCAGGGTCAACACAGCCGACTTGTCATTCAAATAGGGCAGGGCCGCTTTGGCCATGGCCGGAAAACTGTAAGCGCTGATGTCATGGGCGATCTTGAAGCCCTCGCGCGACAAGCCGTCCAGAAAGTCGCCAGCAATGGCTTCACGCGGGGCGTAGCCGATGGCGTGCACAAAACCGTCGAACTTGGGCCAAGTGACCGTCAAGTCGGTGAACAGCTTCTCAATCTGCTCGTCGCTGCCCACGTCGCAATCAAAAATCAGCTTGGAGTCGAAATCGGCCGCGAACTCGGTGATGCGGTCCTTGAAGCGCTCACCCACATAACTGAACGCCAGCTCGGCGCCTTGCGCGTGGCAGGCCTTGGCAATGCCGTAAGCGATCGATCGGTTCGACAGCACGCCAGTGATCAGCAACTTTTTGCCTGACAAAAAACCTGTTTTTATCGTCATCTCTTCAACTCCTGGAAAATGTGTGCAGAATTGTCGCATGCGAAGACCTTTGGCTCGATCTTGGACAAACTGGTTGCTGGCCTTGGGGCTCAGCCTGTCCGGTCATGCCTTCGCCACCCACGCCTATGCCCAATTTGGCGACATCCGCTACCCTGCAAGCTTTACCCATTTCTCGTACGCCAATCCGGCTGCACCCAAAGGGGGCGAGATTGTGCTGGTGCCGCCGACCCGCCAGTCCAACTTCGACAAGTACAACCCCTTCACATTAAAGGGCAGCGCACCGCCCTCCATGTTGGGCATGATGTTTGACACCCTGTTGGTGGGCAACATGGATGAGCCGACCACGGCTTATGGCTTGTTGGCTTCGGATGTCTCGGTGGCCAAAGACCGGATGTCGGTCACTTTCCAGATCCACCCGCAAGCCCGATTTCAAAATGGCGACCCCGTGCTGGCGTCCGATGTTCGCCATTCCTTTGAGCGCCTGACCAGCAAGCAGGCAGCACCCCAATACCGCACGTATTTTGGTGAGGTCAAGGGCGCGACCGTTTTGGCCGAGCGCAGTATCCGGTTCGATTTTGTGCGCCCCAACAGCGAGTTGCCTTTGATCGTGGGCAGCTTGCCCGTGTTCAGTGCCAAGTGGGGTTTACAAGGCGAGGGGCCTAAGGCAACTCACAAACCGCTGGACCAGATGGTCGTGGACATCCCGATTGCTTCGGGGCCATACCGCCTCGGACCGGTGCAGTTTGGCAAGGACGTCACCTATGTGCGTGACCCGCAATATTGGGCCAAAGACCTGAACGTGCGCAAGGGACAGTTCAATTTCGACCGCATCACCTACAAGATTTACAAAGACAGCACCGCGCAACTCGAAGCTTTCAAAGCGGGCGAGTTCGATTACATGCAATCTTTCATTGCGCGTGAATGGGCCAGAGCTTTCACTGGGCGGGCGTTTGAGCGTGGTGAGCTGATTAAGGCCGAATTGCCTCATGGCAACGCGGGTGACTTTCAGGGTTTTTTGTTCAACACGCGCCGAGACAAGTTCCAGGACGTGCGCGTGCGCCAAGCCATCGCGCTGGCCATGGATTTTGAATGGCTGAACCGCCAACTGTTCTACAACGCTTACAGCCGAGTGCGCGGTTATTTTGTGGCCAGCGATTTTGAAGCCAAGGGCCGACCTGGCTCTGACGAGTTGGCTTTGCTCTTGCCTTTGCGTGCCAAGCTACCCGCCGCTGTGTTTGAGCAAGACGTGCCGCAACCGCCCCAGACCGCGCTGGACCCGACTTCGGGCCACACCTTGCGCGACCATTTGCGCCAGGCCCGTGATTTGCTCAAGGACGCTGGATGGACTTACCGCGATGGCGCATTGCGCAACGCCAAAGGTCAATCCCTGAGCATCGAATTTTTGGACAGTTCGGGCTCCATGGGGCGCGTGGTCACACCCTTTGCCAAGAACCTTGAAAAACTGGGCATCCAAGTTCAGTACAAGGTGATCGATTTTGCGCTGCTCCAAAAGCGCATGGACGTGTTCGACTTTGACATCATCAGCAACCGCACCGTGGGCAGCGAAGCGCCCGGCACCGAGTTGCTCGAGCGGTACGGCAGCCGATCAGCCGACGTGGAGGGCTCGGGCAATGTGATCGGCCTGAAAGACCCGGCTGTGGATGCGCTGCTGGACAAGATGGTGAGTGCCACGTCTCGGCCGGAACTGGTGACCAGCCTGCGCGCGTTGGACCGGGTGCTACGCCATGGCCACTATGTGGTGCCCCACTGGTATGGCGCCGTGCACCGGGTGTCCTGGCGGGCCAAGGCGTTTGCCAGACCCGCCGACTTGCCGCGTTTTTACCAGCCGGAGAAACTGGTCACCACTGTGTGGTGGTCACCCCATGCTTCGGCCGCACCTGCGGCCCAAATTACACAACCTGCCCCCAAGGCCCGCTGACCCATGTTGGCCTACATTTTCAAACGCTTGCTGCTGATGGTCCCGACTTTGTTCGGAGTGTTGTTGTTGACGTTTGCGGTGATCCAGTTTGTGCCGGGTGGGCCCGTTGAGCAAATGGTGTCCCAGCTGCAAGGTCGGGACACAGGCGGGGAGGGCGCGGCGGCTGCAGGCAGCGGTTACCGGGGCAGGCAGGGGGTGGATGCTGCCCGCATCGCCGAAATCAAAACACTCTACGGTTTTGACAAGCCACCCACTGAGCGTTTCTGGATGATGCTCAAGCAGTTTGCGCAGTTCGATCTGGGCAAAAGCTTTTTCTACCCCAAAGACGTCTGGAGCCTGATCAAGGAAAAGTTGCCCGTGTCCATCAGCTTGGGCTTGTGGACGTTTTTTCTGAGCTATCTGGTGTCGGTGCCTTTGGGCATCGCCAAGGCGGTGCGGGCGGGCACGCGCTTTGACACGCTCACCAGTTTGCTGGTGCTGGTGGGCTATGCCATCCCAGGATTTGTTTTGGGCGTAGCCCTGTTGGTGATCTTTGGTGGTCAGTTGCAATGGTTTCCGCTGCGCGGCTTAACTTCGTCCAACTGGGAGCAGCTGAGCTGGGGGGCCAAGGTAGTGGACTATTTGTGGCACATCGCATTGCCGGTCACGGCCAGTGTGCTGGGCTCTTTTGCGGTCATCACCATGCTGACCAAGAACGCGTTCTTGGAAGAAATTCGAAAACAGTATGTGTTGACAGCCCGCGCTAAGGGCCTCAGTGAAAATCGGGTACTTTACCGCCATGTCATGCGCAATGCGCTTATCCCGCTGGTGACGGGATTCCCGGCGGCTTTCATCGGTGCGTTTTTCACTGGGTCCTTGTTGATCGAAACCCTGTTTTCGCTCGATGGGCTTGGCTTGTTAAGTTATGAGGCAGTGATCCGGCGTGACTACCCGGTGGTGTTGGGCACTTTGTATTTGTTTACCCTGATTGGCTTGGTGACCAAGCTGATCAGTGACCTGTGTTACCTGTGGGTGGACCCGCGTGTGAAGTTTGATAAATGACCTCAGCCACCATCACCACCACCTTCTCGCATCAGACTTCGCCTTCGTCGCGGGCGTGGCAGCGTTTCAGGAGCAACCGCCTCGGCTTTGGTAGCCTGATCATTTTTGTGACCCTGTTCATTCTGAGCTTGGGCGCCGAATTTTTGTCCAACGACAAACCCTTGGTCGTGCGGTTTGATGGCCAGTGGTATTTCCCGGTCGTTCAGACCTTGCCTGAAAAGGTGTTTGGGGGTGATTTCGAGACCCCGGCGGATTATCTGGATCCCTTCATCTTGCAACAATTGAGCGGGGGCAGCAACTGGGCTTTGCAAGCACCCAACCCTTACCACCACAGCACGCTCGACTACTTTGCCCCATTGCCCAACCCAGCGCCGCCAACGACCCGTAACTGGCTTGGTACCGATGACCGGGGGCGTGATGTGCTGGCGCGCTTGCTCTACGGCTTTAGGGTCTCGGTGCTGTTTGCTTTGGCACTCACCTTGTTTGGCATGGTGCTGGGCGTGTTGACGGGGGCGGTACAAGGCTTTTTTGTAGGCAAGACCGATCTGGTGTTCCAGCGCTTCATCGAAGTCTGGAGTGCCATGCCTGAGCTCTATTTACTGATCATCTTCTCGGCCGTGTTCGAGCCCAGTGTAGGGCTGTTGCTGGTCCTGCTCAGCCTGTTTGGCTGGATGGGTTTGTCCGACTACGTGCGGGCCGAGTTTTTGCGCAACCGCCAACTGGACTACGTCAAATCGGCCCGGGCGCTGGGGCTGGGGAATTGGCAAATCATGTGGCGACATGTGCTGCCCAACAGCATGACCCCGGTGGTGACCTTCTTGCCTTTTCGCATGAGCGGGGCCATTTTGGCTTTGACCTCGCTCGATTTTCTGGGCCTGGGCGTGCCACCGGGCACGCCGTCTTTGGGTGAATTGCTGGCCCAGGGCAAAAACAACATCGACGCCTGGTGGATATCGATGTCCACCTTTGTGGTGCTGGTGGTGACCTTGCTGCTGCTCACTTTCATGGGCGACTCCTTGCGCGATGCGCTCGATCCACGAAAGGTGGATGCATGAGCACGCCCCAAGCTTTGTTGGAACTCAAAGACCTGCGCATCGCTTTTGGTGGCCAGGCTGTGGTGCATGGCGTGAACTTAAGCATTCAGGCGGGTGAGCGCGTGGCCTTGGTGGGGGAGTCGGGCTCGGGCAAGTCGGTCACGGCGCTGTCGGTGCTGCGTTTGCTGGAATCGGCACAGCTTTCGGGCCAGGTGCTGTGGCAAGGCCGGGACCTGCTGCAGCAAACGCCTGCTGAAATGCAACGCATCCGTGGCGACGAGATCGCCATGATTTTTCAGGAACCCATGACGGCGCTCAACCCCTTGATGACGGTGGGCGCGCAGATCTCGGAAGTGCTGCAGCTCAAAAAGCTCTTGTCCCGGCGCGACGCCGATGCACGGGCCGTGCATTTGTTGTCCGAAACCGGGATCGATGACCCCGAACGTCGGTTTGGGGCCTACCCGCACCAGTTGTCGGGCGGCCAACGCCAACGCGCCATGATGGCGATGGCCCTCGCGTCCGAGCCCAAGCTTCTTCTGGCCGACGAACCCACCACCGCGCTGGATGCCAGTTTGCGATTGCAAATGCTGCAGCTGTTGGCCGATTTGCAGCAAAAAACCGGCATGGCCGTTCTGCTGATCACGCACGATCTGGCCTTGGTGCGCCACTTTGCCCATCGGGTGGCGGTGATGGAAAAAGGCCATCTGGTGGAGCAAGGGACTTTGCAAGCGGTCTTTGAGCAGCCACAGCATCCTTACACGCAAAGATTGCTCTCAAGTCGCCCTAATCGTGAGGGTCTGGTGGACGAGGCCTCCTTGCAGACGTCACCTATCTTGCAAGCACGTCAACTGCAGGTGCGCTATCCTAAGGCGGTGCCCGGTTTCAAAGCCTGGTTTCAAAAGCACCATTTCATTGCCGTGCACGGCGCGGATTTTTCGCTGTCGCCCGGCAGCACCTTGGGCGTGATGGGCGAGTCAGGTTCGGGCAAATCAAGTCTCGCGCAGGCGGTGCTGGGTTTAATCCCTTTTTCGGGTGAGTTGTCTTTTGCCGGGCAAACTTGGCAAGGCAGCCCGGCTCTGGACAAGGCCTTGCGCAGGCAGTTGCAGGTGGTGTTTCAGGACCCCTATGGCAGCCTGTCGCCGCGCATGACGGTGGGTGAAATCGTCTCCGAGGGCCTGCGGCTGCACCAGCCGCACTGGACACCAGATGAAACCGAGCAACGCGTTCGCGCGGCTTTGGCCGAGGTGGGCTTGGTGGGCGAAGGGTTTGCCGATGTGCTCAACCGCTACCCGCATGCTTTTTCGGGTGGGCAGCGCCAACGCATCGCCTTGGCCAGAGCCTTGGTGGTCGAGCCCGCGCTGTTGGTGCTGGACGAGCCCACCAGCGCGCTCGACGTGACGGTCCAAAAACAGATCCTTGAATTGCTTAAAACGCTACAAAAAAAAAGAGGCATGGCGTATTTGTTAATTACCCACGACGTGGATGTGCTTCGGGCCATGGCCCACCAGGTCATGGTGCTCAAGTCAGGGCAGGTGGTCGAGCAGGGTTTGGCCGAGCAGGTGCTGAGTGATCCACACCACCCCTACACCCGCAGCTTGGTGCAGGCCTTTCCCGAGACAACTTGACCGGCATGCCGTTCGCAGATGCATCGTTTTCCTAGAAAAATCACACACTTAGAGCGGTTTTTCGGCTAGAATACTGGCTTCACGACCAAACGGGCGGGTTTTCACCGCCCGTTTTTTTTGGTTGTTTCTTTTTTAACGTTGACATTCAGAAGCTCTGTGGCATTGCAGCAAATTGTTCAAGAAACCGTAACCGGCCTGGGCTACGACCTGGTTGAGATTGACCGCACAGCGGGCGGTTTGTTGCGCATCACGATCGACTGGCCCTGGCAGCCAGGTTCAGAGCTTTTCATCAACGTGGAAGATTGCGAAAAAGTCAATCGTCAGTTGCAATTCGCCCTTGAAGTGGACGGCGTCGCTTACAACCGTCTTGAAGTGTCCTCTCCCGGCATCGACCGTCCTTTGAGCCGTGAACAGGACTTTGTGCGGTTTGTAGGCGAGTTGATTGACATCACGCTCAAAGCGCCTATGGGTGAGAGCGCTGCGGGCTTGGTTAACCCGACTCGCAAAAAATTTCGCGGCACGCTCGAGCGTGACGCCACCGGTCAAGGCTGGCAAATCGTCTGGAGCGATGCGCCTGCGGTCAAGCCCGGTCAAAAGGTCAGTAAAAAGCGGATTCCTTTGCCTGCGCATGCATTGGGGTTCACGCTGCATGAGTTGCGCGATGCGCGCCTCGCGCCTGTGGTGGACTTCAAAGGGCGAAAGCCCAAGCTGGAGGCCTGACGGCAGCCCCATTTTTTGAGCAAACTTTCGGGTCCCACACATGGGCCCTGCGAAATAGGAGAGTCAAGTCATGAATCGCGAAATGTTGATGTTGGTCGAAGCCATCTCACGTGAAAAGAACGTTGAGCGCGATGTGGTATTTGGTGCCGTTGAAGCCGCTTTGGCACAAGCCACCAAAAAGCTTTATCAAGGCGAAGTGGACATCCGTGTTGCGGTAGATCGCGACAACGGCAACTACGAGAGTTTTCGCCGTTGGCACGTGGTGCCCGATGAAGCTGGTTTGCAGCTGCCCGAGCAGGAAATCCTCTTGTTTGAAGCCAAAGAGCAAATACCGGACATTGAAGTCGACGAGTACATCGAGGAGTCGATTGAGTCGGTACCGATCGGACGCATAGGTGCCATGGCAGCCAAGCAGGTCATTCTGCAAAAAATTCGGGATGCCGAGCGCGAAATGCTGCTCAACGACTTTATGTCGCGGGGCGAGAAAATCTTTGTCGGCACCGTCAAGCGCATGGACAAGGGCGACATCATCTGTGAATCCGGACGCATTGAGGGCCGCTTGAGACGAAGCGAGATGATTCCCAAAGAAAACCTGCGCAGTGGTGATCGCGTTCGCGCCATGATCATGGAAGTCGACCTGACTCTGCGCGGTGCCCCCATTTTGCTGTCGCGTTCTGCCCCCGAGTTCATGATCGAGTTGTTCCGCCAGGAAGTGCCCGAAATCGAACAAGGCCTGCTGGAAATCAAAACCTGCGCCCGTGACCCCGGCTCACGCGCCAAAATCGCTGTTTTGTCACATGACAAGCGCGTAGACCCCATCGGCACCTGCGTGGGTGTGCGCGGCACTCGTGTCAACGCCGTCACCAACGAGTTGGCCGGCGAGCGAGTCGACATTGTTTTGTGGAGCGAAGACCCCGCCCAGTTCGTGATCGGCGCTTTGGCCCCAGCGAATGTTCAATCCATCGTGGTGGACGAAGAAAAGCACGCCATGGACGTGGTGGTGGACGAAGAAAACCTGGCTATTGCCATTGGCCGTGGCGGACAAAACGTACGCTTGGCTTCTGACCTGACCGGTTGGAAGATCAACATCATGGACGCAGCCGAATCTGCACAAAAGCAAGCCGAAGAAACCACCGGCATTCGCCAGTTGTTCATGGAAAAGCTCGATGTTGACCAGGAAATCGCCGATATCCTGATCGGCGAAGGTTTCACCAGCCTCGAGGAGGTAGCTTATGTGCCCATCCAGGAAATGCTGGAAATCGAAAGCTTCGACAAGGACACCATCAACGAGCTGCGCACCCGCGCCAAAGACGCATTGCTGACCCTTGAAATTGCACGCGAAGAGAGTGTCGACGAAGTCTCTCAGGATTTGCGTGACCTGCCGGGCTTGACGCCTGAACTGATTTCCAAGCTGGTCGAATCGGGTATTCAGACCCGTGACGATTTGGCTGACTTGGCCACCGACGAACTGACTGAGATCACTGCTCAGACTGCTGAAGAAGCGACCACCTTGATTATGAAAGCCCGCGAACATTGGTTCGCTGGCCAGGCCTGAAGCTATGGAGGCTTGAACACAATATGTCCAGTACTACTGTTGCCGAGTTCGCCAATGAACTCAAAAAATCTGCCGATGTCCTGCTTGATCAATTGCGATCTGCCGGGGTGACCAAAGCCTCAGAGGGCGATGCCTTGACCGATGCTGATAAGCAAAAACTGCTGAGCTACTTGCAAGCGAGCCACGGTACCGTGTCCGTCGACCGCAAGAAGATCACCCTGGTCAAAAAATCCACCAGTGAGATCAAGCAAGCCGATGCCTCGGGCAAGGCCCGTACCATCCAGGTCGAAGTGCGCAAAAAACGCACGCTGATCAAACGCGATGACGAGCCTGTGGCCACCGAAGAGGACATCGTGGAGCCACAACTGGACCATGCCGATTTGGCTCGCCTTGAAGAACAAGCTCGGCGCCAGGCAGAGCTGATTCTTCGACAGGAGGAAGAGTTGGCGGAAAAGCGCAGGCTACGCGAGGCCCAAGAAGCTGCGCAACGCGCCGATTTGGCTGCTCAGGAAGCACAAGCTCTGGCCCAGTCTCCGTCTGCTACCGTGCCCCTTGCTGACGGGCTTGCTGCGGCCAAGCCGCTGCCGAGTCGCGAAGAGCGCGAGCAATTAGCGCGGGCCGAAGCGGCCAGCATCAATGCAGCTTCTCAGGCCAAGCCTGCTGCACCAGCAGTATCTGAGCCTATCGAATCTGCCGCTGATGTCAAGGCTGCTGCAGCCGAACAAGCGGCTCAAATGGCAACCGCCAAAGCCGAAGCCGCGAAGTCAGCGCGTGACGCCTTGGTACAAAAAGCCGCTGCAGAGTCCAAAGCCAAGGCCGATGAAGACACAGCGCGTGCACTGGATCTGGATTCGCGCCGCCGTAAGGCATTGGCTGAAGCCGAGGCCATTCGTTCCATGATGAACGCTCCCAAGAAAGTGCTGGTCGCCAAAAAGGAAGAGCCCAAGGCCGAGCCCAAAGCAGCAGTCAAGGGGACTTTGCACAAGCCAGCAGGAACACCTGCACCCGGTGCGCGTGCAGCGGCTGCCCAAGCTGCATCGCCTGCGGCACCTGGCGCCAACAAGGAAGTCAAATCTGCGAAGCTGTCCTCCAGCTGGGCTGGCGATCCGGCCAAGAAGAAAGCCATACCCACGCGTGGTGACACCAGTGGCGGTGTGGGACGCAACAACTGGCGTACCGGCCCACGAGGACGTCGCGGCAACGAACGCGACCGTGATGACGGTCAAAGCCAGCAGGCAACAGCCGAGGTGCGCGTGCTTGAAGTGCACGTCCCTGAAACCATCACCGTGTCAGAGTTGGCCCACAAAATGGCCATCAAGGCGTCTGAGGTCATCAAGCACCTCATGAAGCTGGGCCAGATGGCGACCATGAACCAGCCGTTGGACCAAGACACCGCCATGATCGTGGTCGAAGAGATGGGACACAAAGCCGTCGTCGCGGCGCTGGACGACCCAGAAGCCTTTACCGATGACGAAGTTTTGGACCAGCATGCCGAATTGCTATCGCGTGCCCCTGTGGTGACAGTGATGGGTCACGTTGACCACGGCAAAACGTCGTTGCTTGACTACATCCGCCGAGCCAAGGTGGCCTCGGGTGAAGCCGGTGGCATTACCCAGCACATTGGCGCTTACCACGTCGAAACGGCCCGTGGCATGATTTCTTTCCTGGACACTCCCGGTCACGAGGCCTTTACCGCCATGCGTGCCCGTGGTGCGCAGGCCACAGACATCGTCATCCTGGTGGTGGCTGGTGATGACGGCGTGATGCCCCAGACCAAAGAAGCCATCAAGCATGCCAAGGCTGCAGGTGTACCCATCGTGGTGGCCATCAACAAAATGGACAAGCCTGACTCGAATATCGAACGCGTGCGTGCAGAACTGATTTCAGAAGAAGTTGTTCCCGAAGAGTTTGGTGGCGAATCACCTTTTGTCTCCGTATCGGCCAAGACCGGCATGGGCATCGACGCGCTTTTAGAGCAAGTCCTTCTTCAAGCTGAAATTCTGGAACTCAGGGCACCTGTGAAAGCCGCGGCCAAGGGCTTGGTGATCGAAGCTCGCCTTGACAAGGGACGTGGTCCAGTGGCGACCATCTTGGTGCAGTCCGGTACTTTGAATACAGGTGACGTCGTGTTGGCGGGTCAGACCTTTGGCCGCGTGCGCGCCATGCTGGACGAAAATGGCGTGGCTATCAAAACGGCAGGTCCATCGATTCCGGTCGAAATTCAAGGCTTGACCGAAGTGCCGCAAGCCGGTGACGAGTTCATGGTCATGGGCGACGAGCGACGTGCCCGGGAAATTGCCACTTACCGCGCTGGCAAATTCCGCAACACCAAGCTGGCCAAGCAGCAAGCCGCCAAGCTAGAAAACATGTTCACCGACATATCGGCAGGCGAAGTCAAAATGCTGCCCATCATCATCAAGGCCGATGTGCAGGGTTCACAAGAAGCCTTGGGCGCGTCCTTGCTTAAGTTGTCCAACGAAGAAGTCAAAGTCCAGCTGGTTTACTCCGGCGTGGGCGGCATCAGCGAGTCGGACATCAACCTGGCGATCGCCTCCAAGGCCATCGTGATCGGTTTCAACGTGCGTGCCGATGCCGGCGCGCGCAAGTTGGCCGAAGGCAACGGCGTTGACCTGCATTACTACAACATCATTTATGACGCTGTAGATGAGCTCAAGGCCGCTATGTCGGGCATGTTGGCACCCGAACAGCGCGAAGAGATCATGGGCATGGCCGAAATTCGGACCGTATTCGTGGCTTCCAAGATTGGTACGGTTGCAGGTTGTATGGTCACTTCGGGTCAAGTCACCCGCAGCGCCAAGTTCCGTTTGTTGCGCGACAACGTGGTCATCTACACGGGTGAACTCGATTCCCTCAAGCGCCTCAAAGACGACGTGCGCGAAGTCAAGGAAGGCTTCGAGTGCGGTATCAAGCTCAAGAATTACAACGACATCAAAGAAGGCGATTACCTTGAATTCTTCGACGTCAAGGAAATTGCGAGAACGCTGTAAATGGTGCGTAGAAAGCAGTCCTCTGTGCCCAATCGCGGTTTTCGCGTGGCCGACCAGATCCAGCGTGATCTGGCCGAGTTGATTGCGCGCGAGTTGAAAGACCCGCGTGTGGGCATGATCACGATCAATGCGATCGAGGTCACGCCCGATTACGCCCACGCCAAGGTTTACTTCAGTGTTTTAACGGGCAATCCCGAAGAAGCCACCGAGGGTTTGAACGCAGCGGCTGGTTTTCTGCGCAATGGTTTGTTCAAGCGTTTGCATATCCACACCGTGCCGACATTGCACTTTTTGTTTGACCGCACCACAGAACGTGCATCCGACATGAATGCCTTGATCGCCAAGGCCGTGTCATCACGAGCCCAAGAGGACTGAGCATGAACGCGCCACGCACCAGGGTGCAGCGGCGCCCTGTGCACGGGGTGTTGCTGCTCGACAAACCGCTGGGACTTTCCAGCAACCAGGCTTTGCAAAAAGCCAAGTGGTTATTGCGGGCTGAAAAGGCGGGACATACCGGCACCTTGGACCCCTTGGCGACAGGAGTTTTGCCTTTGTGCTTCGGCGCTGCAACCAAATTCAGTCAACAGCATTTGGATGCAGACAAGACCTATGAGACGACTGTGCGGTTGGGCTTGAAGACGAGCACGGCGGATGCCGAAGGCGATGTGATCGCGGTGCGCGAAGTGTCATGTACGGCTGGTATGGTGGTAGAGATTTTGGACCGTTTCATGGGCCCGATCAGTCAGGTGCCCCCTATGCACAGTGCCTTGAAAAAGGACGGCAAGGCCTTGTACGAATATGCCCGAGAGGGCGAAACCGTTGAACGCGAAGCGCGCAACGTGGTGATTTATGACCTGGATCTGCTGGATATGAAACTGGAAGGCGATGCGCCTTTTTTGCGGTTGCGTGTGCGCTGCAGCAAAGGCACCTACATCCGGACGCTGGGCGAAGACATCGCCGAGGCGCTGGGTTGTGGTGGTCACTTGAGCGCATTGCGACGAGTGGTCACGGGTCCTTTTGACGCGTCACAGTGCGTGACGTTGCAGGATCTGGAAGCGATGGACGAAGCCAAGCGCATGGGCGCTTTGTTGCCAGTGGCTGTTTTGTTGCCAGGTTACACCGAGGTGAACCTGGACAGCGACAGCACAAGCCGTTTTTTGAACGGGGTGCGCAGACACGGCCCTTGGGTTGATTGTGATCAAGTCGCGGTGTACGGAGAACATCCTCGCGCCTTGCTGGGAACAGCAATGGTGCATGGCGGCGAATTGGTTCCGGGTCGATTGTTGAGCCCGATCGAAATTCAACAGATTTTAGAAAGTTCACCTGCATTTGAGCCGTTGCTGGCCGAGCAGGTTTAAAGGAAGAGAAAGCATGACCAAGCAAATTCGCAACATCGCCATCATCGCCCACGTTGACCACGGTAAAACCACCATGGTGGACCAGCTGCTTCGCCAGTCTGGCACCTTCGCTGACCACGAGAAAATCGTCGACACCGTCATGGACAACAACGCCATCGAACGTGAGCGCGGCATCACCATTCTGGCCAAAAACTGCGCCGTGAGCTGGGAAGGGACCCACATCAACATCGTGGACACCCCAGGCCACGCGGACTTCGGCGGCGAAGTCGAGCGCGCCTTGTCCATGGTCGACGGTGTGGTGCTGTTGATCGACGCGCAAGAAGGCCCCATGCCCCAAACCCGCTTCGTGACCAAGAAGGCTTTGGCTTTGGGCCTCAAGCCCATCGTCGTGGTGAACAAAGTCGACAAACCCGGTGCCAACCCAGACAAAGTGGTGAACGCCGCTTTTGATTTGTTCGACAAACTCGGTGCCAACGACGAGCAACTTGACTTTCCTGTGGTGTATGCCTCCGGCATCAACGGTTGGACATCGATGGTAGAGGGCGCACCCGGTGAGCAGTGGGGCCCTGACATGTCGGCCCTGTTCAACACCGTGCTCAACCACGTCAAACCCAATACGGGCGATCCAGCCGCGCCTTTGCAATTGCAAATTTCTGCGCTTGATTTCTCCACATTCGTGGGCCGAATTGGCGTGGGCCGCATCAGCCAGGGCACCATCAAGTCCAACATGGACGTGGTGGTCATGGAAGGCCCAGACGGCTCGTCTATCAAAGGCCGTGTGAACCAGGTCCTGACTTTCCAGGGTCTTGACCGTGTACAAGTGACCGAAGCCGGCCCTGGCGACATTGTGTTGATCAACGGCATTGCCGACCTGAACATCGGCGTTACGGTGACCGACCCACTCAACCCCGCACCGCTGCCCATGCTCAAGGTGGACGAGCCTACGCTGACCATGAACTTCTGCGTGAACACCAGCCCCTTGGCCGGTCGTGAAGGCAAGTATGTGACCAGCCGCCAGATCTGGGATCGCCTGCAAAAAGAACTTCAACACAACGTGGCCCTGCGTGTCAACGAAACCGACGAAGAAGGCATCTTTGAAGTCATGGGTCGCGGTGAATTGCACCTGACCATCTTGCTGGAAAACATGCGTCGCGAAGGCTATGAATTGGCCGTGTCCAAGCCCCGCGTGCTGTTCCGTGACGTCAATGGTGAGCGCCATGAGCCCATCGAGCTGGTCACCGCCGACATCGAAGAAACCCATCAAGGTGGTGTGATGCAAGCCTTGGGTGAGCGCAAAGGCGAGCTGGTGAACATGGAACCCGATGGCCGCGGACGTGTCCGTTTGGAATACCGCATTCCAGCCCGTGGTCTGATTGGTTTCACCAATGAGTTTTTGAACTTGACCCGTGGTTCCGGCCTGATCTCCAACATCTTCGACAGCTACGAAGCCCACAAGGGTGACATTGGCGGCCGCAAAAACGGTGTGCTGATTTCCATGGACGACGGTGAAATTTTCACCTACGCCTTGGGCAAATTGGACGACCGTGGCCGCATGTTCGTCAAGGCGAACGATCCGGTTTACGAAGGCATGATCGTTGGCATCCACAGCCGTGACAACGACTTGGTGGTGAACGCTACGCGTACCAAGCAGCTGACTAACTTCCGCGTGTCCGGTAAAGAAGACGCGATCAAGATCACGCCTCCGATTGACCTGACCTTGGAATACGGCGTTGAATTCATTGAGGATGACGAGTTGGTTGAAATCACGCCAAAAAGCGTTCGTCTGCGCAAGCGTTTCTTGAAAGAAAGCGATCGTAAGCGCAACAAGTGATCGGAGCCAAGTCATGCGCATGACACACGGCTTGGCCGTTTGGACCATGGTGGGCTGCACCGCCCTTTGGTCCATGGCTGGGGTGGTGACTCGGCACTTGGAGGAAGCCCGCAGCTTTGAAGTCACCTTCTGGCGCAGCTTTTTCACCGTCGTGTCTCTCTTGATCATCCTGCCTTTGTGGCAGGGCAAGGGGGTGTGGTTTCGGATGCCGTGGCGCAACCGGTACTTTTGGCTGTCTGGCGTGTGCTGGAGCGTCATGTTCACCGCCTTCATGGTGGCGCTGACGCTCACGGCGGTGGCCAATGTGTTGATCACCATGGCCGTAGGACCTTTGTTCACCGCCTTGTTCACCCGAGTGTTTTTGCGCCACCAATTGCCTTTGCGCACCTGGGTCGCCATTGTGGTGGCCGGGATCGGAATTGGCTGGATGTATGGCACCCAGTTGAGCTTGGGCGACCCAAATTTTCTGGTGGGTTCCCTGGTGGCCTTGTGTGTGCCCATCGCGGGCGCTGTTCAGTGGACCTTGGCGCAAAAAAGCCAAAATGATGGCCACAGCCTGGATTTGGTGCCCTCGGTGTTGCTGGGGGCCGTCTTCTCCACTTTGCTTACCATGCCTTTGGCCATGCCCTTTCAGGCATCGGCCCACGATATTGGCTTGCTTGCCATTTTGGGCTTGTTCCAATTGGCCATTCCCTGTGTGTTGTCGGTGATTTGCGTGCGGGTGCTCAAAGCCCCGGAGGCGTCACTGTTGTGTCTGCTGGAAATCGTGTTTGGCATCGCCTTGGCTTGGTGGGGCGCTAACGAAGCCCCGCAAATGAGCGTATTGTTAGGCGGTTCCCTAGTCTTGGGGGCTTTGCTCATGAACCAATGGTTAGGCTGGAGAGGCAACAATGACTGAAGTCATCGCACAGATCGAAGGCAGCATCGGCTGCATCACCCTTAACCGCCCCAAGGCTCTGAACGCCCTGTCACTCGACATGGTGCGGGCCTTGACTCGGGCCTTGCTCGATTGGCAAGCCAACCCGCAAGTTCTGGCGGTGGCGGTGCGCGGTACGGGAAAAGAAGGGCCGTTTGGCGCCTTCTGTGCAGGGGGTGACATCCGATTTTTTCACCAAGCCGCGCATGCGGGTGACGCAACATTGGGGGACTTTTTTACCGAAGAGTACCGCCTGAACCACCTGATCCACACCTACAGCAAACCCTACATCGCCTTCATGGACGGCATCGTCATGGGTGGCGGCATGGGCATCAGCCAAGGCGCGAGCGTGCGCGTGGTGACCGAGCGCACCAAGATGGCCATGCCCGAAACCCACATTGGATTGTTTCCGGATGTGGGCGGGGGCTATTTTCTGAGCCGCTGCCCGGGGCGATTGGGCGAGTACCTGGGCTTAACGGGACAGATGCTCAACGGCCCCCAAGCGGTCGCGGCCAAACTGGCCGATATCTCGCTGGCCAGCGGGATGCTGGAGCCCATCTGGCAGACCTTGATCAGCAGCCCCTTTGAGAACGCCGAATCGGTGGAGCGGTGGGTGCTGGCCCAAGCGGGCGCGATGACACCCGAAAAGCTGACGCCACAACCCCAAATCGATGAGGTTTTTGGTCTACCCACCTTGGCAGAAATGTTGCTCAAGCTGGAAGCGGCTAACGATGAGTGGAGTCAGAAAACCGCACATGTTTTGCGACACCGCTCACCTTTGATGCTGCATGTGGTGCTGGAACAAATACGACGCGCGCGTCAACTGAGCCTGGCTGATGATCTGCGCATGGAACGCGACATGGTGCACCACTGCTTCCACTTGCGTTCTGTAGACGACAGCGAATCAGTTGAAGGCATCCGCGCCTTGGCTGTGGACAAAGACCACAAGCCGAATTGGAAGCCTGCACGGGCGGAAGATGTGGATTTATCGGAAGCCGCTCGTTTCTTTGCGAGCCCCTGGCCTTCAGATCATCACCCGCTGCGCGATTTGACCTGACCCTGTAGGTCGGTTGCTTAGTCCACGACATGGTTGACAGGCAGTCAGCGCGGTGTCGGAGCCGAAGCTGCGACCTACAAATATACGGTGAGCTACTGCCGTTCAGCGGTGACGGCTCTTCATGGCGCGTTCGACTTCGCGCTTGCCTTCGCGGTCCTTGATGGTGTCGCGTTTGTCGTGCTCGGCCTTGCCCTTGGCCAGCGCAATGTCACATTTGACCTTGCCTGCTTTCCAGTGCAAATTGATAGGGACCAGGGTGTAGCCCTTTTGCTCGATCTTGCTTATCAGCCGCTTGATCTCTTCTTTGTTCAGCAGCAGTTTGCGCGTGCGCGCCGCTTCAGGATTGATGTGGGTCGAAGCCGTTTTGAGCGGGTTGATGAGGCAGCCGATGATGAACAACTCCCCGTTGCGGATGACCACATAACCATCGGTGAGCTGCACCTTGCCTTCGCGAATGGCCTTGACTTCCCAGCCTTCCAGTACCATGCCCGCCTCGTAGCGCTCTTCAATAAAATAATCGAACGACGCTTTTTTGTTCTCGGCTATCTTGGCAAATACAGGGGCAGAAGGGGACTTTTTGGTGGTGGCCATGGAGAGCAAATGAGGACGGGCTGGCCGTTCACAAGGGCATGCAAAGTGACTGCAAGCTCAGAGAAGAAATGAAAAACTACAATCGCAACATTGTATGAAGAATATCCACAAGTCCGTTCTCATCTGGTATTCGCCAGACGAAATGTTTCGCCTGGTCACCGACGTGGACCATTACCCTGAGTTTTTGCCCTGGTGCGACAAAGCCCGCGTGCTCGAAAAAGACGCCCATGGCATGGTGGCCGAAGTGGGCATCAGCTTGGGCGGCATCCAGCAGACCTTCACCACCCGCAATGAGCACGAGGAAGGCCGATCGGTCGGCATGAGTTTGGTTCAAGGCCCGTTTTCCAACCTGAGCGGTATGTGGCGCTTCACCCCTGTTGGTGATGGCTCGCAGCGCGCATGCAAAGTCGAGTTGGATTTGCAGTACGGCTTTTCCAGCAAAACATTGTCCGCCTTGGTGGGGCCCGTGTTCGACAAGATCGCCGCCAGTTTGGTCGATGCCTTTGTCAAACGCGCCGAAGCGGTTTATGGCTGAGCGAATGATCGAAGTCACGCTGTGCTGGAGCCTTGGGCCGCGTCATGTGCAGGAGTTGATACTGAGGGTGCCAATAGGCAGCACGGTGGAGTCTGCGTTGGATCTTGGCGTTGCCCAGTGGCTTGAAGCCAGCCCAGCAGCCGATCCCGTTTCCCTGTCATCGATCAAGTTTCAACAGCCGGGCATCTGGGGCCGCAAAGTGCCCTGGACGCAACTTGTGAATGCGGATGACCGCATTGAGCTGTACCGCCCGCTCAAAGTCGACCCCAAAGTCGCACGGCGTCAGCGCTTCAAGCGCCAGGGCAAGGGGCGCACTGGGCTGTTTGCCAAGCGTAAGAGCGGTTCGGCCGCAGGGTACTGAAAGTCGCCATGCAAGCCCTTTTGAATGTGATCTCGCAGATCACTCTGAGCGAGGGCGTCCGGCGTGTTTTTCATGGACGAGGCGGTCTGTACCCCGGCTCTGAACAATGGTCGCTGGACTGGTTCGCACCCGTCTGGGTCTTGACCAGCTTCAAACCGGTGAACGATGCAGAACTGGCCCAGTGCCACAGGGCTCTGGAAGCCCGCTGGCAAGTCGTGGCCCCGGCCATGCCGCTCAATTGGGTGTTCCAGAGCCGGGTCGCAGGTGAAGCCGAAACGCGCCTGATGGCGGGCAGCGTTCCCGAGCCGCATGTGGTGACCGAGCAGGGCGCTCGTTACATCGTGCATCTGATGCGCGGGCAAAACCACGGCTTGTTTCTCGACATGGCCGTCGGTCGCGAGTGGCTGAAAAATCATGCTCTGCACGAAAATATTCTTAACCTGTTTGCCTATACCTGCGCGTTCTCGGTGGTGGCCTTGCAAGGTGGGGCCGCGCAAGTCGTGAACCTGGACATGAGCCAGGCTGCCCTGGCGGTGGGGCAGCAAAACCACCGCCTGAACGACTTGCCTGCCAAAGCGCGCTTTCTGGGCCATGACATCTTCAAGACCTGGGGCAAGATCAGCAAGATGGGGCCTTATGGCGTGATCGTGATCGATCCGCCCAGTTACCAAAAAGGCAGCTTCATCGCTACCAAGGACTACATCAAGCTGATCCGGCGATTGCCCGATTTGCTGGAGCCACAAGGCCATGTGCTGTTGTGCCTGAACGCGCCCGAGCTGGACTCGCAGTTTTTGCACAGTCAGGTGGCTGAGGCTGCTCCAAGTCTGAAGTTTGTCGAGCGTTTGGCCAACCCCGTGGCATTTGCCGATATCGATCCTGAAAAGTCGCTCAAGGTGCTGCATTATCAAAACGCCTGATCAGGCAACCTACAGCCCAAATGAGGGGCCATCGTTTGGTTTGAGCCCTGCAATTTTGACCACATCTCAGGCCACTGCTCAGGGAAATCCCTCGGCCCGCACGGGTACAATCCATTTTTTGGAGCCTTAGCTTATGCGCCTACTCGGTAAAGCCCTGACTTTTGACGACGTTCTCCTCGTCCCCGCTTACTCCCAAGTCCTGCCCAAGGACACGTCGCTTGCGACGCAATTCACCCGAAACATCCGCCTGAACCTGCCTCTGGTGTCCGCCGCCATGGACACCGTGACCGAAGCCCGTTTGGCCATTGCCATTGCGCAAGAAGGCGGCATAGGCATCGTGCACAAAAACCTCACCGCGCAAGAGCAAGCCGCCCAAGTGGCCAAGGTCAAGCGCTACGAATCCGGCGTGCTGCGCGACCCGGTTGTTATCACCCCCGACACCACCGTGCGCCAGGTCATGGCCCTATCGGACGAGCTGGGCGTTTCGGGTTTCCCGGTGTGTGATGGCCGTCAAGTGGTCGGTATCGTTACCGGCCGCGATTTGCGCTTTGAAACCCGCTACGACCAAAAGGTCAGCGAGATCATGACGCCGCGCGAGCGCCTGATCACTGTGCCCGAAGGCACCACGCCCGAGCAAGCCAAGCACCTGCTCAACAAACACAAATTGGAGCGCTTGCTGGTCATCAACGATGCCTTTGAACTCAAAGGGCTGATCACCGTCAAGGACATCACCAAACAGCTGAACTTCCCTAACGCGGCGCGCGATGGCGCAGGCAAGCTGCGCGTGGGCGCGGCCGTGGGTGTGGGTGAGGGCACCGAAGAGCGCGTGGAAGCACTGGCCCGTGCGGGTGTGGACGCCATCGTGGTCGACACGGCGCACGGCCACAGCAAAGGCGTGATCGACCGCGTGCGCTGGGTCAAGCAAAACTACCCGCACATCGAAGTGATTGGCGGCAACATCGCCACCGGCGCTGCGGCTTTGGCCCTGGTCGAAGCCGGTGCCGACGCGGTAAAAGTGGGCATTGGCCCGGGGTCGATTTGCACCACCCGCATCGTCGCGGGCGTGGGCGTGCCGCAAATCATGGCGGTGGACTCTGTGGCCACAGCGCTCAAAGGCACAGGCGTGCCGCTGATCGCAGACGGCGGTATCCGCTACAGCGGCGACATCGCCAAGGCGATTGCCGCAGGCGCAGGCACGGTGATGATGGGTGGCATGTTCGCGGGCACCGAAGAAGCGCCTGGCGAAATCGTGCTTTTCCAAGGCCGCAGTTACAAGAGTTACCGCGGCATGGGCTCGATCGGCGCCATGCAGCAAGGCAGTGCCGACCGTTACTTTCAAGAGTCGAGCACCGGCAACCCCAACGCCGACAAACTGGTGCCCGAAGGCATCGAAGGCCGCGTGCCCTACAAAGGCTCGGTCGTTTCCATCATTTACCAAATGGCCGGTGGCTTGCGCGCCAGCATGGGCTACTGCGGCTGCGCCACGATTGAGGCCATGCACAAGGAATCGCAGTTTGTGGAAATCACTGCTGCGGGTATCCGCGAAAGCCACGTCCACGACGTTCAGATCACCAAAGAAGCGCCGAATTACCGGGCTGAATAAAATCTCTCACTGACCTTCAAGGCGTCTGCACCCCAGACGCCTTTTCATTTCTCTAGAACGGCGCCTGCCATGCAGCACTCCAAAATCCTGATCCTTGACTTCGGCTCGCAAGTCACCCAGCTGATTGCCCGACGCGTGCGCGAAGCGCATGTGTTTTGCGAAGTGCATCCTTGTGATGTGAGCAGCGACTGGGTGCGTGAATACGCCAAAGACGGCAACCTCAAAGGCATCATCCTGTCGGGCAGCCACGCCAGCGTCTACGAAGTCGATGACCGCGCACCCGACGCCGTGTTCGAGCTGGGCATCCCAGTGCTGGGCATTTGCTACGGCATGCAAACCATGGCCCAGCAACTCGGCGGCAAAGTCGAGGCGGGTACCACACGCGAGTTCGGTTATGCCGAAGTGCGTGCGCATGGTCACACCGAACTGCTCAAAGGCATTGAAGACTTCGCCACGGCCGAAGGCCACGGCATGCTCAAGGTCTGGATGAGCCACGGCGACAAGGTCACCCAAATGCCCGAGGGCTTCAAGGTCATGGCCTCGACCCCGGCTTGCCCGATTGCCGGTATGGCCGACGAGGCCCGCCGCTTTTATGCGGTGCAGTTCCACCCCGAAGTCACGCACACCGTGCAAGGCCAGGCGCTGCTCAACCGCTTTGTGCTCGACATTTGCCATGCCCGCCCTGACTGGATCATGGGCGACTACATCGAAGAAGCCGTCGCCAAAATCCGCGAGCAGGTCGGTGATGAAGAAGTCATATTGGGCCTGTCGGGCGGTGTGGATTCCTCCGTTGCAGCCGCACTCATCCATCGCGCCATTGGCGACAAGTTGACCTGCGTTTTTGTGGACCATGGCTTGCTGCGCCTCAATGAAGGCGACATGGTCATGGAGATGTTCGTCGGCAAATTGCATGCGAAAGTCATTCGTGTGGACGCCAGTGACTTGTTCCTTGGCAAGCTGGAAGGCGTGAGCGAGCCCGAAGCCAAGCGCAAGATCATTGGTGGTCTGTTTGTCGATGTGTTCAAGGAACAAGCTGCCAAGCTCAAAGCAGGCGACGGCGGCAAAGATGGGAATGACGGCCGACCAGCCGTCAAAGGCGCGACGTTCCTGGCCCAAGGCACGATTTACCCTGACGTGATTGAGTCTGGCGGCGCCAAGAGCAAAAAGGCCGTCACCATCAAGAGCCACCACAACGTAGGCGGCTTGCCCGAGCAACTGGGCCTGAAACTGCTGGAGCCGCTGCGCGAATTGTTCAAAGACGAAGTGCGCGAACTGGGCGTGGCGCTGGGCTTGCCCCGCGAGATGGTCTACCGCCATCCCTTCCCAGGCCCGGGTCTGGGCGTGCGCATCTTGGGCGAAGTCAAAAAAGAATACGCCGACCTGCTGCGCCGTGCGGACGCGATCTTCATCGAAGAGCTGCGCAACTTCACCGACGAATCGGGCAAGACTTGGTACGATCTGACCAGCCAGGCTTTCACGGTGTTCTTGCCCGTGAAAAGCGTGGGCGTGATGGGCGACGGCCGCACTTACGACTACGTGGTGGCATTGCGCGCCGTGCAAACCAGCGATTTCATGACGGCTGATTGGGCTGAGCTGCCTTATACGCTGCTCAAGAAAGTGTCGGGGCGCATCATCAACGAGGTGCGCGGCATCAACCGAGTCACATACGACGTGAGCTCAAAACCACCGGCGACGATTGAGTGGGA
>Ga0247843_1003325_pt1 | contig 26724 bp, 31 predicted proteins | sample LaCruzMarch2017__FD_192420 | JGI IMG/M metagenome (GOLD analysis project Ga0247843, IMG submission 192420) | Freshwater microbial communities from meromictic Lake La Cruz, Castile-La Mancha, Spain - LaCruzMarch2017_8m | ecosystem: Environmental > Aquatic > Freshwater > Lake | place: Spain... | reverse complement strand
AGGGATAGTCAATTCCAATTCTTTGAATTTTGGTAGTGTTGCCGAAGACAATACCATATTTGGGATCAAATTTTCTGTCCAGTTCTTCTTTATTATTTCATGAAACTCATGTTGATTATAATCCATTGTGATTGTGGGTTCATCCCAGTAAACAATTAATTTATCATCGCTGTTGAATGATTTCATATAGTACATTGCTGACAAATAGGATTTTATATCGCAAATCATAATTTCAACATCATCCCCAACACTATTATCTACTTTACCAACACCACCTGATTTTCTATTTTTAGTGAATTCTTTTGCTGCTGAATAATGCAAACGAATATCAGTCGCACTATCACAACCAAACGCAAACGCAACTTTTTTATGAACCGATATAGCAGCTCTTGCTAATGCTATCCCAACATGTCTTGCGGCACAAACAAATATTATTCTGTGACTCTCAGACAAACCAATAGGAGTTAACGTTTTACCAGTTCCTGTAGGGGCCATGTATAATACTAGTTTGGGATTCTTATCTTTACAAACAGTATAAATTTCTTTTTGATGATCATATAAAATCATATCTGTATATTTTAGTAAATTTTCATTTCTTTCAATAAACTCAACAGCGTTATCAATAATAACAGACATATTGATGTCATCTTTAAATTTATCGAGTATCTTGTTACATAAGTCAAACACATGTCTATTCAACCCTTTAATGGAATTTCTAATTAATTTATAGACTGTGTAATAGTGAAACATAAACAATTTATCGTTTTTTTCTGGGTTTATTTTATATTCGACCATTTTTTCAACATTATTCAGTAATGTGTTTTCGTAAATATCCTGTTTTTTTAAAATAGTGTCATCATTTCTATCCAAACGTATTTTATCAGCACCCTTGATTTGTATATTACTGTCTACTTGAATACACTTGTAATCGTTATATAAACGTTTTACGCCATTCTCGATCTTATCAACACGTGATTGGAAATATTTTGTATATAGATAATCCTCCATTTTTTGACTATACTCTATCTTTAAAAATGTAAAGATAGAATTGTTGTTATTAATTTTTATGTTTACATCATGATAACCTTTGATTATGAGATTTAAAACCTCAATTTCTGGTTGAGAAACAGGTACCTCAATTGATTCCCATTCCGCCTTATTAAGCTTTCGTTGTTTAAGATCCATTTATTGTATTTAATTGTTGTTTTACTTTTATATTGATTTTCATTTTCAATTTTTTTTTAAATTTTTAAAAAATATACATAATGTATATATCAATGAATGTTCAAAAACAAATCAATGATAATACCATAATTTTTACAATTGGTAGAATGAACCCTCCAACAACAGGTCATATGAAATTAATAAAGGATATGATGAATTATGCCGTTATTAATAATATTCCGGTAGTGTATATTATTTTATCGAGTTCAACTAAACCTGAAAAGGGAAAAACAAATCCGTTAGAATGTGAAGAAAAGCGTTTTATATTATACGGTGGTATGATTGATAAGATCAAACAGTATTTGAAAAATGAGATACCTGAACAAAACCATCAAAAAATAGATGGTTTATGGGTTGAGGTAATATGTATGAATGATCCGACCGATCCAATATACGGAGATAACCCTATTATTAAATCTATAAAGTATATAATCAGTTTATATCCAAATAAAACCGTGAATTGTAGATTGTATATTGGGAGCGACGAAGTGAGAAAATTTGATTGGATTAGAAATTATATGCCGGACAATGCCACGATCGAAACATTTGGTGTGCCACGACCACAAGGTGATATGTCGTCGACATACTTAAAAACACTTACATTAGAATCGATTGATGAGTTTAAAAATAATATAATGAATTTAAATTTACCAGGTATGACACCAGAAATGGCATTAGAAATATATCAAACGAGAGAAGATGAATTTATAGGACATATGCTTGGTATTGGAATACATGCAGATGAGGCAAGAAATTTGTATTACGATATTAGAGAGCGACTCAAAGAACAATATGGAGGTGTTACTCAACGCAAAACTAAGAAAATAAAAAAATACAAACCCAAAAAATCAGTTAAAAATATAAAAAAATGAAACTAAAATGTAAGGCGTACATGTATTCAAAAAAACATAATTTATTCATATAATATGTCAAAATCACCCATTGTAATTAAGCGCTTGTACGAATTGTGTGTAATGACTGGAATTCGTGAAATGAACATTGTCATTGAAATTGCGATTGCAGACAGTAGAAACATACATGGGAATGACTCTGAAGAACACTGGGGTTTTCGTAGCAATGATGGTAGTGTCCAGCTACAAGCTATCAATTGCGTCGTATGTGGAAATTATAAGCGCAATGGAAATCAGTTGGCCGATAAGATTCGGTGTGAATGTTGTTTCGATCCAAATAATAAAGGAGATACTAAAAATTATAACAAGGAATTAATAACAAAAATGAAAGTTTACGAAGGAATGGATGCGTTTATTGATATAGTGAATCCAGATGGATATAAAGATCTCTTGTGTGAGGATGTTGTAGGAGAGATCTTCACGTATTTATTGTAAAAAAAAACAAAAAACAAAAAACAAAAAAAGATATTGGTAATATCTTTTTTTACACCATTTAAGATTATAACAAAGAACTTCGTTTACGAGAAGTTATACGTTTCAATTATTCGAATGCGTATAATCAAACAATTCTTTCTTGTAACAAAATTCATAACACGCATTACGTGCACGCATCTGTCCGTAAAGGTTATACATTGTTCTTCCATTTTCTATAGCAATTGGTGGATATATTAATGAATGTTTTCCTTCCTTTGTAATTGTCCAATCAGGATTAAATGGTGTCATATTAGGTGTTAACAATGTTTTCATAGCATAGTCCGTATAATATTTGTCTAATAAAAAATGTCCTTGTTTCCTAGATAACAAATACATTTGGGCTCCCCAAACAGATTCCATTCCAATATAATCTAATACTTTGAACGGGAAATCTTTTTTAGATACATAAATCTCTGGAAAATTTATATATTCATCTATTTTATTCTCACACAAATAACCCATTAATATTATATCTAGACCATTTTCATTTGCTATTTCAACTAACTTTGGTACTTGTTTCATGAAATCATTACGAATTAATAGATCATCCTCACAAAAAATAGCATATTCTTTATTAGAATTATTTATAAAATTATTTATCATTTCTAAGTGACCATAGCACATTGACCAGGTACGTTTCTTATTATCGTCTATATAAGATGGAATTCTAGCATCGTTTATTTTTACACCGTCTGACCAAATTACATTTATTCCATTGAAATTATTAAAAATAGTTTTCATTTCATGTCTTCGTTCGATATTTGCATAATTCAAACAATATATATCAGGTAACTCGTTTTTATCTAATGACATTTATGTGTAAAATAATATCAAATGTTTAATATTAAATAATAATAATAATAATAATAATAATATTTTTTAGTACTCTAACAAGCTTATATTAAATCGTTTACTTGGCTTATATTTGATAATATCTAGTTCCTTTTTTGTAGTTGGGAATTCATTAAAACCATATATGTCCTGGAGCATCAGCCATTCAAATAATCCTCCAGTATAAATATATACATGAAAAAACCCTAACGAAATTAATTGATTGTATTTTGCATATACTTTTTCATCATTACAATTTCGTCCATACACAATGACGTTAACATCTTTTCTCCCTGTTTTCAATAGTTGATTTAGTAATTCAACCTCATGATCAGCTATGATGGTTGACGGTATTAAGCAATCTTGTTCCCTATCCGTTAAAGTATTAATTAGTACATATCTATCACCTTTGTTGTTTAATATAAATTGAATATCCTCGAAGTTAATTTTATTGGTTGATTGAGAATTTCCCATTATTTATGTGATACGAAAATTTTATATACTTTTACAAAAAAAGTATATAAATAAAATTGAATGCGTTGTTTAATGTAGTTTACAAGTAATAAAAATATAATTTTATCATATAATGTTTATCCATAAACTAATAATCGAACCGTTACTATGTGGTGTAGCTGTTATGTTTTTGAATTATGGAAATTTTCATGATAATAGAATGGAAATTGATGAAGCGTTAAGGGAGGTTCAAAATAACATTGATATTAGTTATGAGCTAATTCAGCTTAAGAGTAAAAAAATTACATGGAATCCAAATAAAGAGGTTATATCTGTAACAGAAATAGATAAATACCTATTTAGTTCTAATTTTACACAACCAAAAATGAACATTGTTCCAATCCTACGAAAAAGTATTTAGACCATTGAAAATATAATGGTTTGATAAACATTATATTTCTAAATTGTTCTCGACATCAGCTGTAATATGACGAATGTTTGACAAATATCCAATAGTGTAAATCGTTTTGGCTAATGAAATTGTACCACTATTTCCACCTCCTCTTTCTTTATGCTCTTTGTAGCGGAAATTGATAACTCTTCTCTCTTTTTTCGTGTCTTAGCATTTTCATTCGTTAGTTCCTTTCTTTTTGAGGTACTGTTACGACTATTCATGTCCTTTTCAATCGTTTCGTAATTTTCTTCGATATAATTAATGACTTTATTTTCGATCGCCCATTTGAAAAAGTTCAATTGGCCAATTGTGGTCTCAATATATGTTCCATCTTTGTAAGGGATGCTGATGCGTTCCCATCTACAAAAAGGGTCAAATCTTTTCTTACTATATGCTTTCAATTTCAATTTGTAGTCGTAATATACTTTGAACCGTTTCGCATCATCGATTGTATAAAGTGTGTAATATTTTTTGGCATAGTTTGTTGCAAACCAGTCAACAATACGTAGCGAAATTTTTGATTCACCTGTTATGATTTTCAACATTTTAGTTAATATTGGTTCGTCTTTATAAAAATCCATTAAATTATTCATCAACAAAGAATTTTGCGTTGTATAAGAAGTACTCATTAAGTAAATTTTGAAGAAATTTTTTAAGTCTTTTAATAATTATAATATATTTATCTACGATTATATTACAATGAAAGATTTTATGAATACTTACTTCGGACCTTTGGACAAAGATGCTTGTTTATATTTTTACATTTTATCGGTGTTCTCTGGGTTTTCATTTATTATTGTTTTGATTTTAACAGTCATGTATGTGATTATGAATTTCCAAAAGGTGAATCGATTCTATTTGTCCAATGCTATAATGGCATCTGCTAATTTATTTTTAGGATATTTCGTAAATAGATTACTACACACAATCTGTATTAGAAGTTTGGTTTAGTTATCATCACTCTTGATACGGTCTTGTGAAGTGTTTATCGGTTTCAAGAATTTATCACTCGTTGATATATCTTCAACGTAATTGTTCTGGCCCATGAAAGGATTGTTTCCAATTTGTTGAATGAGCCCTCTATCCGCTATTTTAAAATCAAGATCTTCTCTCTTATTTAGAGCATTGTCTTGGTTCAATATATCCCACGTGTTTTCATCGTGATGTAAAGATGAAGAATATGCAGACAATTCTATGTCCTTACTGAAAGTGTCTTTATTTGCGTTATTATTTTCATTCTTAAAAATTCTTCTTGATCTCTCATATGGTTCACCCTTTGTCCACTTCCATTCCATTTAATAGTATTTGCGTATATAAAAAAATACTATTAACAACTTATAATTGTTTGATAATACTCAATTGTTTCGTGAATAAGAACTTGTCGTCACTTGTTCGTCTTCTTTTAAGATTACAGGTTAGACATGCTAAATGAAAATTATCTATATTATGACCAACGTCATTATCTACTCTATCAACAGACCATTGATTACCATCTCTTATTTTATCGTAAAGGACATACATTTCACCTTTACAATAACGACATTTTAATTCAGTTTCTCTCATTTTCTTAATAATAGATTCAAATGTTATAAACTTATCTTCATCGCATATTTTTTTTTTCATATCTTGTTGTTTATATCCTGATATTTTTTTGTTTATTTCTCGAATAACAAGTTCTGTTGTTGAATCTTGGTTGTTGTTTATAATATTATCAATTACTTCAAGTTGATTTAAGTCATCTGGTAAATTCCATTTGTCGCTTTCGACACGTTTTTTTATGGTTACGTGCTCTTTTAATACTTTCTTAATCATATATCGATTATTTGTGCCAACTATATTAATTTGTTTATTGTCTTCCATAAGTTCCACAAATAAAATAATATGTTTGAACCTACTTAGACATTCAACAATACATTAATGTTTAACAAAAACGAGTTAAACTTATCCTTCTATATTAAGATATCATGGAAGAGAAAGACAATAAAGATGAATGTGTTGAACTCAAAAATATTAAATATAAAACGATGTTATTGAATGGCAATCCTAGTCACGAAACAAAATCATCAAACGACCTTCTTAATTTAGATAAGTTCCTAGATGATGAAAAGATCAATAATAAAAACGAACCGTGGTGTAAACTGAATAAAACCATCAAAACAAAAAAGCTATTAGAGTTTGTTGAATTTTATAAAAAGGAAAAGGAATTGGATGCAGAGGAAGAATCTTTGTTAATCAAATTTTTCAAGGACAGCCTTGAGAGAAAAAAACTACAGAGGGTTAAGGATGTTGTGTATGATAAAACTAACGGAATTATAAAAGACATTCCAGCATTAACATATACGAAAACAAATAAACATTTTTCACTTAAAAATATGGACAAAAGGGTTTCGACACTAAAATCGCTTAAAACACATGGGACGACAATAAAAAACAAAATCAAACAACCTATTGTTATAGATAAAGAAGAATAACATAAAAACTATTTATGTAATTATATACTAATGGAATTAATAGACATAACAGATACATTAGTATTTGACGACGAACCATCTATTTTTGATGAGGAGACTGCATTAGATCTAATAGAATCAGCATTACATCTAATGGAAGACTATTTAAACGAGAATCCAACGGCTGTTTCGGAGCCGGATTTTCACGAAACTATGTTGGAAGAAATACAGGATATATTTGCTCTTCAATTTGAAGATCATACTAATAATGATTTTAGTGATTATATGGAAGATGATTTAAATGAACTTTTAGAAGAAGCCTTTGATATTTTCATTAATACATACAATATCGAGCGAACTCCTGAATCTGCATCAATAACAGACGATGATGAAATAGTAGAAAGAATAGATTATTTAAGGTCAAAACCGCAACCAGACCAAAGGACCAAGGAATGGTATGAATTTAGACACAACTTAATTACAGCCAGCAACGCATACAAGGCATTTGAAAGTCAAGCAATGGTTAATCAATTAATATATGAAAAATGTCAACCTATAAAGTCGGGCAATGATGACAAACTAAGCATGGTTAATGTGAACACAACATTTCACTGGGGGCAAAAATACGAACCACTTTCGGTCATGATATATGAAGATATGTACAACACGAAAGTTGAAGATTTTGGATGTATTCAACATGATACGCATAATTTTTTAGGTGCATCACCAGATGGTATTAATGTAGATAAAACAAGCGACAGATATGGTAGAATGCTTGAAATAAAAAATATAGTAAATCGTGAAATTACCGGTATACCAAAAAAAGAATATTGGATTCAAACACAGTTACAAATGGAGGTTTGTGACCTAAACGAATGTGACTTTTTGGAAACAAAGTTTACTGAATATGAAACTGCTAATGATTTTTTCAATGACGAAACTGATAAAAAGAAAGGGATCATTTTGTATTTTAATACTAAAGAAGGCAAACCCTTTTATATATACAAACCACTTGATATTCTAACGGTTGATGAAATAACGGAATGGGAACAAGAAACTATTGACAAACATCAAGCAAATAATATGATGTGGATAAAGAACCTATACTGGAAACTGGAAATAATGAGTTGTGTTCTTATTTTGAGGAATAGAAAATGGTTTGAAGACAATATTGAGCAACTTGGAAAGGTATGGAAAATAATTGAAGAGGAGCGCATAACTGGTTATCAGCATAGGGCACCAAATAAGAGAATTAAAAAGGAAATACACACCCAAGTTACAGAAGGGTGTTTATTAGATTTAACGAAATTTACACCTTTGAAGAATTAGACCATTGAAATTTTGTATTTATTCAATATAAGATATTGGGAACGTCAGTCCTAAACGGTAATAGATTTTGATCAGTTGTGAAATACCCAACACGAGTTCCACATTCAGGGTTTACGGGAGGTAACTGTGTTACATAATTTGATTTATTTTGACGAGGTTTATAGAATGCATCACAGAAGTCTTCTGGCATACATCTACCGGTATCTGCGTTTCTAGGATAACGTATATTGTTTGTAATTTGGTCATATGACCCAACCTTAAATATTGGGTACTGCCACCATACATTACTGGCTTGATTATCTGAAACACTATTAATTCCTGTTATAGGGAAAATATCTTGAACGAGGACATCGTTTTCGGCCGAAGGGTAAGCACCTCCTAAATTATAATTTGAATAATTTTCTATCATTTTGAATGATTTGAACATGTTAAAAAACAAAGGTGTTCCAATTATAATTATTAAAATTGCAAATACTATTATTATATTATTCATATACACTATTTGGATATTTTAATTTTGAAACGGTCAGTTAACAAAGACAATTTGAAATGACACTCTAAAGAGCGTGTCATTTCAAATCTTAATTGGTATAAAATGTTAAAGGGTTTAAAAAGAAATTATATATCTATATAATATAATGGAAACTAATACTGAGATGCGTGTTACTAAACGTGATGGTATCCTAGAGGAAGTATCATTTGATAAAATATTAAAACGTATAAAAATTTTAGGACAAGAAGCCGGTATTCAAATTAATTATTCATCTTTAGTTATGAAAGTTATTGATCAATTATACGACAAGATTGAAACTAAGAAAATCGACGAACTCGCAGCTGAACAATGTGCATCATTGTCAACTCAACATCATGACTACGGAACACTAGCTTCCAGGATTGTAATTTCGAATCATCAAAAAAATACAAACCCGTCATTCTCATGTGTAATGAATGCTCTATATAATTTCAAGGATATTCATGGAATACACAAGCCATTGGTATCCCAAAAGCTATGGACCTTTGTAGAGAGCAACTCAAAATTATTGGATGATATGATTAATCATGATAGGGATTACCTAATTGATTTCTTTGGATTTAAAACACTAGAGAGAGCATATCTATTCAAGATTGGGGAAACAATTGTAGAGAGAGTTCAACATATGTGGATGCGTGTTTCAGTAGGTATACACGGTGAAGATATTAACGCAATAAAGGAAACATATGATCTTATGTCCCAAAAATATTTTACTCATGCAACACCAACTCTTTTTAATGCTGGCACACCCAGACCACAATTGAGTTCATGTTTTTTAATTGGAATGGAGGACGATAGTCTAGATGGAATTTATAATACTTTGAAGGACTGTGCGTCAATCTCTAAATGGGCTGGAGGTATTGGTCTTCATATTCACGACATAAGAGCAAAAGGAACATACATACAAGGCACAAATGGTGCTTCTAATGGAATTGTCCCGATGTTGCGAGTGTTTAACAACACAGCTCGCTATGTTGATCAAGGAGGTGGAAAGCGTAACGGTTCATTTGCGATTTATTTAGAACCATGGCACCCAGATATCGAAGATTTCCTAGAAATGAAAAAGAATCACGGCGACGAAGAACTCAAGGGGCGTGACTTATTTTATGCTCTTTGGGTATGTGATTTGTTTATGGAGCGTGTAAAGGAAAGTGCTAAATGGTCTCTTTTCTGTCCACACGAATGCCCTGGATTGGCGGACGTTCACAGTGAGAAATTCAAAGAACTATATACCAAATATGAAAACGAAAATAAGGCTAGAAAAGTAGTCAACGCACGTGATCTTTGGTTCAAGATTCTAGATGCGCAAATGGAAACAGGTACTCCTTATTTATTATATAAAGATGCTGCAAATATTAAGTCAAATCAACAAAATCTCGGTACCATTAAGAGTTCAAATTTATGCACCGAAATTATCGAATATAGTGACGATAAAGAGACTGCTGTTTGTAATTTGGGATCGATTGGTCTTCCAACGTTTGTAAATGAAGTAACTAAGCAATTTGATTACGACAAGCTACACGAAGTCACAAAGGTTTTAACAAAAAATTTAAATGCTGTTATCGATGTTAATTTTTACCCAACTGAAAAAACAAGGTTGAGTAACATGCGTCACAGGCCAATAGGAATTGGCGTTCAAGGACTCGCAGATACATTTGTATTGATGGATTTGCCTTTCCACAGCGATGAAGCAAAAGAAGTGAATAAATTAATTTTTGAAACGATATATCATGCCGCATTAGAAAAGAGTAATGAACTTGCAATTGATATGAAAAATTATTATAATTGCGATGATACTGAAGAATTCCAATATATCGGCGCATATGAAACCTTTTATGGATCGCCCGCATCCAAGGGTATTCTACAATTTGATATGTGGGGTGTGAAGCCGAGCAATAGATATGTTTGGACATTACTCAAGGAATCAATTCTTGCCCATGGTCTTCGTAATTCTCTGTTAGTTGCTCCAATGCCAACAGCTAGCACATCACAAATTTTAGGATTCAACGAATGTTTTGAACCATTTACAAGTAATTTATATAGTCGACGCACATTAGCAGGAGAGTTTGTAGTTATTAATAAATATTTGATGAAGGAGCTCATAGGTCTTGGGCTTTGGAACGAACAGATCAAAAATAATATAATTGCAAACAAAGGAAGTATTCAACAACTTACAGTTTTGTCAGAACATATTAGAAACAAATATAAAATTGTTTGGGAGATGCCAATGAAGCATATTATCGATATGTCAGCTGATAGAGGTGCATTTATTTGCCAGAGCCAAAGCTTGAATTTATGGGTTGAAGACCCAACTTATAACACACTCACTTCAATGCATTTCTATTCGTGGAAGAAAGGCTTAAAAACAGGAATTTATTATTTGAGGAGAAAGGCAAAGCATCAAGCGCAACAATTTACGATTGAGCCTGATAAAAAGTCAAATGAACATGATGAAGAGGATGAAATATGCGAAATGTGTTCTGCGTAATTTTTTTTAGATATTTACATTATTTTTTATACGATTATTATATAATGGTTCAATGTCCTATTAATATAACGAAGGAACAGGATTTAGAGGCTGATAAAATATTTAAGGAACTATCTGGGTTCGATCCTAGACCATTAAAAATCAGCGGATGTGAATCTGTAGGAGGTGGTAGAAAACGCAAAAAGAGAGGAGGAACAATAACTAATAAACATAAATTACAATATCTGGTAAAACTTGTTATATATAGTAGTATTACAACTTGTATTGTTTATTTAGGTTTAACAGGACCAATTGAAAGTACAAAGGCCTCATTAGTTGAAGGGTTTACGATGTTAATGAACGGTAGTTGCGGTAGTGCTGGAAATAGATTTTACAAATTGATAGGGTTGCCAAATCCTATATGTGGTGCATACATTAAAATATCTAATTTAGTGTTAAAAGCTTTAACAATGGATATAGAAGCGATAACTCAATTAGAATTGATTGCAGCGAACCTTGGCGTTGGTGGTGTCGGAACGATTTATGGTATTCAAAAATTTTCTAAAAAAATTGATGAAATATCAACCAGAATAACTAATTTTTTGGTAGATGACCCAGAACTACAAGATGTTTCAAATACAATCAATTCAATTGAGACTGGAGAAGACATTCAACTTATTGAAGCAGCGCAAGACCAAGAAGATGAATATTATGAAGCTAAAGAAACTCCATCACAAAATTATTTTACAACAGAGGAAGGATCTTCACAAGAATCCCAAAGTATTGAGGGAGGTCGTAAAACAAGGAAATCCAGGAAAACAAGGAAATCTAGGAAAACAAAGAAATCCAGGAAAACAAAGAAATCAAGAAAAACAAAGAAATCAAGAAAAACCACGATGAAATAGATCTGAAAATAAAAATTATTACTTTGCGCATTTGAAATGTGCAAAGTAATACGTAAATTTATAGTGCCTTTTTTTAAGCTTACTAATGAGCAACTAATTGAGATTGCAACATATTTCCAATATCCTTGTCATATCGTAATTTAATAAAACAACGTAATGTAACAATTACATCATTCATCGAGTTGTGTAATCCTGTTGGTGTTTCATCGAATAACTTCTGATTTAATTCAATCAATTTTGGGGGTTTTAACCTATTGTAACTATTACCATAATTAGACGGCAAGCAACAAAATGCTGTCGATTCTTTCATCGTACAAAATTTTTTCTTAGTCTCGAGCAAGTTTGTATATTTCATTAATTCGACACCATGTCGCATCATTTCAGCACGAACCATATTTAGATCAAAGCTGATATTATGACCTACTATAATATCTGCGTCCTTTACATGATTAAAGAATTCAAATAAGGCTAGTTTGATATCAACGCCGTTTTCGACTGAAATTTCTTTTGTTATTTTATGAAGTTCAATACTACGTTCACTAATAACGACATCTTCATCTACACTAATAATATAATCACCTAACCCAGTTATTTTATCTTGATCTGTATCTAAAACAATCCAGCTCAATTGAACAACGTGAGGCCATTTATTTAAGTTTTCGGTAGTAACAATCTTATCTCTTGTTTCCGGAAGTCCAGTTGTTTCAGTGTCGAAGGTTATAACACGCATCTCTTTATTTTATATTTTACTATTTTTAATAGTTTTTAGTTTTGATTCAATTTTTTATGTATAATTTTTACAAATACCAAAACTTCTACGATGCCATATGGTAATTCCATGCTCCTTTATTCCATCAATATGTTTCTTTGCTCCATATCCTTTATTACTGTCTATACAGTATTTATCAACTAGTTCTGGATTATTAACGCATAATTCTTCTATGTACGTGTCACGTGCTACTTTAGCCAAAACAGATGCGGCAGCAATCGATGTATATTTGTTATCTCCACCTTCAATACAAATATACGGAATTGTCTCCAGTTTTTGATTTTTCTTATTCAACAATGTAATTGGATTGAAGTAATTACCATCTATCAACAAATGAAGTTTGTAATCATTATTATCAACCTCTTTCATTTGTTGAGTAAGTTGTTTTCTAACGTTTAATATTGATGTATGCATCGATTTTTGAGTTGCCTGTAAAATATTTATATCATCTATAGTTTTTTCATCTTCGTAACTAACATACCAAGCTACTGCGTTTGATTTGATATATTCTGCCACTTCATTGATTTTACTCTTTGAATTGAATTTTTTACTATCCTTCACTTTGTAATGGTCAAAACTATCGTCTTTAGGTAAAATTACACCTGCCGTATATACTCTTCCAAATAATGGTCCTCGTCCTGCCTCGTCTACACCGATCTCGTATACGTTAGTATCTTCTTTAAAATATTTTTTCAGTGGTTCTGGTTTAACCCTTACTCTCTTTGGTTTTTTTATAGTTTCAACTATTACCTCTTCATCTTCTATTGTGTCATCGTCGTCAATAATTGTAGCACTTTCGTATTCAGTTTTCATCTTATTAGTCATTAGTAGTTATAATTATTTACATATTTTTCAATTCATTTTTTTATAAAACTTTTTTCACTATATAAATTATACGATGAATAGCGCATTACTCCTTTTCTTGATTTTATTATTGGGTTTAGTTCTTTGTTCCTTTTTAGGAGGCAACTGTAACAGAGAAGGGATGGAAGTTGATGACAAAACTCAAACTGGTGTCAGTGGCGCCGGAACAGGTATTTTTCCAAATACATTGTCAACCGCTTTTGATAATTACAACCACTTCAACGGTTCGTCATCTCCTACAACAAATGGTATTATTTATTATGGTCAAAATGGTGGCATAGCAAAAATTATAACAAACGCAGACGGAACACAAAGCTTACAAGTTACGTTATCTAGTGATTCTTCGCCGGTTTTATTTAATACTCAATCATCATCTTCTAATACAAGTCCTACAGCGATTACCACACCATCCACAAGTACTCCATCAACAAGTACTCCATCAACAAGTACTCCATCAACAAGTATGTCATCCACAAGTACTCCATCAACAAGTATGTCATCCATAAGTTCTTTATTGTCACCATTTTTCAATCAAAATACTTTTTATGGTCCAAATGGAAGTACTGCATCTATTGTTAATACTCAACAAGGACAGACAATTCAAGTCAATACCGGCAACGGAACAATGACGTTTACCCAAACAATGCCTTCAACAATTGCTTCTACAAATCCGTCTAATATCACGTCTACTCAGTATTATGGAAGTACAGGAACACCATTAGATAGTGCTAGTTATACATTGGGGTACAATCAGCCAGTTACCAACTACAACGGGGGTGCGATAACAGGACCTGGTGGTAATTCCGCATTCTATGCTCAAGGCCCTAGAGGAAACACTGTTGTGGGAACATCAACTGTTGACAATTCGAATCCTTATTCAGGTTCTTTGCCCGCTGGGATACCCATGAGTCAAATCCCTTCCGGAGAAGAAGATCTATATATTTTGAAATCCCAAGTAGTACCACCTGTTTGCCCCGCTTGCCCTGTATCATCGGCTTGTCCTAGAGATAAGCCATGCCCGCCATGCGCTCCTTGTGCTCGTTGCCCAGAGCCTTCAATGACTTGTAAGGCTGTTCCAAACTATGATGTTATTGGAAACACAGGTTATAACGGTGGAATTTCTGGTTATAATCCAATGAACAATCAATATATTCCTGTCCCAGTATTAAACGATTTTTCATCATTTTAAACCGACGAAGATTTCAAATGGGACGATTTCATCGTCCGTTTGGAAACTTCATCGGTCATAACCTTGAGAATCAAAATGGAAGGCGTTCCATTTTAATTCTTCAATGGTTTAATTATTCAAATATGTAATCTTCAACTTGATGATTTATAACATCAAGTTGGATGCTTTATTCTCTCGTTTTGATACACTGTTTATCAATTTGTATTGAAGGACCCTTTACACTTTGAGGCACAATACTAATAACGCATTTTGATTTTTTACCATATAATGGTTCTGTGCAACCCTTTTCTTTTTTCTTTCTAGTACCAAACTTTTTAAATTTAAAAAGTTTCGGTTTTTCATCTGTGCATCTGGAACGGAAATGTTCGTATCTTTCTCTTACTTCACAATAAGTTAGGTTGGATTTCTTGTCCAACATTTTATTGACTAACTCGTGGAGCTCATATATATATCTTGAAAACGATTCTCGATCCTTCATATGACTTACCTTCAAAGGTAACTGTTTAAAATTAGTTTTCAAATTCATCCTACAATATTTACAAGGCAAAACATAACGCAAGTTCAAGACAAATTCACGATAATGTTTTTTATCTTCTGGGGTTGGTTTAACGGGATAATTAAAGCTCATTGTGTGAAGATAATGCCACATAGCTGGTCCCCACACACTAGAAATCATTCCATCATTAGCATTATAATCTTGTATTGAAAAAACACGTTGTTTCTTTGTTTTATTATTACTTTTTCTGTTTTTTCGTGTTTTTAACATATACTATAAAGAGAAAATATACTTTATCAATAATAAAATATATTTTCAATTTATGGAGACACAAATCGATTTATCAATATTCACAAATATAACGAAACAAATATGTGTATCTACTTTTGTATCATTGTTTCTTATTATCCTTTTCGTAATTAGTCCATTAAGCAACCTTATCAAAACAACCGTGTTTATGAAATTGGTTGTTCTAATGTTACTAGCGTATACTATACAACTGAATATACGTCAAACAGATATATTACGCATTGCTGGATCAAGTGAGAAATACAAGCATGTTAAATCTAATATCGATGTAAACATAATGTGTAGTTATATATTTACATTGTTTTTAGGAGTGTTGGCTATTTTTGTGATCAAGAGTTTTTTCTAATTTAGTAAATTTTTGTTTAATTTCCATGATTTTTTGATAATACAAAATATCATCCTTGAAATCGTATTTGTTTATTTCAATTAGTTCACCTGTTATAGTCCTAAAAATCATTATTATAATATAGATAGATATCTCTATATTCGTTAAAACATAGTCATTATTTCTTCTTGGATATATATAGATGAGCAATAGATTCGTTAATTTCAACAAAGTTGGTTTATCAGGTGGTGAGCAAACTGGCATTTTATCAAAACTAAAATCGTTTAAAATGACTTCAAATATGATGATTATTTTAGTTGTTTCACTCTTGTTTATATCTATATCTGTTTTTTATTACTATAACTATATAGCTCCTAAATTTAAGCCCAGTTACAAGGCCAACAGAGAGCCGGTTGATGGTTCGCAAAATCAAGGAAAGCAAGCAGAACTATTGTTGTTTTATGTAGATTGGTGTCCTCATTGTAAGACAGCCAAACCGGTTTGGGAAGAATTAAAATCACAGTATCAAAATAAAACCATAAATGGGTACACTGTTATTTTCACCGAAGTAAACTGTACAAACGAAACAGCTGAAGTAGAGCAAATGATGGACAAGTATAAAATTGAGGGTTACCCGACAATAAAATTATTGAAGGATGGGCAAATAATTGAATATGATGCAAAACCGTCTAAGGCGACTCTCGACCAGTTCTTAAATACTGTTTTGTAAAAACACCTTGGCTTGATCAACCCCATTTTGAAGTAAAAGTTTCCGTGTATCGATTGAACTCATTGCGGTTCTAAATACATCAATGCTTAAAAACGATATATTGCAAACAAGTTCATTTTTAATTTTTGGTTGTGTATGATCTATGCTCAGACTATGAATTACCTTGAACAGAAAACACATTATAAAATCCAATAAAGTCGATTCCGAATTAACATGATTTGTATTATCATCATATTGATTCTTGAACGCCATTGTTTCTTCTTCTTTTTTACCAGAGTCCAAGCAGTATTTCAATGGATAGTTACACATTATTCCTCCGTCTATGTAACACTTACCATCAAAACATACAGGGGTTACTAATATTGGTATACCACACGTCATTTGTAGAGCAGTCAATAATTTTAAATCTGGATTTGTTAAATAAGAAATGTCTTCTAACTTAAAGTTGTTTATTTCAAATGTGAAAAAATGCAATTCTATTTTTGAATATTCGTATAATTCCTTCAATGTAATTTCCATCGAAAGGTCTTTAGCAGCAAGAAGTGGTTTGAAACATTTATCAATTGTTTTTACATCAAAAATTCCCTTCTTGGTGTATGCATCAAATATATTTTGAACATTTATGGGAAAAACCTCGTGCCAAGGCCTTTTAATAATGTAATCATTTATTGTTTCCCAGTCGAATTTCAAGCATAACAGTGTACCAACTATTGCGCCTGCGGATGTTCCATATATAGTTTCAATGTTTTTAATATCAATGAATTTGTGCTCTTCAATGTATTGGAGAGCTCCAAGTGTTTGTATCATTGAAGGCCCACCGCCAGAAAATACTAAATTTTTGATAGACATTAATAATTACATTCATTTTAATTACTTTTTTTCTACGATCTCTGTAAATGGCAAATATTTTTACATTAGAAAATGTAAGCAATTTCTCTGACAAACTGAATATAGATGAATTATACGAAAAGAAACGTCAATATGATTTGAGTAAATTAGATTTATTCAACAAGATATTGAACCGTATTCATGTAAGGATTAGAACAACTTCACGCCAAAAAATAGATGAACATTTTTGTTGGTTTGTTGTTCCTGAAGTTATTATTGGTGTTCCCAAATTCGATCAAGGTTCGTGTATTGCCTTTTTGATGGAACGATTAAAAGATAATGGGTTTCAAATTAGATATATTCATCCGAATACCCTATTTATTTCTTGGCAGCACTGGGTTCCATCATATGTAAGAACCGAATTGAAAAAGAAAACAGGTATAGTTATAAACGAATATGGTGTCAAGGTTGATGAAGATATAAGAGATGATAATAAGTTGACATATGACCCAAATGAATTAATATTAAAAACGAAGGAACCTCAAAATCAAAATCAAAATAAAACACCAAAGAAGAATTATACACCTATTAACTCATACAAGCCATCAGGGAATCTTGTATATGATGAAGAGTTGTTGAATAAAATAGAGGACAAGTTTAGTTAGTTTTTTACATTTTTCTGCTTTTTCTACTTTTTATGATTTTTCTGCTTTTCCTTCCTTTTTTAGTTCTTATTCTTTTTTTTCCACCATACCCTTTTCCTAAGCTCAATAGCCCAGATGACGCATCTAATAACGATGATTTTTGTTTAATAGGTATTATGATTTTTTGTAATATAAAATTTTCAATTTCATCTGGTGTATTTGGTTGTGTAGTTATTGGAGGCAATAAATAATGAACTAACATTCGTCTAAGTTCTTTATTATTGCAAATTCTGTGTAAATTATCTTCTACCCCAAGTTTTACAAACCCATCATTTAGTGCGGATATTATGTTATTATTCGTATCATTATACGTGTATTCCAAAGCCCCAAACAGTAAAAACATATATGCATTACATACTGTAATTGATTCACCAGTTTGATTTATTCTAATGCAAAAATATGGATCAAAATCAAGTGATATTACATTTCCATTTAACCAACATAAATTAGGTCCTTTGAAATCCAAGAAAACAAAGTTGTTCTGAGTTATTACATTAATCAAATCAATTGTTTTGTCAACTATAAAGGTCTTCTTTCCAGGATAATCAAATATTTTGTATACACGTCCGTTAGAAGCACAGTCGCATTTTTGCATTAGTATGTAAAATCCGTTTAATTTTCTTCTATTGATCTTATTTTGTCTCACCAACGTTTTCTTTTCCTCTAACCAGTTGGGAGGCTGACCCATCAAAATATCATCATCTGTAGGTTGGTCAAAATACAAAACCTTCAATTGTTGTTCAGTAAAGTCCGAAAACATAAGTGCGAGATAGAATTCAGTATCCGTAAGACTAACTTTGCCGTTTTCACGAAGTTTCTTAATAATCGTTTTAACTCCTTTTAATTTTTCCATACCATTAGGAACGACATCATCGTTGTCTAAAAGATGTTTACTTAAAGCTTGTATTATAGAATCATATCCGTAAGCTTCATCTACAATTACATTTCCGTATGAGTCTGGTGTATCACTTGTTGTAATTACCGACAATATTTGAGGAGCATAACCTTTGTCAGCAAAATATTTCTGTAAAGATAGTTCATTTAGTATATCATCAATTGGCTCATCTGGTTTTAACGTAAACTCAACAATAATACAGTTTTTTAGATCAAAACTAAGTGGAAAACCAATGTTTTTGATTTCTTGTGGATTGAAACCTATAGGACTGTTAATATATTCTGAAAGATATGCTAATTTATTAGCACCTTCACCTATCAAGAAACCATTATTTCTACCATTTTGGGTCCACCAAATTTTACCTGTGCGTAATCCGGACATATACAATAATAAAATATTATATAAGTTTTTTTTACAAAAAATACAAAATACCATAGTTTCTTTAAGTAGGTTAGGCAATTTATTATATTATTCATTTTATTTTCCCAAGACTTTTTTGGGAAAACCGATTTTGGACATTTTCAAGCTTCGCAAAGAAATGTCCAAATTTGAGTTTAAGGGCGATATATTTTTCGATATTTTTAATTGTAAAACTTTATGAGATTTTATAATTATCTTATAATAAAATAAGATAAATATAAAATTATAATAAAATTGTATATAATAAATATGCCCAAAGTTGAAATAGACTATAGTAATACTATTATATACAAAATTACTTGTAAAGAATTATCCGTGACAGATGTATATGTAGGTCATACTACAAACTTTGTTCAGCGCAAACACGCACACAAACAATCGTGTAGCAATATAAAATCAGGTAACTACAATTGTAAACTGTATAAGGTTATAAGAGAAAACGGTGGTTGGCAAAACTGGACGATGGAGATTGTAAACTTTTTTAATTGTTACGATCATTATGAAGCAAGGAAAAAAGAACAAGAATATTTTTTATCATTAAATGCAACACTAAACAGTATTGAACCCATGCCAAAACCAAAAGACAAAATAAATCCAAATGATACTGATAAACATAAAAAAATATTAGCAAATGACGACAATCATACGACAGAATTATTCCCAAATAACACATTTTTTTCGTGTGAAAAATGTGACTTTAAATGCTGTAAAAAAGGCGATTGGAATAGGCATATTTTGACATCTAAACATATAAATGTGACGTCTTGTGACGATGTACATAAAAATACATCAAAATATACATGTGTCAACTGTGAAAAATGTTTTAAATCTAGAAATGGTGCATGGTCACATAAAAAAAAATGTGTTAAACAACCAGATAATAATGACACCATAGATTCAAATCTAATTGTTCAACTGTTGAAACAAAATGAGGAATTTAAGACCATGCTACTAGATCAAAATAACAAAATATTAGAGATTTGTAAAAATAACATTGTAAACTCACATAATAAAAGTCTTTAAGTAGGTTAGACAATTTATTATATTATTCATTTTATTTTCCCAAGACTTTTTTGGGAAAACCGTTTTTGGACATTTATAAATGTCCAAAATCGACTTTGGGAAAATAGTTTTGGAAAAACACACGTTTGTGAGCATAATGAAAAATTAGCGTCTGGGACCTGAAAATAAAATTTTCACTTTGTGACCATAATTTTTTTTATTTTTTATTAATAATATTTATAAAAATAAAATATTCTTGTATATTAGCAATCATGGCAATCCAAATGTCGCAAAATATCGCAAGAAATTTTATTTGTTTATGTTGTGATTATAATACGTTGAATAAACATGATTATAATAAACATTTATTAACCGGTAAACATAAAAAACAACAATTAGCAATCATTAGCAATGATTTAGCAATAAATGTCGTCGTAAAATCGCAAAAAAAAATATATGCGTGTAAATTGTGTAATAAAGAATACAAGGACAACACTGGGTTATGGAGACATAAAAAGAAATGTAATGAAAATAATATAATTAGTAAATGCGACGACCCACCCACCATAGATTCAAATCTAATTGTTCAACTGTTGAAACAAAATGAGGAATTCAAGTCAATGTTACTAGAACAGAATAATAAGATGATAGAGACTGTTCAAGAGGTTTGCAAAAACAACAATTCTAATAATACAAACATCATCAATTCCAATAACAAAGCTTTCAATCTAAACGTCTTTTTGAATGAGACTTGTAAGGATGCTATGGATATTAACGATTTTATAGATTCTGTCAAACTTCAATTGTCTGACCTTGAACTGGTTGGCAAACTTGGATTCGTAGACGGGATCTCCAGCATTATAATCAAGAACTTGAAAGCCCTGAAAGTGAGTGAACGACCAGTTCACTGTACAGACCTGAAGAGAGAAACAATGTATGTGAAGGAACAAGGTATTTGGGAAAAACAAGAAGGCGATTATAAAAATCTTAGGAAAGTTATCAAGCGTGTAGCATTCAAGAACAGCAAGAATCTCAGTCTTTACAAGGAATTACACCCCGATTACAATGACTACTATTCCAAGCATTCCGACCATTATCTAAAATTACAGATTGAGGCGTTTGGAGGATCTGGGAACGAGACGATTGACAATGAGAACAAGATCATAAAAAAGATTGCTAAGGAGATGGCGATTGACAAAAACATGTAAGTTATAATCTAATATTTCCATTATTTACCATAATATATTAATGCCGAATGAATGTTGGAATAATTTTACTATTACTTCAATTGGAAATCCGGAAGAACTAAAAACTCTTATTGATACTGAATTCAAACACATTGTTAATGACAAATATGAATATAATGTAAATGTTTCTAATGTAAAAAAAGGTAAGCATGGTATTTACATAACAGTAACTAGTGATTGGCAACCAGATTTTGAATGGTTAGAAGGATTACCTACAAAATATCCATCTTGTTGGGTAAAAAATGAATGGTATGAAGAAGGCGGATTAACGGGAGTATGGGTTGGTTTTATGGAAGGTGATAAAAAGAATGTAAGTTATTTGGATTGGATAGATTTATCAATTGAAGCAAAACAATACTTATTTGAAGATGAAACGCATAATTAATAAATCAATGCACATGATAATAGAACTTATTTCACGATGTGGAATAAATATGTCGACTTTTTACATTTCAAATAAAGTATTCCTCATTGGGTTGTTATGTATGACAATTTACGAAGATCAGTATTGGGGAACAAGTATTTTTCACTTATTATCAGCATTTGGTATTGATACATTGTTAACATTACAAAAAAACCAAGATCTTCAATCACCAAAAATATTGAAGTGTATACGTTTTGACTAGAACGATATTATGAATAAACATAAAATAAATATATTGCTTTATTTTATGACTACAATAAGAAAAAATAAAAATAATAATAACAAAAGTAGAAAGAGATCAACGTCTTCAAATTCTATCGATAGGCGAAAGGAGATTCTATGTAAAAATTATTATAATACATACGATACATTTGAGGATAAAGTCGAAGAAGAATTCAAAAGACAAAAAATAGATTTTTTGTCGACTAATTATGATTTAGAAAAAGAAATCTTGAAAGCACATAAAACTGCTATCAGCCCATCAAATGTGAATCCAAATCAAGATTATTATTCGTATATAAATGAACGATGGATCAAAGAGTTTGAGATCGAAAAGTCTCAAAAATATATAATCCAAGTTGATGACTTTAGATTGGTTCAAGACAAAGTGTATAAACAACTATTGGATATTGTAAAAGAATACACTGAAACCGATACTAGTAAAAGAGCGACTTGTATAAGCAACATGTATAAATCAATGAAACACCCAAACACAAATAAACAATCGAACGAATATGCTAATTTAGTGCTTGGTCAAATTGACGAATTGAGAAAAAACAAGAATAATGTTTGGACACTATTAGGATTCATAAATACAATTGAACTAGTTTCTTGGGGGTGTCCGTTTGTATGGAGCTTAAATGCGGATGATAAAAATCCTGATGTATACCGATGTTTTTTAGATGCTCCACGTGTTACATTGGTAGACATTGATATATATTTTGAAGATGGTACAGAAGTTGAGTATAAGAAGAAGTACAAGGCTAGGTATATGAAATTTTTGAATGACTTGTTTGGAAATGTATTTGGCGATAAACATGATTTTAACGTGGAAGATGTATTCAACGTCGAATTAAAAATTTTGATTGCTATGGGTTGTTATAAAATAAAGAAGGAAGATCCTGATAGTTATAATGTTGTAAAGAGCAAAGAATCACTTGAAAAATATGGGTTTGATTGGGAGCAGTTTACAGCTGCTCTCGGGTTTGATTACACACCTGAATTTTTTATTACATCGAACTTAAATTATTTATTATGTGGTTCCAAATTGTTAGTAAACGAGTGGGATACACCAGAATGGAGAACGTATTGGATTTATATATTTATCAGGCAACAACAAAGATATAATGTTATCGGACATTCAATTTACTATGATTTCCATGGTAAATTTGTACGAGGACAAACCGAAGAGGTTAATTATGATTTATTTCCTGTATATGGGTTAGGATACACATTTAATACATTTTTAACAAATGAATACATAAAACGATATGAGAACAAACAACATGTTAGTTACGTTAAAACAATGGCAGAAGATTTAAAGACAGTTTTTATAAGAATCGTAAAACGTAATAAATGGCTCCAACCGGAAACAAAGAAAATGGCATTGAAGAAGTTGAATAATTTCAAATTAGAGGTTGGATCACCAAAGATTCTAAGAGAGGACCCGCTTTTGGATTACACAGATGATGATTCGTGGGGGAATTTAATAAAAGCAGCAAAATGGAGACACGAAAGAGGGTTAAAATTGGAAGGACAAAAACTAATTGATTTGCCTATAATAGATTGGTCTGAAATACCGCCAAAATTTACTGGTTCTCAAGCTTATGTAGTCAATGCTTCGTATACTCCATCCAAAAACGGAATTTACATTCCTTTAGGATATATTCAACCACCGTTTGTTGATCTAGAAGAGCGAGGGATCGAGTATAATTTGTCTCGTATTGGATATACTATAGCACATGAAATGTCACATGCTCTAGATGATTGGGGAAGTAAATATGACGACACTGGTAAACTAAATGATTGGTGGACTGAAAAAGACAAAAAGGTTTTTAAACGAATTCAAAATGATGTTATTAAGCAATATGAAGCTTTTGCTGCGTACGATGGAATTATATTTGACGCAGCGCCAAGTATTGGCGAGGATTTAGCAGATATATCCGGATTAACGATCTGTAGGGAATACTTAAGGGATTTTCAATTAAAAAACCAAGATATTTTACCTATTCAGAGACTTTCTTTTGAAGCATTTTTCGTATATTTTGCAGCCCAACAAAGACAACAAATTAGCAAGCGAGCAATTACTGCTCAGTTAAAAACGAATCCGCATCCTTTAGATAAATATAGAACAAACGTTCCTTTGTCAAGATTACCTGTATTTAGAATAATATACGACGTTAAAAAAGGGGATAAAATGTGGTGGCATTCAACTAACAGAGTTTGGGAAGGATAATTATTTAGAAATAAAAATATCATTTATAAATTTTTTTTATAAGTTATATATATAAATGTCTACTCGTTCTCGTTCAGCTGGAAGATCTCGCTCTCGTTCTGCCGGAAGGTCCCGCACTGTTAGTCGTTCTGCCATGAGAAGTGCTCAACGCACTGCTAAGCAAATGCGCACCAAGGCTGCTCAATTGAGAAGGGAGTTACAACGCTCTAAGTCTCAAATGCGCACCAAGACCCAATCCCTTCAAAAGCAACTCCAAAAGGCACGTGCTTAAACCTTAACTGAAATATTTATTTACATAATAATAAATATTTTGTATAAAGAATATATATAGATGGCAACAAGACGGAATAAAGGTAGAACTCTATCAAAAAAAACAAGAGCTAACCGTAAAAAGACCTCAAGATCACAGAAAAAATGGACGACAGCAATTGAGGCAGCGCAGAAAACACTTAATAAGACAGGGTCGGTTACAAAAGCTCATAGAGCACTCAGGGCCCAAGCTCTGTTAAATGCACGTAAAATATTTGGTTCTGTTGGCAAAACAGGAGGTTCAGTTTAGATAATTTTGAAATTTTGAATAATATACATATTTGAATGTTGTATATTATTTCTATCTTAGATATTTGGATTATTATACACAACGTTTGCAGATGGTATTTTAGGAGGAGGTATTTGATCATACATTACATTTTTCTGTGTCAAATCATTGCGTATTTCATCGCTAATTTTTTTTGCGTCTTTTTTTAAACTTTCAATTTGATTTTCAGTACTCTTTAGTATTTGAGTTTCAACAATTGCCTCGTATAACTTGATACCATTCAAATAGTCTGTTTCACACTTTACATATAAATCTATTATTGTCTTTCGAGTAATCTCGACTATATTTTGTAACGATTCCTCGTTTAATTTTGGATTTATTCTTATTTTTCGTTTGCCTGTATTAGGATCATTCACATATGTAAATATGTCATTTACAACTGTCAACAATTTGCCTTGATTATTAGCTGCAGATTTTATCATATTTTGTATATTTTCGGCATATTTTACAAACAGTTCGTCACTTTTAGATATTGTTTGTTTCTGTTTAAATATAGATTCTTTGCATTTACTATTGAAATCTCTCAATTTGATATCACTAAATTTGGTAATCGAATCTGGCATTACATCATTTCCGGTAAATGCTTTGTAAAATGTTTTAAGATCTTTGTTAAATTGAAGCTTGGTAGATTCTGACATACCTGTAAATATTCCAGTTGCATAATCGTAGTTGTCGTCTAGGTACAATTTCATTAGTTCCACAATTCCAGGTTCATCTTCCAAGTTTTTTGGTTGACCATCACTATTTAAATTAAAGTCACACATTTTTGGTTGAAGATTTACTTTACCAGTAGTTTCATCGTATGATTCACCCTTTTTGAGTGCTCTGATTCGGTCGTCGCAAATATTTAATTTGTATAACTTTCTATCAACGTTTTTGGGAATAGTATCCTTTTCCAGTAAACTTCTCTTTACAGTATTTCCATATTCATCTTTATACATATAAACTGGATTTATTGTCATAACAATAGATGCAAATATGTGAGCTATTTTTATGTAAAATTTAGCAATACCAACACACATACGCTTTTTTTGTATACTATCGTTTTTTACTGATAAATCATCGAGCTCATTTTTATTTATAAACTTTAGGTTATCTTTTGTCATTAAATTAATCTCTTCACCGTTCTTAATTCGTTGTGCTAGATATGTAATCTCAGTATCATTGAGATACCGTTCAAAAATATCAGTTGTTAATATTAGTAAGTTATCACAATACTCCTTTTCAGTTAGTTTGCTTAAACTCTTGAAGTCCATTGTGAGAATATAGTATGTAGCAATATAATCAATTACATCATACATGTTTTGAAAAGTTTTTTCGTTTGAGTTATTTGAATTAGACAAAGGTGTGTTTCCCATATACTATAACTATGAGAAAAATATTAAATAAAATTGAATTGGAAATTAATTATCTATATGAAAGTAATGAATATGAACAAC
>Ga0247843_1003324_pt1 | contig 26733 bp, 23 predicted proteins | sample LaCruzMarch2017__FD_192420 | JGI IMG/M metagenome (GOLD analysis project Ga0247843, IMG submission 192420) | Freshwater microbial communities from meromictic Lake La Cruz, Castile-La Mancha, Spain - LaCruzMarch2017_8m | ecosystem: Environmental > Aquatic > Freshwater > Lake | place: Spain... | reverse complement strand
GCTCAAAAAAGGCGCTCGCTGGGAACCGAAACTGGCTTGATCAAGACGGATACTCTAGAATCATACGTGTAGAGCATCCTTATCCGACCATTCGATCGCCACAGCGATCGAGTTTGGTCAGATGATGCTCTAGAGCATCCGATCTTTCGGAAGTGCAGCCGCAGTTGCGAGATCGGATAAAGTTGCCCTGGAATCAAATGCGTAGAGCATACTTGTCCGACCAATCGATCGCCACAGCGATCGATTGGTCGGATACTCTAGAGGGTTTCGAGAAAGCGGATCGGCTCTCCGACGCTCGGCGTGGTGATCTCGCCGTCGCGCATCACCACGCGGCCCCGCGTGATCGTCGCCATCGGCCAGCCCTTCGCGGTCATGCCGGCGAACGGCGTCCAGCGCGCTTTCGACGCCTGTTCGCCATCGGAGATGACGCGGCGCGCCGCGAGATCGACGAGCGTGAGATCGGCGTCGTAGCCGAGCGCCAGGCGACCCTTGCCCGCCAGCTGAAACACGCGCTGGGGCGAGGTGCTCGTCATATCGACGAAGCGTTCGAGCGTAAGACGCCCCTCCGCCACATGCGTGAGCATCACCGGCACCAGCGTCTGCACACCCGGCGTACCCGAAGGCGACTGCGGGTAAGGCTTGGCCTTTTCCTCCGCCGTGTGCGGCGCGTGATCGGAGCCGAGCACGTCGATGAGCCCCGAGCGCACCGCCTCCCACAATGCTGCGCGATGGTGAGCATCACGGATCGGCGGGTTCTGCTGCGCCTTGCCCTTCAAGCGTTCGTAAGCGTCGGGCGCGGCGAGCGTCAGATGGTTCGGCAGCACTTCCACCGTCGCCACCTCACGATGCTGCGCAAGCAGCGGCAGTTCGTCGGCGGTGGAAACATGCAGGACGTGGATACGCTTGCGCAGGCGGCTCGCGATGGCGAGCAGGCGACGCGTGCACATCAGCGCGCTTTCCGCGTCGCGGACTTCCGGGTGGCTCGTCCAGTCCCCCGGCCGCACGAGGCCGGCGCGCTCGCGCATGCGGTACTCGTCTTCCGAGTGGAACGCGACGCGACGCTTCACCGCCGCAAGAATGCGCGTGACGTCCTCGTCCGACTGCACCAGCAGCGATCCTGTGGACGCGCCCATGAATATCTTTACGCCGCAGCAGCCGGGGGCGCGCTCCATCTCGACGAGATCGGCGACGTTGTCAGTGGCGCCGCCCGCGTAGAACGCGTGATCGACATGCATGCGGCCTTTCGCGCGCTTCAACTTGTCTTCAAGCGCCGCCAGCGTCGTGGTCGAGGGATCGGTGTTTGGCATTTCGAACACGGCGACGACGCCCCCGAGCGCCGCCGCGCGCGATCCTGTTTCGAGATCTTCCTTGTATTCCTTGCCCGGCTCGCGGAAGTGGACCTGCGTGTCGATGACGCCGGGCAACACGTGGAGCCCCTTGGCGTCGATCACATGTCCCGCAGACGCGGTGCGCAAGTCGCCGATGGCGGCGATTTTTCCGGCGCGCACGCCGACATCGGCCTCGCCGCGCCCGGCATGGTTCACGATGACGCCGCCACGGACGATGAGATCGAATGCGCTCATGCGAGGCCTCCCTTGCGCATCAGGTCGCGCGCGGCGGTTTCCACCGCTTCTGTCGTCACTTCCTCCATCAAAGAGTGCTCTATGAGAGGCATGTAACCGATGGAAATCACTTCCTCGAAACTCTTTGGCCCGCGCAACGCCTGCGAGCGCGGCCCGCGCGGACCATACACCCGCTCGTCCGATGGGCCGAACAGCCCGAGTGTCGGCGCGCCGACCGTGGCGGCGATGTGCATGAGCCCGGAGTCGTTGCCCACGAAGAGCGCGGCGCGTTCGAGCGCCGCCGCCGCCGCCAGCAGGTCAAGCCCGCCTGCCGCGTTTATGACCGCAATGCCCTGCGCCTCCAGCGGCGCAGCGATGATCTCGCAGATCGCCCTGTCCTCCGGCGCGCCGAGCAGCAGCACCGGCAATCCCCTGAGCGGCCCGTTCGCGCCGACAAGCCTGCGGGCGAGTTCCGCGAAGCGCTCCGGCGGCCACCGTTTGCCGATGAAGTTCGCGCCAGGGCCGAGCGCCAGCACGGCGCCTTGCGTGCTCGCCAGCATCGCGCTTGAGGCGTCGCGGGCCGGTGCATCGATGTGAAGCTTAGGCGCCGGCAGTTCGTCGACGCGCATGAGCGCGGCCAGTTCGGCGAGCTTGTGGCGCAGCAGTTTGGATTTCGCGTGCACGATCCGTTTGCGCGCATTCAGTCCGTAGGTGACAAGCGAGCCCCGCAGGTCAATTGCGAGATCGTAGGGCGGCCCCTTCCGCAGTTCCCCCCACAGCGCGCGCCATCGGCCCGGGCGCTTGTGGAATACCTCGATGCGCTCCAGCCCCGGCGTCGCGCGGAACAGTATCGCCGGCAGCGGCCCGCACGCGATCACCACCGACGCCCCCGACATCCCCGCCATGGCGTGCTCCAGCGCGGCCATCGAAAGGACCGCATCGCCGATGCGGTTGGAGGTGATGAACAGAAGGCGCGCCATGGGCCGACATAAAGGGGCGCCCGCCGCGCTTGCCAAGCCGGGTCGGGCGCCCATCTTGGCCGCATGGCCCTCTACGCTCCCGCACGGTCGGTTCTTCGCGTGGCAGGCGAAGACGCCGATGGTTTCCTCGACGCTCTCGTCACTGCCGACGTCTCCCGGGCGACGCCCGAGGCCCCTGTCTATGCCGGTCTGCTGTCGCCGCAGGGCAAGGTGATCGCTGACTTCATCGCCTTCCGGGGCGCGGATGGTTCGCTGCTCCTGGATGTGGACCGCGGTCGGGCCGAGGACCTTATGCGGCGGCTCACCCTTTATCGCCTGCGCCGCAAGATCGAGATCGGGGACGCATCCGACCGCTTCCACGTGGCGATCCGAACCGACGCCCAATCGGCTCTTTCCGCCGATCCCCGCCGTGCGGACGGCTCTATCGGCGCACGGATGCTGGAGACGACGGCGCCCGCAAACCCTGATCCAACGACCGACTACGCAGCCCTCCTTGTCGCGGTCGGCGTCCCGGACCTTTCTGTCGATGCCGCGCCCGAGGAAGTGTTCGCCCTTGAAGCCTTGTTGGAGGAGCTGAACGGCGTCGACTTCCAGAAGGGCTGCTTCATCGGTCAGGAGAACGTCAGCCGCATGAAGCGCCGCGCGACCACGCGACGGAAATTCTGTCGCATCGCATTTGAGGGACCGGCGCCCGCATTCGGGACAGAAATTGCCGCAGGCCCTGCCCAGATCGGTTCGGTGCGCTCCGGGATTGATGGCCGCGCCATCGCCCTGCTGCGGCTTGATCGCGCCGTCGAAGCGGCGGAGAGAAACATCGCGTTGACCGCAGGCGACATACCCGTCCGCCTCGACCCGCCCGCCTGGCTCATCATGCCTGAACCCGGAGACGACTGATATGTTCGGACAAAACTGGGGCGGGATCGGCTTCGGCTTTCTCGTCGCGCTCGTGCTGGGCTTGTGGTCTGTATTCAACATCGTCCAGAGCGAACGCACGACGCCGCTGTGGAAAGCCCTGTGGTGCGTCTTTGTGCTGTATGCGCCGTATATCGGGTTCATCATCTGGTTCTTCGTCGGCCCGCGCGCGACCAAGGGCGCGGTGCTTTGAAAGGCCGATGTGGGTGGGCGACGGCGACCGATCCGCTCTACTGCGCCTATCATGATGAGGAATGGGGCGTGCCGGAGCACGATTCCCGCGCGCTCTGGGAAAAGCTCGTGCTCGACGGCTTCCAAGCAGGCCTCGCGTGGATCACCATCCTGCGCAAGCGCGAGACCATGCGCGCTGCTTTCGACGACTTTGATCCCGCGAAGGTCGCGCGCTACAGCGAGAAGCGGATCGAGAAGCTGCTCAGCGATGCCGGCATCATCCGTTCGCGCGCGAAGATCGAGGCGGCCATCGGCGGCGCCAGGGTCTGGCTCGACATGCGCGAGCGCGGCGAGGACTTCTCCGATTATCTCTGGAGCTTCGTCGACGGAAGCCCGGTCCAGAACGCATGGAAATCCTTCCACGAGGCGCCTGCAGCCACCCCCGTTTCGCAAGCCATCTCCAGGGACCTGAAGCGTCGCGGCTTCAAGTTCTGCGGGCCGGTCATAACCTATGCCTTCATGCAGGCGGTGGGCATGGTCAACGACCACGAGGTCGGCTGCGGTCGCCACGCCGACTGTGCGAGGCTGGGCAAGTTGAAACGCTGACGGCTTGACTGGCGCGGCCGGGCGGCGAAGGTTACGCCCCGATCTAGGAACGCTCCCGCCATCGCCCGGCCGGGAGGCCAAGGAGCTGACCCGATGCGCGCCCTCATCCTTCTCGCAGCCCTAAGCCTGTCCCTGACCGCCTGCGTGAAGCCGGGCGCCGGCGGCTCGGTCGGCGGCCGGTACGTGGACCCCTACACCTGCGAAATCCGCAACAAGCGCGAGACGGACCCGCCCTACGACGCCGATTGCATCAAGGCCGCCAAGCGCGTCGCAGACGCCGCGACGAAAGCGTCTGCGAAAACGAAGAAGTAGGCGCTGGTCACAGCAGTCGACGACGGGCCAGGCGCGGACTAGCGTCAGCGCCTGTGCATCCTGTTCCTTAAGGACGATCCCTTGACCGCCGTAGCCATCTCCGCGACCGGGCTCTTCACGCCCGTACAGTCCATCACCAACGACGAACTCGTCGTCGCCTTCAATGCCTATGTCGAGCGCTTCAACGCCGAACACGCGGGCGACATCGCCGAGGGCAAGGTCACCGCCCTGGCGGCGTCGTCGACGGAATTCATCGAGAAGGCCTCGGGCATCAAGGCCCGCTACGTCATGGACAAGGCCGGCGTGCTCGATCCCGCGATCATGACGCCGCGCATTCCTGAGCGGCTCAATGAAGAAGTCTCGGTGATGGCCGAGATCGGCGTGGCGGCGGCGCAGGAGGCGCTGACGCGCGCGGGCCGCGACGCGCGCGACGTGGACGCGGTCATCTGCGCGGCGTCCAATATGCAGCGCGCGTATCCCGCGATGGCGGTGGAGATCCAGAATGCGCTGGGCATCGAGGGGTATGGCTTCGACATGAACGTGGCGTGCTCGTCGGCCACGTTCGGCATCCAGACGGCGGCGGACTTCGTGCGCGCGGGCCATGCGCGCAGCGTGCTCGTGGTGAACCCGGAGATTTGTTCGGGCCATCTCAACTGGCGCGACCGCGACAGCCACTTTATCTTCGGCGACGTGGCCACCGCCATCCTCGTCGAACGGGCCGACATTGCGCCCGCCGGGTCGTGGGCGATCCTTGGCACGAAGCTGAAGACGAAGTTCTCCAATAACATCCGCAACAATTTCGGCTTCCTCAATCGCGCCGCCCCTAGTGGCGAAGGCCTGCCCGACAAGCTGTTCGTCCAGGAGGGCCGCAAGGTTTTCAAGGAAGTGGTGCCAATGGTCGCTGACATGATCCTGCAGCATATGACGGAGCTCAATCTGCAGCCCGGCGACATCCGTCGACTTTGGCTGCACCAGGCAAACGCCAACATGAACCGTCTCATCTCCGAACGCGTGCTCGGCCGCGTGGCTTCGCCGCAGGAAAGTCCCACCGTCCTCGATGAATACGCCAACACCTCGAGCGCCGGCTCCATCATCGCCTTCCACAAGCACTCCGCCGACCTGAAGACCGGCGAACGCGGGCTGATCTGTTCGTTCGGCGCCGGGTATTCGGCAGGCACGGTGTTCGTGGCGAAGGCGGCGTAGGCAAGAGCCTCGGCGCGTTGTCAACGCGCCGACATGGGTCAGCACCTTCAGAAGCGCTCGCTACGCGGGCAATGCCGAACCAGGCGAAGGACGGAAAGGACGTGCTTGTATCGACCATCGCCAACACCGTTCTGCTGCATGACGCACGCTCCCTGGACGATCTTCACTAGATGCTTAAAGCGCACGGCGAGTGGATGGAACTTGGCTCTGCCGACGAACATAAGCCCCCCCAAGGACGGCACGGTTGAAGCGTCGGGCCGCTCAAGCAGCCATCCCATTGGCCGCTGGTACGGCCTTCAGAAGGGCTTGCACGGTCGCTTCGGCATGTACGCGCCGCCTTTGATGGAAGCGCTTGGCCTTGCCGAAGTCGAGCGCAATGCGCTCGGCGATCGGATGTGGGCGATGTGATCGCTGGCGCTGAAGGGAACACATCGACCTCGGCGAACTGAAAGGCCGGGTTTGCGCTGGCCCCTTGCCGGGCTGTCCGTGCCGGAGCGCGTCGTCGGCAGGCTCAACAATCGACTAAGCGACGCTGTGGAGAGGCCAAACGCAACGCGAACCGTTGAAAAGTCATTGTCTTTAGGGACCGTTGCGCCTCCGAGAGACTTCACGAGCCGCAACATTTTTGCATTTTCGCGCAGTAATTCTCCGTCCACCCGTTCAACGCCATGCTGCCACGCCCAAGTGAACATTTCCTGCATGAGGCGATAGCCGAGACCTTGCTTCTGGATGTCCGATCGCACGAATAGCGCGAATTCGCCGCGACTGTCATCAACACGAATGAGCCGAAGCACACCAAAAAGCTCGCAAGCGACCCCATGTTCATTCACTGCAAAAGCACCGACGACAAGTCTCGCGTGCCATCTACATGAGCAAGAAGCGAGATGAGATAGCCGAGTTCCGGACGCACTGGGCCAAAAAAGCGAAGTCGGAGATCTTCACGGGTTGAATGTCGCCCCATTGCGACGAGAACGGCCTCGTCTTCCGGTCCAATCGCACGAAGACGCAATAGGTGATTGCCGCTTATCGTAATCTCACGATCGTTCGCGCGGCTCAGCGACATTACCTGCCGCCCTCAAACATCTCAGTCGATTTAAGAGATGGCCCGCCTGGACACCTGACAATTCGAAAACGCATGAGGCGCATGGGTGTTCCTCGGCGAGGCTCGCTCTTCTTGAATGGGCGACGGACCGCTACGGGAAATTCGGAGGTGCTGGGTTCGGAGCGGAAGAAAGTTGCGAGCGGCGCGCTCCGGCGACCTCAAAATAAGGGAACCTGTTGCACTCACCAATTGAGACCGCCAAGTGAACCTGTCGCTCATCGGAAATGAAGATCAGAGCCGACATAGCCCTTTGCGAGAAGTGATACGCTCGCCCAGAAGCGTTTTGGTGCATCTACGGAGGGAAGCAGCATGGCTCGGTACGTCATTGACCTCGCCTGCGCCGTCAAGATCGTAGATGCGGGCTTCCAGATTGCTTCCAAGCACGAAATCTTGGCCCCGACGCTTCTGCGTTCCCAGGTTCTCGATCACCTGTATCTACGGACGCTGTCAGGAGAACTGACCGAAGCGGACGCGCTGTCGATGCATGCCCATTTCGGAAAGCTGAAGTTCCGATATCTCGGCGATGCTGTCCTGCGGCGACGCGCATGGACCATTGCACGCCAACTCGGCATGCCGTCGACCTTCGAGGCCGAGTACATCGCTTTGACGCAGCTTCAAGGGGAGGCCCTCGTCGCGGAGGACAAGCGTCTCGCAAGTGTCGCCAACAAGGTCGTTTCCGTAAAATCGTTTGAAGCACTCGATTAGACACCTTCGCTGTGAATTTTGAACTCGCTGGCGATCGTTTTCGGCGATGGCGCGCCGGATTGGCGAGCAGGGCGCGAGCGGCTACACTCAAGCGCGTCAGCCGGTCGCGGCTAGACGCTCCGAGCGGTGTATGCGAGCCCTGTCCCAGATCGGGGAGAATTCAAATGTCCAAAGACAACATTGCGCTCATCCAGGGGATCTATGACGCTTTCGCGATTGGCGACGTCGCCGGCGTGCTTAGCCGGATGAGCCCGGACATCGTCTGGAACGAGGCAGAGAATTTCCCCTATGCCGACGCCAACCCGTACACCGGACCGGACGCGGTGGCGCAGGGCGTATTCGCCCGCTGCGGCAGCGAGTGGGACGGCTTCGCCGTCGTGGTCGAGGAGTTGCTTGACGCCGGCGACACTGTTGTGGCTTTGGGCCGATATCGCGGAACCTACAAGGCCACCGGCAGACCACAGAACACTCAGCTTGTGCACGTGTGGAGACTTGCTGACGGCAAGGCAGTCCGATTTCAGCAGTACGCTGACACACTGCACGTGGCGAGGGTCATTGGGACGGCTGAGTGACGCTTATCGATCACCCGCCGGTGAACATGGGGCTTAAGCCATCGACTTGATTGGAGCGAGCCTGCCGCTCAGTGAAACTCGCGCCACTCCTGGGCTCAGGGAGCGCTCGAGAAACACCCTTCGGGTTCTCTTTGCGTCTGCGCGGGCTGCAGCATGAATGCGTAGGATTGATCTCCGTGCCAACACAGAATTTGGTCGCCGGCGCGGTTAAGGTTGTTGGCGAGCGCGGGCCAATCAAAGGACGAGATGCGGTAGGGCGCGCCAACGTGCACGTAGCTGATCTGGCGCGTGCTTGGCGGGACGGCGGTGACGACGTCGACCAGATTGCAGACGCGGTCGATACGGCCGACGGCGCGCGCGAGCGCAGCAAAGCCTTCATCGCCAACACGGGGGGAAGCCAACGTCACAATACGCAGGCGCGCCGCGCTTTGGGGTGAGCGTCTGCTGGCCTCTACGCCGGCAAGAGTCGCGAGGGCGCTGCCAAGGCTATGACCGACAAAGACAGTGTCGCGTCCGGCGACGAGATTGCCAAGCTCGGGCGAGAACTCGCTGGCGCCTGCGCCTGATTCCAGTTGCAGACTTTCGAAGATTTGCAGGAATCCTGCGTGGACGTGCGCGGTGGCCGTCCTAGCCGGCGACCCAGAGGGATAGGGTCGCTGACCTGCTTGAACGTTGCGAACCCATTCGGCAGGCTGCTGCGTGCCCCTAAAAACAATGTAGCGACGCCCTGTCGCCGGCTCGTCGGCGACAAATCCGTAGAGCGTTCTGGTCCGTCCCGGCGGACGTGGACCGCGCTCCGTGTTTGGCCCGGGATCGCCATAAATCAATGTCGCCAGTTGCAGGTCTGAACTCTTGAAAGCATTGCGCGGGTCTTGGCCGGCGTCGAATGCCTCGTAGAGTTCGTAGGCGATGCGAGCGTAGCGTGCGTGAAAGTACAACTCGGCGGAAATTTTGGCGCCTGCAGTCGGTGCGATTTCACGAACTCTCGCGGGTTCTCGACCACGGTCGGGGCGCAGATCAAGTGTCAGCGAGTTCGGACACGTAAGCCATTCCGGCGTTTCGGCGCGAGCGGCGGCAACCGGCGTCACCGTAGCTCCGGCGAATGCCATGACCATCGCCAAGCATACATTTGCAAGTCGCGACAAGCGCATAAGAGCCCCCGTGGGATGTCGTTACCGCTAAAGCGGCTCGCCGGACCAGAGCAACGGCCTTCGCGGGGCATAGCCGGTCACGCGACCTGAAACAACACGCGTCATTGGCCGGCTTCGGCGAAATAGGGACGCAATCATTCCGGACAGAGAAACGCGGTCCTTTTCGATGAACCCGAACGCCCGTGCGTGAGAGCGGCCCGCCTACTTTCGCGGCGCCTTCGTCTTCAGCTCGGTGATCGTGCCCGTCGCCGAATTCATCACCAGCGAATGCGTGCGCACGTGAACGTTGGAATGTTTCACGCCATTGAGCAGCGTGCCGTTGGTCACGCCGGTGGCCGCGAAGATGGCGTCCGTGGAGGCAAGATCGTTCAGTGCGTAGCGGCGCCTGAAATCGGTGACGCCGATGCGTTCGGCGCGGCGGCGTTCGTCGTCATTGCGAAACACGAGGCGCCCCTGGAACTGACCGCCCACACATTTGAGTGCGGCCGCCGCCAGAACGCCTTCCGGCGCGCCACCCGAGCCCACATACATGTCGATGCCGGTTTCGGGATCGGTCGTGTAGATGACGCCCGCGACGTCGCCGTCAGAGATCAGCACCACGCGGCAGCCGACGGCGCGCAAGGATTCGATGATCGCGGCATGACGCGGGCGATCGAGCACGCAGACGCCGATCTCTTCGGGCTGTACGCCGCGCGCCTTCGCAAGTTTGAGCACGTTGTCGCCGGCCGGCGCGTCCAGATCGACGATGTCCTTGTCGTAGCCGGGACCGATGGCGAGCTTGTCCATGTAGGTGTCGGGCGCGTGAAGCAGGCCGCCGCGCGGCGCGAGTGCGAGCACGGCCAGCGCATTCGACATCGCCTTGGCGGTGAGCGTCGTGCCTTCCAAGGGATCGAGTGCGATGTCGATGTCGGGCCCCGAACCGAGGCCCACCTCTTCGCCGATGTAGAGCATGGGCGCTTCGTCGCGCTCGCCTTCGCCGATAACGATGCGGCCCTTCATGGGCATTGCGTTGAGCGCGGAGCGCATGGCGTCGACGGCGGCCTGGTCGGCGGCCTTCTCGTCGCCGCGACCGATAAAGCCTGCACACGAGATAGCCGCGCGAGACGTCACCTGCGCCGCAGCGAACGCGAGATCGTCGGTCATAATGGAGGCGGTCATTTTTCTCTAGCTCCAGGCGCGCTTGGCGCTCGTTTCTTCGATGGGCATGACGCGCGGGGCCGCCGCGATCACGTCGAGCGCGCCGATCTGGCGAACGGCGGCGTCGAGATTCTCGCGCGGGCATCGCTGCGTGGTCAAGACGATGGGCACTTCCGTCCCGCCCTGCGCGGGATCCTGCAGGAAACTCTCGATCGATACACCCGCTCTGCCGAGCTGATCGGCAATTGCGGCGATGACGCCGGGTTTATCATTAACGAGGAAGCGCACGTAGAAGCGCCCTTCCTCCGCACGCGCGGCGGACGAATAGGACTTCAGCGCGGCCAGCGGCTTGCCGAACGGTGCGCGCGCGGCGGCGTCGATGATGTCAAGAAGATCTGCGGCCACCGCTGACGCCGTCGGCCCTGCGCCGGCGCCGCGACCAACGAAGCTCAAGCGCCCGACTGGCTCGGCATCGACGACGACGGCGTTGAGGGCGCCGCCCACGCCCGCAAGCGGATGATCGAGCGCGAGCAACACCGGATGCACGTGCGCGCGGACGGTGTCGTCGATGCGCTCAGCCTTGGCGATGAGCTTGATGCGATAGCCCATCTTTCCGGCCATGCGGATGTCGAGCAGCGTGACCTGGTCGACGCCTTCCACATCCACGCGCGAAAAGTCAGGCGCGGCGCCGAAGGCGATAGCCGAGAGCAGCGCGATCTTGTGGCCCGCATCGAAGCCGCCGACGTCCATCGTCGGATCGGCTTCGGCGTAGCCCAGACGTTGCGCGTCGGCGAGCACGTCCTCGAAAGAGCGGCCCGACGCTTCCATCTCGGTGAGCAAGTAGTTGCAGGTGCCGTTGAGGATGCCCGACACGGCGCTGACGCGGTTGGCGCCGGCGAGGCCGTCGCGTAGCGCCTTGATGATCGGGATGCCGCCTGCGACGGAGGCTTCGAAGGCGATCTTGGCGCCGGTCGATTCCGCGAGCTTGGCGAGATCGGCGCCGTGTTCGGCGAGCAGCGCCTTGTTGGCGGTGACGACGTCGGCGCCGCGTGCGAGGGCCACTTCCACCGCGCGCTTGGCTGGCCCGTCCGAACCGCCGATCAGTTCGACGAAGATGTCGATGTTGGGCGAAGCGGCGAGCGCCACGGGATCGTCGAACCAGTCGTAGCCGGCGATTTCCACGTCGCGCTTGCGCGAGCGGTTGCGCGCCGAGACGGCCGCCACTTCCAGCCGCCCGCCGCCGAGCGGATCGGGCTGCTGAAACAGCTTAAGCAAACCGCCGCCAACGGTGCCGAGGCCGGCGATGCCGACGCGGCGTGTGTCCCCCTGCTTGGTCATCCTGCTTTCCTTGCGGGCGATGCGTTTTCACCGAGGAACTTCTTCACCGCGCGCGCGGCCTGACGGATGCGCTGTTCGTTTTCCACCATTGCGATGCGCACGAAGCCCTCGCCGTGTTCACCGAAGCCGATGCCGGGCGCGACGGCGACGCCCGCTTGCTCGACAAGGCGCTTGGAGAATTCGAGCGAACCCATGTCCTCAAAGCCTGCCGGCAAGGGCGCCCAGGCGAACATCGAAGCGCGCGGCGACGGCACGTCCCAGCCCGCCTTCTGGAAGCTGTCGATCAGCACGTCGCGGCGCGTACGGTAGATCTCGCGCATCTCGCGCACGCAATCCTGCGGACCGTTGAGCGCGGCGGCCGCAGCCACCTGGATAGGCGTATAGGCGCCGTAGTCTAGATAGGATTTCACCCGCGCGAGCGCCGCGATCAGACGCGCATTGCCAAGAGCGAAGCCGACGCGGAAGCCCGCCATCGAATAGGTCTTCGACAGCGTGTTGACCTCGATCGCGACATCCTTCGCGCCCTCCACCTGCAGTATCGACGGCGGCGGGTTGTTGTCTTCGAAATAGATTTCCGAATAGGCCATGTCGGAGATGACGAAGATGTCGTGCTTCTTCGCGAACGCGATGACCTCTTTGTAGTAGTCGAGATCGACCACGTGCGCCGTGGGGTTGCCCGGGTAGCATACGATCATCGCCATCGGCGGCGGCACGGAATGCGCGACCGCGCGGCCAAGTCCCGAAAGATACTCTTCCGGCGAATGCGCCTTCACGCTGCGGATAACGCCGCCGGCCATGATGAAACCGAAGGCATGTATCGGATAGGAGGGGTTCGGCGCGATAATGACGTCTCCGGGCGCGGTGATCGCCTGGGCGATGTTGGCGAAACCTTCCTTGGAGCCGAGCGTGGAGACGATCTCGGTGTCGGGGCTCAGCTTCACGCCGAAGCGGCGTTCATAGTAACCGCCCATGGCGCGACGCAGGCCCGCTATGCCGCGCGAGGCGGAGTACCGATTGGTGCGCGGCTTGCGCGCGGTCTCGATTAGCTTTTCAACGATGTGCGCCGGCACCGGCAGATCGGGGTTGCCCATGCCGAAATCGATGATGTCGTCGCCCTTCGCCCGCAGCCGGGCCTTGAGCTTGTTGACCTCTTCGAAAACGTACGGCGGCAGGCGGCGAATTTTGTGGAAATCGGTGGTCATGGGGTCCGCGGGAAAAAGCGGGAGAGGGAAAGCGCGGCTATTTGGGTCGTGCGTTTTCTAAAGCCCCACGGGCTTCGCTCTCGAACGTCTTGGCGGCGGCGCCTTGCGCCGGCGCGGGCGCGGCGCGCGGCGAGGCGTCAATGGACGCCGCCTGATCCATCAGCTCCTTCTCTACCGCCCGCCAGCGACCAGCGCTTTGCGTCGCGGCCCCGGGGTCTGGAACCGATGCGAGATCGGGGAAGTCCTGACGCGCGATTTCCTTCTGCTTGGCCTTGAACCACGCTGGGGTGGACGCAAGCTGGCGCGCAGACAGACCCGCGCCGCAAGCCGAGAGGCCGACAGCGGCGGCGGCGAGAGCGACAAGGGTCAGGGATGAACGGCGCAGCGCCAAGGCGGTCTCCAGAGCCAGAAGGCAATGTTGGTCCTATACCAGCGGGCCCGATTGCGCCACCATAGCGCCCCAGTACTACTGAAGAGACGGGCGACCGCAGAGATTCGCCCGCTGGGAGGACGACCATGGCGGACGGCGCCCCGACGGGACCGAAATCCGGCACGCAATCCGGCGCGCAATCCGGCGCGCAGGCGCGATCGCGAAAACCCCGCGCGCCGCGCACCTCGGCCGGCCGAACGCCGAAGGCTGCGGCGGCGCTCGAACCTCAGGCTGCGCCGGCCTTGGCGACCGCAAGCCCTGCAGCCGAACCGACGCCGCCTGCAAGGCCAGCGCCCGCCGCCCCGCCGCCCACGCTCGCAGAAGTCCTCCAGGACCAGAGCCCGGAGAGCCTGCAGGCGCTATCGCGCAACCTTGCAGAGGCGATGACCAAGGCCAACAACGCCTTCTCCACCGCCTTCCAGGACCAGACCAAGGACGGGAAGTCGGCGATGGCCGATCCCTTCCAAGTCAACACCACGCTGAACGCCGCCTGGACAGCCATCGCGCAGAAACCGGAATCCCTGCGCGAGGCCCACGGCGCCCTTTGGCAGCGCTACGCCCAGATATGGGAAGACCATGCTGCGCGGATCGCGGCCGGTTTCGAGACCTCCCCGGCGCCTGCCGACGCGTCGCGCGACAAGCGCTTCCGTGATCGCGAGTGGCGAACCAATCCCGGCTACAGCCTGATGCGCGAGACCTATCTCGCCACCGCGCAGTGGATCACCGAGCTGGTGGAAGGCGCCGACGGTCTCGACGAGCAGACACGGCGCAAGGCGAGCTTTTTCATCAAGCAGGCGGTGGACGCGGCCTCTCCGTCCAATTTCCTGTTCACAAACCCGGCGGCGCTGCGCGCGACCATCGAGACGCGCGGGGAAAATCTCATTCGCGGGGCGGCCCAGCTGACGGAAGATCTCAAACGCGGCGGCGGCGTGCTGGCGATCAAGCAGACCGATCTGGACGCGTTTGAAGTCGGCAAGAACATCGCGACGACGCCGGGAAAAGTGGTCTTTCGCAATCGTCTGATCGAGCTCATCCAGTACACGCCGACGACGAAGACGACGTTCGAGATCCCGCTGCTGATCTTCCCGCCCTGGATCAACAAGTTCTACATCATGGATCTTCAGCCGAAGAACTCCATGATCGGCTGGCTGGTCTCGCAAGGGCACACAGTGTTCGTCGCGTCGTGGGTGAACCCGGATACCGAACTCGCGCAGCTCGGCTTTGAAGATTACATGCGCGAAGGCGTTTTCGCGGCGGTGGAAGCCGTGCAGAAGGGCGCTGACGTCGCGCGTGTGAACACGGTCGGCTATTGCATCGGCGGCACGCTTCTCGCGACGACATTGGCCTACATGGCGAAAACAAACGACCGCCGCATCCAGAGCGCGACATTCTTCGCGGCGCAAACCGACTTCAAGCTTGCAGGCGATCTCCTCGTCTTCGCCGATGATTCCGCCATCAACTACGTGGCCGAGCGCATCGACCAGCACGGTGGCTTCCTCGACGCGCAGGCCATGGCCGACACCTTCAATTCGCTGCGCGCGAACGACCTCGTGTGGAACTACGTGGTCGACAACTACTACATGGGCAACAAGCCACCGCCTTTCGACCTGCTCTTCTGGAACTCCGACCAGACGCGGATGCCGAAGACGCTGCACCTTTTCTATCTGGAGAAGATGTACCGCGATAACGCGCTCGCGCAGGGCAAGATCACCATCGACGGCGTGAAGATCGATCTCCAGAACGTGACGATCCCGATCTACATGCAGTCCTCAAAGGAAGATCACATCGCGCCGTTCGCGAGCGTCTATCGCGGCGCGAAACTGTTCGGCGGACCGGTGAATTTCCTGATGGCGGGTTCGGGCCACATCGCCGGCGTCATCAACCATCCTGACTCGAAAAAGTACCAGCATTGGGTGAACGCGGCCCTGCCCGACACGGTCGAGGAATGGCAGGCCGGCGCCGTCGAACGTCCCGGCTCCTGGTGGCCCGACTGGCACGCCTGGCTTGCGGGACTTTCCGGCGATCAGGTGAAGGCTCGCGACCCGGAAAAGGGTCCGCTCAGGGTACTGGCGGATGCGCCGGGCGATTATGTGAAACTCAGAAGCAACGGGTAATTCGAGCCCGCTCCACTTTTGCTTGCGCCGCAGTTCCTTGACGCTATAGTGACATATCTTATGCTTCAATTGAGCATAAGTGTGGCCTGGCGAGTGCGGGGGCGGCGGGTATTGCGTTCGCCCACTTTGCTCACCATATAAATGCTCATGCGGAGCATAAGACTTCGCGGTGCAGACGAAAGGAGCCCTCCATGGCCCGGATCATTGACGCCCCCCTCGCCGCCTCCAGCAATGGCGTCGGCGTATGCGAGCCGCCGAAGAAGGTTGGCCAATGGGGCGCGCTCGACGCCGCCCGCAAGCGCGGGCTCGAGTTCACTCAGGCTGTGAAGGAAGAGACTGACCATCTCTACGAGAAGGTCGAGCACGTCATCGCGCCGGTGGAATGGCCCGCCTATGCGCCGCTGATCGCGGCGATCAACCGCCTGAAGAAGCAGAAGAACGCAGTCATCCTCGCGCACAACTACATGACCAGCGAGATCTTTTTCTGCGTCGGCGATTTCCGTGGCGACTCCCTGCAGCTCGCGCGCGAAGCGGCGTCCACGAAAGCCGGCGCGATCGTGCAGGCGGGCGTGCACTTCATGGCCGAGACTTCGAAGATCCTTTCGCCCGACAAGAAGGTGCTGATCCCCGACATGCGTGCGGGCTGCTCGCTTGCGGCTTCGATCACGGGCGCCGACGTGCGCCTGATCAAGGAGCGCTATCGCGGCGTGCCGGTGGTCACCTACGTGAACACCTCCGCCGACGTGAAGGCGCAAAGCGACGTCACCTGCACCTCATCCAACGCCGTGCAGGTCGTCGAGTGGGCCGCGAAGACCTGGAACACCGACCGCGTCATCATGATCCCGGACGAATATCTCGCCAAGAACGTCGCAGCCATGACGGGCATCAAGATCATCGCGTGGGCGGGACGCTGTGAAGTGCACGAGCGCTTCTCGGCCGAAGACATTGCCGAAATCCGCGCGGCGCACCCGGGCGTCGTTGTGCTCGCACACCCGGAATGCCCGCCTGAAGTGCTCGCAGCTTCCGACTATGCAGGCTCCACGGCGGCGCTGGCGAACTATGTGACCGAGAAAAACCCGCGCAAGGTGGTGCTGCTCACCGAGTGCTCGATGTCGGACAACGTCGCAGAAGCGGCGCCGCAGACGGACTTCGTACGCCCCTGCAATCTCTGCCCGCACATGAAGCGCATCACGCTGGAGGCGATCTACGACGCGCTCGTGAACGAGCAGCATGAAGTCACCGTGCCCGAAGACGTCCGCGTGCGCGCGAAGAAGGCGATCGACGCGATGCTGGCGCTGCCGAAAATGGCCAAGCCGCTCGATTTCGAAGTGGGCCGCCCGCTAGCGGAAGTCACGGTGCTCGATGCGACGTCATTGTGAGCTGATCGCTGCGGCGGCGCTGGCGCTGACCTGCGCGGCCGCACACGCTGAACCGCGCGCCACTCCCGCTGCAAGCATTGAAGGCGCGTGGACGCTGGAGACTAAGATAAAAGAGTCCATCGGCTGCGTGATCCGCGGCGAGGCCACAGTGGCGCCCGCGCGCAACGGCCGCCACGCTGTGCACATAGAGATTGCGCAGACTTGCCCGCAGTCCGGCAGCTTCTGGGCGCGTGAATCCTGCGAAGCCACCGTGCGCGCGCAACGCGTGGCGATGACCTGCACGGTGATCGCCTCCGAAAGCGGCGGCTACCGGCCCGACACCTTCGACCTCGAACACGCGGCGGCGGGCGTCATGACGGGCCGTCTTGTCGACACAGGCGTCTGGAATACCGACGTCACCTGGCGGCGCGCGTCCGCGGCGCTGGTTTCGTAAGGACGATCCACGCATGACCTCCCGCACCCGCCTCGCCGCCGTCGCCGCGCTCGCGCTGGCGCTGGCGCTCACCGTGTCCACGCAGGCCTTCGCCCAGCGCAAGGACCGCGCGCCGACCGCCCCGAACATCGCCGGCGCCTGGAGCTTCCAGACCGCGCCCTACGACGGCGACGGCGACGGTCGCGCCTGCAGCATGAAAGGCACGATGACCATCGCGCCCGCACGCACCGCGGGCGACTTCACCTGCACCTTCACGGCGGTGGAAACCTGCCCCTGGGGCGAGTGGACGGCCGAACAGACCTGCACCGCCGAACGCACGGGCGCGAAACTGGAGATCGCCAGCACCATCACCCGCGTCACGCCGCAGACCGTGAACTACGCCCCGGACAATTGGTCCCTCACTATCCGCACCGCCGATCTCATGGTCGGGGAACTGCGCTCCGCCGACATCGCGAACGTCCAGTTCCGTCGCGGACCGGCCTACGTCTCCTGACGCCATGACGAGCGACGAGGTCCTGCGCCTGCCCGACGACACGGTGCTGATCGTCGGCGCGGGTCTCGCAGGGCTCTTTCTCGCACTGAAGCTCGCGCCGCGCCGCGCGGTCGTGCTTTCGCCCTCACCACTCGGCGAACGCGCCGCGAGCGCATGGGCGCAGGGCGGGCTGGCCGCCGCACTCGGGCCTGACGACGATCCTGATCTGCACGCCCGCGACACGGTTGCGGCCGGGGCCGGTCTCGTCGATCCGGTCGTCGCATCACTCATCGCCCGCGAAGGCCCCGCGCGCGTCCTCGATCTCCTCGCGCTCGGCGTGCCGTTCGACACGACGGCGGATGGACATCTGGCGCTTTCACTCGAGGCCGCGCATTCGCGGCCGCGCGTCGCGCGTGTGAAAGGCGATCTCGCCGGCAAGGCGATCATGCAAGCCCTTATCGGCGCCGCGCATGAAGCCAGCCATGTCGAGGTGATCGAGGGCCTCGCGATGAACGCGCTCCTGCACGACAGCCACGGCGGCGTCGGCGGCGCGCTGTGCGTGGACAAGGACAACCGCACGGTACGCGTGCAAGCGCGAGAGACGGTGCTCGCTGTCGGCGGCGTCGGCGGCTTGTACCGCGTGACGACGAATCCCGTTTCCGCGCAAGGCGTCGCCCTCGCCGCAGCGGCGCATGTGGGCGCGACCATCGCCGATCCCGAGTTCGTGCAGTTTCACCCCACCGCCATAGACATAGCCCGCGATCCGGCGCCCCTTGCAACGGAAGCCCTGCGCGGCGACGGCGCGTTTCTCGTCGACCGCACCGGTCGTCGCTTCATGTCCGACTACGACGTGCAGGGCGATCTCGCCGCGCGCGACATTGTCGCGCGTTCAATCCACAGCGAAATCGCCGCCGGGCGCGGCGCCTTCCTCGATGCGCGCGCCGCAGTCGGTTCGCATTTCCCCGACATGTTCCCCACCGTCTTCGCCGCGTGCATGAACGCGGGCGTCGATCCCCGCGCGATGGCGATTCCGATCGCGCCGGCCGCGCATTATCACATGGGCGGCGTCGCCACCGATCTCTGGGGCAAGACGAGCGCGCGCAATCTCTCGGCTGTGGGCGAGTGCGCCTCCACAGGCGCACACGGCGCGAACCGTCTTGCATCAAACTCGCTGCTGGAGGCGGTGGTCTTTGCTTGGCGCATTGCACAACGCCTCCGCGAGGATACGAGTGCTCCCCAGCGCGCGACGACCGCGGTTATCACGCCTCCGGCGGCGAACGATGTCGTCGACATGCTGCGCAAACGCATGAGCGCGCATGCGGGCGTCGTGCGGGACGAAACCGGCCTGGCGGAAGCCGCCGATTGGATCGAGACCGCAATTGCAAGGCACGGCCCAGCCAACCCGCTCGTCGCGGCGCAACTCATCGTCACAACCGCGCTGTCGCGACGCGAAAGCCGCGGCGGCCACTATCGCAAGGACTTTCCCGCGCAGACGCCTCATGCGTTGCGCACTTTCATCTCGATCGCGCCGCTGGCGGCAGGAGCAGATACGTGATCCCCGACTTTCTCGTCGAACCGCTGGTGCGTCGCGCGCTTGAGGAAGATCTTGGACGTGGGGGCGACGTGACGGGCGGATTGCTGCGCACAGAGGAGAAACTTGGCGCGCGCTTCGTCGCGCGCGCGGGCGGTGTTGTCTGCGGTCTTCAAGCGGCGCGCATTGCCTGCGTGCTTGTCGATCCGACGCTGCGATTCAAGTCGAGACTGTCGGATGGCGCAACGCTGGCGCCGCGCACGGTGCTGGCCGAGATCGAAGGCTTGGCCTCGAGCGTGCTCACGGCGGAGCGCACCGCGCTCAATTTCCTGACGCATCTTTCCGGCATCGCCACGCTCACGCGCACCTTCGTCGACGCAGTCGCGGGCACAAGCGCGCGCATTGCAGCGACCCGCAAGACCCTGCCCGGTCTCCGTATTGTGCAGAAGGCTGCAGTGATCGCCGGCGGCGGCCTGCCGCACCGCTACGGCCTTGATGACGCGATCCTCATCAAGGACAACCACATCGCCGCATGCGGCTCCGTCGGTGAAGCGCTAACGCGTGCGAGAAACGCTGCCGGCCACATGCGCGTCATCGAGGTCGAAGTCGACAGTCTCGCGCAACTCGACGAAGCACTGCCGCACGCGCCGCACGCCGTCCTTCTCGACAACTTCTCACTCGATGATCTGCGCACGGCCGTGTCGCGGACGCGCGGGAGAACCATCCTGGAAGCGAGCGGCGGGGTGAACCTGCAGAGCGTGCGCGCCATTGCCGAGACGGGCGTCGACATCATCAGCGTCGGCGCGCTTACGCATTCGGCGCCAGCACTCGACATCGGCCTCGACGCCGACTGAACTGCTGTACTGCTTTCCGGATTGTCAGGCGCCGACGTCGAGCACGGTCTCGGCAGGCGCAGGCGCTGAAACCGCGACCGGTTCGCTGGCCAGAGTCGAGGCTTCGATCACGGCGATCGCATCTTCCGGCGCGCGCTCCATACGCTCGGCCGCCTTCATGGCGCGCTCGCGCTTGGTGGGCGTGCGGTAGAACACGTGCGCGCCGATGCGCGTGGTCTCGACCAGGCTCGAGCTCCAGTACGGATCGATCGCGGTTGTGTGATAGTGCGTCGCGCGGTGGGTCTGGGCATTCATGACGCCGGTCAGCACCTGTTGTGCGATCACATTCGCTTCCCGCCAGGAAGCGCCCCGCGGGCTCTTGTTGAGCGAGCCGTCGCAGGTAAACGAGAACTGGCAGCCCGTGACACGCGTGTGGCCCTGATAGACCACGTCGCAGAAGGTGTCGGGGTACAGGCTCGAGCGAACGCGGTTGGCGACCACTTCCGCAACCGCCATCTGGCCGCGACGGCTTTCGCCACGCGCCTCGTAGTAGATCGCTTCGGCGAGGCAGCGCTGTTCACGCGCGTTCTTGGCCACGGGTGCGTAGGCGGCGGTCTGGAACTTGGGGGTCTTGTCGTTGGGCAGACGCGTGGCGACCGTGATGGCGCGGCCGGAAAAGTCGCTCTGCGCCAGTGTCGTCGAGGCGCGGGCGCGCCAGCCGTAGTCGGCCGCCTGCACGGCCAGCGTCAGACGCGCGGAAGGTTCGGCGCCCGCCTCCCTAGGCGACTTCATGAACTCGTTGAACGCCATCGCCTGCGCGGTCGCGTCGGCCTCTGCGCGCTGGTCGTTCGCGCGCATCGCCATAGCCGGCATGCCGCCGGCGGTGATCACCACCACGGCGGCCGCAGCAACGCCCTGGCGAAGGGCTTGTGGGTGTCGTTCGACCTCGGTCATAAACCCCGTCCGAATCTTCCCGACAAGTCTAGCAAGTCCTCGCCAATACATCTTCTAATTCCTAATCGCCGCTTAACGCGACCCCGAAATCACCCAAATCGAGACGCAAGCACACAACGTCCCGGGGCCGATCAACTTGCGGAAGACTGCCGCAAAGACCGGGCCCATTACACGCCCTACACTGGTGAGGCGATTCACATTTTCTTAATGCTTGCCCCTCGCTTGAGATCATCTGTCGCACGCCCATCCCATGCGAATTGCAGGCCGCGCGTTGGGGCGGAAGGCGCGGGCCGCGTCGAAACACACAATCCCGGTGTGCGTCCCGGTTCTGGGAGGTTAAGACTTCCGCAAGGAGTGTGGCGCCGGGGTGACGCCGGGCGCCGGACTATCTGCGGCGGAGCGCGGCCTGCGCCGCCGCCAACCGGGCGATCGGGGTCCGGAACGGGGAACACGAAACGTAGTCGAGACCGGCCGCGTCACAGAATGCGACGCTCGCGGGGTCCCCGCCGTGCTCGCCGCAAATGCCCAGCTTGATCCCCGGCCGGGCCTTGCGACCCCCGGCAGCGGCCATTTCGACCAGGGCCCCCACGCCGGACTGGTCGATGGAGACGAAGGGATCCTGCTCGAATATGCCTGCCCTTAGGTAATGCTCCAGGAAGGCCCCGGCGTCGTCGCGGGACAGGCCAAGGGTCGTTTGGGTGAGATCATTGGTGCCGAAGGAGAAGAACTCGGCCTCCCCGGCGATATCCTCGGCCCGCAGCGCCGCGCGCGGCAGTTCGATCATGGTGCCGACGAGATACTCGACGCTGTCGCCCCGCTCCGCGAACACGGCCTTGGCGACAGCCGTTACGCTCTCCTTGATGATCGCAAGTTCCCGGCGCGCGAGCACGAACGGGATCATTACTTCCACGACGGGCGCGGCGCCCGAGCGCTTCTTCACATCAAGGGCGGCCTCCAAGATCGCGCGCGCCTGCATCTGGTAGATTTCCGGGTATGCGATCGCGAGGCGGCAGCCGCGGAAGCCGAGCATCGGGTTGAATTCGTGCAGCGCTTCGGCGCGCTGCATCAGCTCCGCGGGCGTGGCCCCCGTCGCCTTCGATACGGCGGCGACATCTTCTTCGCTTTTCGGCAGGAATTCGTGCAGCGGCGGATCGAGCAGGCGGATCGTCACCGGCAGTCCCGACATTACCTCGAACAGGCCATCGAAATCGGCGCGTTGCATCGGCAAGAGCTTCGTGAGCGCCGCCACCCGTCCCGCCTTGTCGTGCGCGAGGATCATCTCGACGACGACGGGCGTGCGCGCGGGATCGAAAAACATATGTTCGGTTCGGCAAAGCCCGATGCCTTCGGCGCCGAGATCTCGCGCCTGCTTTGCATCTCCCGGACCATCGGCGTTCGCACGCACCTTGAGGCGACGGAAGCCGTCGGCCCACGACATCAGCGTATCGAAATCGCCTGTGAGATCGGGCTGCACGAGTTCGGCCGCGCCGAGCATGACCTGCCCCGCCGCCCCGTCGACACTGATGACGCAGCCTTCGCGCACCGTGCGGCCGAGTGCGGTGAAGGTCTTGGCGTGTTCATCCAGCCGCATCGACGAGACGCCGCATACGCACGGACGCCCCATGCCGCGCGCCACGACAGCCGCATGGCTCGTCTGGCCGCCGCGCGCCGTGATGATCGCCCTGGCGGCGTGCATGCCGTTGATGTCTTTCGGGCTCGTCTCGTCGCGCACGAGGATGACGGCCTGGCCCGCCTTGGCGAGCCGCTCGGCCTCCTCGGAACTGAACACGACCTTGCCGACGGCGGCGCCCGGCGATGCGGGAAGCCCCGTGCAGAGAATGTCGCGCTTGTAGGACGGGGCGATGATCGGGTGCAGGATCTGGTTCAGCGAGTCCGCGTCCACGCGCAGCACCGCTTCTTCCTTGGTGATGATGCCTTCAGCGACCATGTCGACAGCGATCTTGATGGCGGCGGGCGCGGTGCGCTTGGCATTGCGCGTCTGCAGCATGTAGAGCACGTCGCGCTCGACGGTGAACTCGATGTCCTGGACGTCGCGGTAATGCGCCTCGAGCTTGTCGAAGACGGCGGTGAGCTGCGCGTAGACCTTCGGCAGCGCCTCTTCGAGCGAAAGCCCCTTCTCGCGCTGCTCTTCGCGCGCGATCTTGGTGATGGGCTTGGGCGTGCGGATGCCGGCGACGACGTCCTCGCCCTGTGCGTTGATCAGGTATTCGCCGTAATAGCGCTTCTCGCCCGTGGACGGATTGCGCGTGAACGCCACGCCCGTGGCGCTGTCGTCGCCCATGTTGCCGAACACCATCGCCTGCACGTTAACGGCGGTGCCCCAGCTTTCGGGGATCGCATACATCTGGCGATAACTGATCGCGCGATCGTTCATCCAGCTTGCAAACACCGCGCCCACGGCGCCCCAGAGCTGTTCTCGTGGATCGGCGGGGAAAGGCTTTCCGAGATGCTCTTCGACGGCGCGCTTATAGTCAACGATGACGGCCTTCCAGTCATCCGCCGTCAACTCGGTGTCGGACGTATAGTCGTTCATGTCCTTCTTCGAGCCAAGGATTTCCTCGAAAACGCCGTGGCCGAGGCCGAGCACGACGTCGGAATACATGTGGATGAAGCGGCGGTAGCTGTCATAAGCGAAGCGCTCATTGCCGGATAGCTTGGCGAGGCCCGCCGCAGTCTCGTCGTTGAGGCCGAGGTTGAGCACCGTGTCCATCATGCCGGGCATCGAGGCGCGCGCGCCGGAGCGCACGGACACGAGCAGCGGATTGTCGCGATCGCCGAAGGTTTTGCCGGCGGCCTTTTCAAGATCGGCGAGGGCGGCGTTCACCTGCGCTTGGAGACCATCGGGATATTTGCGGCCGTTGGCGTAATAAGCGTTGCAGACTTCCGTCGTGATCGTGAATCCGGGCGGCACCGGCAGGCCGAGATTGCTCATCTCGGCGAGGTTGGCGCCCTTGCCGCCGAGCAGCGTCTTCATCGAGGCGTCGCCGCCCTTCGCGCCCGCGCCGAACGAATAGACGAGCTTGTCGCCAGCCATGCCGGTTATCCTTCGATCTTCGAAAAATCGGCGACGGCGGCGAGGCTGTCGCGAATCTGGTTGAGCAGTTTGAGACGGTTGGCGCGCACGGCCTTGTCGTCTGCGTTGACGAGCACGTCGGTCATGAACGCATCCACCGGCGCGCGGAGACCAGCGAGCGCCCCCATCGCGGCGGCGAAGTCTTCCTTCTCCACGGCGGCCTTCGCAGCGGGTGCGGCCTTGGCGAGCGCGGCGTGGAGCGCTTTTTCGGCAGGCTCAACGAGCAGCTTCGCTTCGACGGCGGCGGCGAAGTCCACGTCCTTCAGCGCGCCCTTCTTGTCTTCCGCCGCAAGGATATTGGCCGCGCGCTTGTAACCGGCGAGCAGGTTTTTGCCGTCTTCGGTTTTCAGGAACGCGTCGAGCGCTTCCACACGCGCGACGATGCGGACGAGATCGTCGTCACCGAGCGCGAATACGCCATCAACGAGATCGTGGCGTTTGCCTTGGTCACGCAGTTGCACTTTTAGGCGGTCGGCGAGGAAGGCGAGAAGGTCATCGGCAAGGCGATCTACCTCTTTCGTGCGAGGATCGCCAGGCGGGAAAAGGTCGAAGAACTGGGACCAAATGAGAAACCTCCAGCTTCCGCCGACAACCGTGGGTGCGAGGTTTCTGTTTCTAGTGTAGCGCACGCCGCCGTCGAGAACGATGCGAACAAATCCAAGCGCAGCGCGCCTCAGCGCGAATGGATCGCTCGACCCTGTCGGCTTTTCGTCAATACCCCAAAACCTCACCAAAGAATCCAGCTTGTCCGCCAGCGCCACGCACACCGCGACTTTGTCCGTCGGTACGCGATCGTTCGGCCCCAGCGGGCGATAGTGATCCTCAATGGCGATGGCGACGCTCGCCTTCTCCTTCGCGATCTCCGCGAGTTGGCGTCCGATCTGGCCCTGCAGCTCGGGAAACTCGCCCACCGTCTCCGTCACGAGATCGCGCTTGCACAGCTGCGCCGCGCGGCGGACGAGATCGACATCAGCGCCGACGATCGGCGCCAGCTCCACCGCCAGCGCCTCGATGCGACGAACCTTGTCGCCGACGCTGCCGAGCTTCTGATGGAAGACGATCTTGTCGAGCTTGGCGATGCGCTCGGGGTCTTCGAGGCCCTTGGCCTTGTCGATGTCCCAGAAGAAGCGCGCATCGTTGAGGCGCGCGCTCAGTACCTTGGCGTTGCCGCGCGCGATTTCCTTGCCCCCGTCGCTCGCCTCGATATTGGCGACGGTGATGAAGTGCGGCGCGAGTTTTTTTGTCCCATTTTCTTGTTTTTGGGGATCGCGCACCGCGAAGTAGCGCTGGTGCGTGCGCATGGTGAGGCGGATGACCTCCCCCGGCAGATCGAGAAAGTCTGCGTCCATGTCGCCCATCACGACGACCGGCCACTCTGAAAGGCCCGCCACCTCTTCAAGCAGTCCCACATCATCAACGAGTTCGAGATTTCGCGCCTCGCACTGCGTCTTCGCTTCGCGCGCGATGATCGCTTTGCGCTCCTCGCGTTCCAGAATGACGAAGCGCTTCTTCAGCTCATCGCGATAATCGTCGAAGCGGCGCACCTCAAAGCGCCCCGGCGCGTGAAAGCGATGCCCCTGCGTCGAGCGCCCGCTCGGCACGCCGTCGAGCGCGATGTCCACGGTTTCGCCGTCGAACGCGCACAATATGCTCTGCAGCGGCCGCACCCAGTAGAGATCGCTGGCGCCGGACCGCATTGACTTCGGCCAAGGGAAAGCACGCACGATCTCGGGTACGATCTCAGCCATGACGACGGCGGTCTCGCGGCCCTTCTTCTCGATCTTCGCGACGTAGAAATCCCCTTTGGGGTCTTTGCGCACCGTCGCTTCGTCGATGGACTTCAGCCCCGCCCCGCGAAGGAAGCCCTCCAGCGCCTTTTCCGGCGCGCCGACGCGGGGGCCTTTGCGCTCCTCGCGCGCGTCGGGCTGCCTCGCCGGAAGACCGTCCGCAACGACGGCGACGCGACGCGGCGTCGAAAACGCCTTCACCCCCTCCGGCAGGAAGCCCGCGGCGGCAAGTTTGTCCATCATCAGCCGCTCAAGATCGCCCTCCGCACGCGCCTGCATGCGCGCGGGAATTTCTTCGGAAAAAAACTCGAGGAGAAGCTGGGGCATGGTTCGGGAAGACTCGAAAATCAGGGACCCGGATTAACGACCGCAGCGCATCATGGCCAGACCCGCGCTGGCCACCCGCACGCTGGACGGGCTCGCAGGAGGCGTTAGGGTTCGATCATGAGCTTTGCCTTCGACTTCTACTTCTCCTTCCGCAGCCCCTACTCCTATCTCGCGACGCCGATGGTGGCCGACCTTATGGCCCTCTACCCCATCGAGCCACGGCTGAAGGTGGTGATGCCCATCGCGGTGCGGATCCCCGGTTTCTTCAAGCAGGTTAACCCGCTCTGGCCGCCCTATCTCGCGCGTGACACCTATCGGATCGCCCAGATGCACGCCATCGCGTACCGCTGGCCCCGGCCCGATCCCATTGTCATGGACATCGCCACCGGCGAGGTGCCCGCCGCCCAGCCCTATATCCACAGGATC
>Ga0247843_1003322_pt1 | contig 26740 bp, 26 predicted proteins | sample LaCruzMarch2017__FD_192420 | JGI IMG/M metagenome (GOLD analysis project Ga0247843, IMG submission 192420) | Freshwater microbial communities from meromictic Lake La Cruz, Castile-La Mancha, Spain - LaCruzMarch2017_8m | ecosystem: Environmental > Aquatic > Freshwater > Lake | place: Spain... | reverse complement strand
CGAGCTGAACCAGGCCATCCGCGCCTACCTCGACGCCCACAACGCCAACCCGAAGCCCTTCCGCTGGACCGCCCCCGCCGACACCATCATCGGCAAGCACCAGCGCGAGAAACGTCTGCTGGAATCACTCCACTAGGATCACCTCTGCGACGATCCGCCATCCTCACCTGGTCCGCGTGGCGAAGGCGCCATCAACAGCGCGCCGCAAATGCACACTACCGCCAACACAAAACGCAACTGTAGTACCAGCTGTCCCAGGCCGAAGAAAAAACAGCCATCAGCCGTGCCTTGCTGGAACTCAGCGCCGCACTATCAGGCGACACCAGATCAAGCAGAACCTGCGAAGGGGGTGCGTCATGCATCCAAGGCGCGCTGGAAGGTGGCGGGGTCGACATTGCCGCCGCTGACCACCAGGCCCGCGACCCGTCCGGCCAGCGGCAGCTTGCCCGCCAGCGCCGCCGCCAGCGCGACGGCACCGCCGGGCTCGACCACGATCTTCAGATGCTCGAAGGCGAAGCGCATCGCCTGGAACACCTCGGCATTCGACACAACGACCGCGCTGGCCAGCCGCGGCTGATTGATGGCGAAGGTCAAGGCGCCAGGGCGCATCGAGAGAAGGGCGTCGCAGAGCGTCGCCCCCTGACCATCATTGGCGATGCGCGTGCCGGCATCCAGGCTCCGACGCGTATCGTCCCACCCTTCGGGTTCGACGGCGTGCACGCGCGTGGTCGGCGACGCACCCTCCACCGCCAGCGCACAGCCGGCCACCAGACCACCGCCGCCGGTGCAGACAAGGAGATCATCGAGGACAAGGCCGGCGGCCCTTGCGTCCTCGATCAACTCCAAGGCGAGGGTACCCTGGCCGGCGATGACGTCCGGATGGTCGAAGGGCGGCAACACCGTCCCGCCACGCGCCGCCGCCAACCCGGCCGCCAAGGTCTCGCGGTCGGTGGTCCTGCGGTCGAAGAAGGTGATCTCCGCCCCCCACCGCCGCGTGCTGGCGACCTTGATGGCAGGCGCATCGGCCGGCATCGCGATCAACGCTGACATGCCGAGCATCTTGGCGGCGCAAGCGGTCGCTTGGCCGTGGTTCCCGGAGGAATGCGTCACAACCCCCGCCGCCCGGGCTGCTTCGGGCAAGCACAGGGCTGCGTTGGTCGCGCCGCGCAGCTTGAAGCTGCCGGTGCGCTGCAATGCCTCGGGCTTGACCAGGATGATGCCGCCGGTGAGCGCATCCAGGACCGGATGGCGAAGGACGGGTGTCCGCAGCACATAGGGGGCGATGCGCGCGGACGCAGCGCGGACATCATCGTGATTGGGCAAGCGCATCAGCGGTTCCTCCGGAAACGCCCGGGATCGACCTGGGCAATCGCCGCCGTCAAGTCAGCGTCGGGCTCGCCGCGCACCAACCCGGCGAGAAACCGCCCAGCCGCCGGCGCCGTCTGGATGCCATAGCCGCCCTGCCCCACCATCCAGAAAAAACCGGGCACGCCGGGCTCGGCGCCGATCGCCAGCGATCGATCCGGCGTGAAGCTGCGCAGCCCCGCCCAGGCGTGCTCAACGCGCGTCACGGGAATGTCCAGCGCCTGCTGCATGCGATCAATGGCGATCGCCACATCGATCTCGTCGGGCTGCACATCATGCGGGGCCATATCGGTCTCGTCAGCGGGAGAGAGCATCAGCTTTCGCCGCGCTTCCGGCCGCGCATACCACCCATGCGCGGCATCGCCGAGCAAGGGCCAGCCGGCGCAGTCGAAACGGCCCGGATCAACGATCACGGCGGTGCGCCGCTTGGGCGAGAGCCCGATCGGAGCCACCCCGGCAATCACCGCCACCTCATCGCCCCAGGCGCCTGCGGCGTTGATCAGGATCGGCGCCCGCCAAATGGTGCCGTCCGCTGCCTCGGCGTGCCAGGGTCCATCGTGCCAAATCCGCCCTGCCCTGGCGCGAAGCGCCACCTCGCCATTGCTCCGGGCGACGCGGAGAAAGCCCTGGTGCAGCGAGGCCACGTCGATGTCGAAGGCCTCACGCTCGATCGCCGCGGCGCGGGCATAATCTGGGCGCAGCGCCGGGACCATGGCCGCAAGCTCATCCAAAGCCAGCGGCTCGATGCCGTCGCCCTCATCAATCATCCTGGCCAGGGCCGCCTCCTGACCAGGCGGCGCAAGGGTCACCACGGGCCGGGCCGCGAGCAAGGGCCCAAAGCCGTCGGACGGGGTGGCAAAGAAGGCGCGTGAAGCCCGCGTCAGAAGCCGCACGTCGGGCGGGCCATAGTTGCCGATCCAGATCGCCGCCGAGCGGCCGGTGCTGTGATAGCCTGCCGCCGACTCAGCCTCGAGCAGCGCCACGCGGTGAGTCCTGGCGAGGTGCGCCGCCGTCGTCGCGCCGGCCATGCCAGCGCCGATGACAAGAGCGTCCGTGTTCCTTGTGTCCATGAACCAACCTTCCGATCGCGATGTCAGGCGGTCAATGCGGGCTGCCCCCCTTTTCCGACATGCCCGAACAGGGGCAGGCTGCGAGTCACTCCAAGGGGACGGAACAGACATGGCCGAACAGGTTGTGGTGCCAGCCGATCGGCTGGAAGCGCTCGTTGCGCGGATTTTTCTCGTCAGCGGCTGCGACGGCCCCGAGGCGGGTCGGATCGCCGCCCACCTGCTTGGCGCAAACCTGGCCGGCCATGACAGCCACGGCGTCGCCCGCGTGCCGCGCTACGTCGAATGGCAGCGCGCTGGTTACGTGGTGGCAGGCCAGACCGTAACCAGCCTGGCGGATGGCGGGTGCTTCGCCCTGCTGGATGGCGGCTTCGGCTTCGGTCAGACCGTCGCGCCGCAAGCCGTTGAGCTTGGCATCGCGCGCGCGCAAGAACACGGCGTGGCAGTCGTGGGGCTGCGCAATGCCGGCCATATCGGGCGCGTCGGCGATTATGCGGAAACCGCGATTCGCGCTGGCCTGATCAGCGTGCACTTCGTCAATGTGGCCGGCAGCGTGCTGGTGGCGCCTTTTGGCGGCACGGAGCGACGTTTCTCGACAGCGCCCTTCTGTGTGGGCGTCCCGCTGCCGGACCGGCCACTGGTTCTCGACTTCGCCACTTCCCTGGTCGCGGAGGGCAAGGTGTTGGTGGCCTCGAATGGTGGCAAGCCGTTGCCGCCAGACGCGCTGATCGAGCCCGATGGCCGGCTTTCGGGCGATCCGCACAGCCTCTATGGCGCCTATGAGCCCAGCGGGCCACGCCACCCATCAAACGGCGTCGGCGCGATCCGCGCCTTTGGTGACCATAAGGGCTCCGGCTTGGCCTTCATGTGCGAAATGCTGGCTGGCGCGCTGACCGGCGGCGGCACATCGGGGCCAGTCACCGAGCGGGCCCGCATCGCAAACGGCATGCTGAGCGTTTACCTGTCGCCAGCACATTTCGGCACCGAAGCCGCGTTCCACGCCAGCGGGCGCGCCTATGTGGATTGGGTGCTTGCGGCACGGCCCGCGGTGCCTGGTGAGCCGGTCCTCGCGCCCGGGGACAAGGAAGCCGCGACGCGCGCGGCACGCCTCCAGCACGGCGTGCCGCTGCAGGCTGAGACCTGGTCAGGCATTCTCGTCACGGCCGCGAGCCTTGGCCTGTCACCGGATTGACGGGCATGCACGGCGCAGATGTCATCGTCGTCGGTGGCGGTTCGGCAGGCAGCCTGTTGGCCGCACGCCTCAGCGAGGACGCCGAGACACGCGTGCTTTTGCTGGAGGCCGGCCCGCCCGATATGCATCCCTGGATCCACCTGCCGGCTGGCTATGCAAGGCTGTTCGGCACGCGCCGGTTCGATCCGGGCTTCGCCACCGAACCGGAGCCTGCGCTGGACGGGCGGGCCATCAACTGGCCGCGCGGCCGGGTTCTGGGCGGCTCTGGCAGCGTGAATGGCCTTGTGTTCCTGCGCGGTGACCCGACCGATTTCGATGCCTGGGTGCAGATGGGCGCGCGCGGCTGGTCCTACGCAGAATGCCTGCCGGCGTTCCGCAGGCTTGAAAGCTTTGCCGGTCCCGCGCATCCGGATCGTGGCACCGAAGGGCCGATCGCCGTGCGGGAGCCTAGGCAGCTAGCCCCCGCGCCGGCCGCCTTCGTCGAAAGCGCCGTTGCCGCCGGCCTGCCACGCTTCGCCGATGTGAACGCGGGCGGCTCGATCGAGGGCGCGGGGCCGGTGCAGTTGAATGTGGGCGGCCGGTTTCGCGCATCCTCGGCGCGGCGTGCCCTGCGCCCGGCCATGGGGCGGCCGAACCTGAGCGTGCGGACCGGTGTCACCGTGCATCGGTTGATCTTCGAGGGCAGGCGCGCCGTGGGCGTGGCAACCAGCGCCGGCGAATTCCGCGCCACGCGCGAGGTCGTGCTCTGCGCCGGGGCGCTTGAGACGCCGAAGCTCTTGATGCTGTCCGGTATCGGCGACGGCGCGCATTTGCAGGGCATGGGCATCGAGACAAGGCTGCACAGCCCCGATGTGGGGCGCAACCTGCAAGACCATCTGATCGCCCGCTATGTCTGGCGCACGAAGCCCTGCCGTACCTTGAACGAGATCATGGCGCCGGGCTGGGCACGGCCATTGCGGCAGGCGCGCATGGGAATTCAGTGGCTTCTGCGGGGCGCCGGGCCGCTGGCCATCGGGGCCGGCGAAGCGACCGCCTTCGCGCCCATCACGCCCGGCGCAGACCGGCCAGAGGCGCAACTGCTTTTCGTGAATTTCTCGACCTTCGACTACAGCAAGGGGCTGCATGATTTCCCGGGCATCATGCTGAATTTCAACCAGTGTCGCCCGGACAGCCGGGGCGAGATCCGGCTGCGCTCACCCGATCCGGCGGCGAAACCCCTGATCCGCGCCAACTACCTCGATCATCCAAACGATCTCCGCATCATGATCGGCGCGGCGCGGCTTTGCGCCCGTATCGGCAGGCTCAAGCCGCTGGCCGACCTGATCGAGACCCAGCTTCGCCCCGAGCATGATGATGGCACGGATGCCGCCCTCGAACGCCATATCCGCGCCACCGCAAGTACGGTCTTCCACCCCTGCGGTACCGCGCGCATGGGCAGTGATCCGCGTGCCGTGCTGGACCCGGAATTGCGTGTGCGCGGCATCGAGGGCCTGCGCGTGGCGGACGCCAGCGTTTTCCCGATCATCCCCTCGCCCAACATCCAGCCCGCCGCCCTGATGGTGGGCGAGCGCTGCGCGGAATTCCTCAGGCGTCGATGATGCCCGCCGGGTCCGCGTTGGATCCGCACACCAGCACACCGATCCGCGCCTGGGGTGGTGGCACGACCGCCCCGGTCAACAGGGCAGCCAGGGCCGCTGCACCGCCCGGCTCCACGACCAGCCGCAAGGCCTGCCAAAGGATGCGCTGCGCCTGACGGATGGCAATGTCGGGCACGAGCACGCTTCCCGCCAGGTGCCTGGCCGCCACCGCGAAGCCGAGTGCCCCGATAGTGGTGGCGCCCAGGCTGTCAGCCGCGAGACCCGCAACCGAGACCTGGACCGGCCGCCCGGCGGCCAGCGCCGCATGCAGCGTCGGGCAGCCTTCGCTCTCGACCGCGATGACCTGCACGCCCTGATCGGCATAGTGGGCCGCGATACCGCCGATGAGGCCGCCGCCGCCGACCGCCACCAGCAGATGAGTCAAGTCCGGCGCCTGGCGGGCCAGCTCCTGTCCGACGGTTCCCTGCCCGGCCAGGATTTCGGGCTGGTCATAGGCATGCACCAGTGCGGCGCCAGTGGCGGCGGCGTGCGCCTCGCTCGCCGCGCGGGCTTCATCATAGCGGCTCCCGTGGCGCCGAAGGGTGGCACCCGCCGCCTCAATTCGTGCCGCCTTCGGCGCCGGGATGCTGGTCGGGCAGAAAATGGTCGCGGTATGGCCGAGCACCCGCGCGGCGTGCGCGACGGCCGCGCCATGGTTGCCGCCCGAGGCGGTGACCACGCCCGCCGCGGGCACGGGCCCGGCCAGCATGGTGTTGAACGCGCCGCGCGGCTTGAAGCTGCCGGTAACCTGCAACAGTTCGAGCTTTAGCGTCACCGCGCAGGCAAGCCCGAGCTGGTCGGCCGGCAGGTTGAGGATGGGCGTTTCCCTGATGTAGGGCGCAATCCGGGCAGCGGCATCAGCGATGGCAGAGCGGTCGGTCATGGGTGGCAGCCTGCCCGGCCGAGCCGCTGAGGGCCAGCCCCCGACCCCGGGGCGGAGCTCGGTAAACGCCACCCGGGCCGAATGCCAGCCGGAGCATTTTCAGGCCAAGCGGAATCGCTTGGCGACTCAGAGACCGTTTGAGAACACCGGACGGGTCGGCTCACCGCACGGAAATATGGGGTCTCGACCCAGGCCGGAGCGATCCGACCCTTGGCGTGATCGGCCGCCCGCTCGCCTTCACCCGCTCGCGCTTGTCTGGCATAAGGGCGCCTCAGAGAAGCGGGGGTCTCCTTGCACGCATCCTGCGCCGCACTGAACGGTGAGGGCGTCCTGCTGCTCGGCCCGCCCGGCGCGGCCAAGTCTGACCTCGTCCTGCGCCTTATGGGCCGCGGCTGGGATCTTGTGGCCGACGATCAGGTGGACATCACGGAGACAGGGGGGGCCTTGATGGCCGCACCGCCAAAGCCCTTGGCTGGCATGCTGGAGGTGCACGGGATCGGGATCGTGAAGTCGCTGCCTTATCGCGCACCGGTGCGGCTATGCTTGGTCGTGACGCTGTTGTCGCCAGGCGACCGTCCCCGTCGCCTTCCCGAGCCGTTGTTTTTCACGTCCTTCTCGGTCCGTCTCCAACATCTCGCCATGGCAGGGCAGGAAGCCTCCGCCCCGGAGAAGCTTGCCCTCGCGCTTGATCTCGCCACCGGCCGCGCCAGCCTCGCCGCCGGCGCTTTCTGATGGCGGATCGTCCCTTCCTGCTGGTCACTGGCCTGTCCGGCGCCGGCAAGGCGAGCATCTTGCGAACACTCGAAGATCTGGGCTTTGAGGTTGTGGACAATCCGCCGCTGGCCATCCTGTCAGACCTGGTGGCCGAAGCCGGCGGCAAGCTGGCGGTTGGTGTCGATGTTCGCTCCCGTGGTTTCCGCGCCGACGAGGTCCTTGCGGCACTCTCACGGTTGCGGACCCTGGCTGGCGTGACGGCGCGGCTGATCTTCGCCACGGCCGACGAACCGGTGCTGCTCCGCCGCTTCAGCGAAACACGGCGCCGCCATCCTTTGGCGCCGGGCGGCCCGCTCGGCGCCCGTGTCGCAGAGGGGATCGCCCAGGAAGCCGCCCTGCTCGCCCCGCTCCGCGACCAGGCTGACCTGGTGATTGACACGTCGGACCTGCCGCTGCCCGATCTGCGCCGCCTCGTCGAGCGGCATTTCCGGTCGGACGCTGCTGCGCCCATGGCCATTGGCGTCGTCAGCTTCGCATACCCGAAAGGCCTGCCGCGCGACGCCGACTTGGTGTTTGACGTGCGCTTCCTGCTGAACCCTCACTACCATCCCACGCTGCAGCCACAGACCGGACAGGATGCGGCGGTGGCTGAGTTCATCGCGGCAGATCCAGATTTCCCAAGCTTTTTCGGGCGTTTGACCGACCTGCTCGCGCTTCTGCTTCCACGCCACGCCGCCGATGGCCGCAAGTACCTCACCATCGCTCTCGGCTGCACCGGCGGGCGCCACCGATCCGTGCTGGTGGCTGAGCGGATCGCCCAACATCTGGCCGAAGCCGGCTGGCGCGTGGATTGCATGCACCGGGAACTGGGTATCTACCACCAGCTCATCGCCCTCCCCGCTTCGGGCGCGGCGGGGGGGTGATGGACTCTCCGCCACTTCTGGCCCACATGGGCGCCGCAATTCGAGCAAGTTCGGATCTGGGCCGGGGGGCCCTTTCGCACCCATCATGATCGGTCTCGTGATCGTCACCCATGGCCGCCTAGCCGAGGAACTCCGGCTGGCGATGGAACACGTCGTTGGCCCGCAAGGCAGCGTCGCAACCGTCTGCATCTTCCCCGATGATCGGCTGGAAACGCGACGGGAGGATATCCGCACCGCGATCAGCGATGTCGAGCAGGGCGATGGGGTTGTGGTACTGACCGATATCCTCGGCGGAACACCCTCCAACCTGGCATTCCAGCTTTGCGACCATCGGCGGGTCGAGGTGATCGCCGGCGTGAACTTGCCGCTGCTGGTGAAGCTGGCGAAACTCCGCAGTACCGAGCCACTGGCCGAAGCGGTGGCCCATGCCACGGCCGCGGGCCGGAAATATCTGGCGAGCGGCGCCGACATCCCAGACCTGCCCAAGGCCAATGGGGGCGAACGATGAACGAATGGCCCGATGAGCCCGGCGAGCGCGCCCTTGGCCGGCCTGCAACCGAGGCGCCCAGCGAAGCCCGCTTGGCGGGTGGCGCAGGCGCCAGCATGGCGCTCTCCCGGACCCTGATGATTCGCAACAGCCGCGGGCTTCACGCACGCGCTGCTGCCAAGCTGGTCACCGTCGCCGAGCGTTTCTCGGCCTGCGTGAACGTCTCGCGCCACGGTCAGACCGTGCCCGCCTGCTCGATCATGGGGTTGATGATGCTGGGCGCGGGACGCGGCAGCGAAATCAAGGTGGAAGCGGAAGGTTGGGACGCCAAGGAAGCGCTCGAGGCGATCGCCGGCCTGGTCGAGGCCGGCTTCCATGAAGACTGAGAAGCCTGACGCCAGGCCAGCCGATCGCCGCGGGGCGCCGCGCCGGGCGGGTCGCGAACTGCATGTTCGCGGCATCCCGATCTTCGCGGGCATTGCCATTGGCCCGGTCTTCGACACCAGTGAACCGCCAGCCGAGGCACCGCGCCGCAGCGTTGCGCGCGAAGCCGTGGAGGCCGAGAAGCAGCGACTGGCGTCAGCCGTTGCGGCCAGCCGAAAGCAGGTCGCGAAGCTCAAGATGCGGCTCGGCGTGCTGCCCGAGGAAGCGCAGGAGGAGCTTGAACCCCTGCTCGACGCCTACGCCATGATGCTGGGCGATTCCCGTCTGCTCCGCGGCGCCCGCAAGCGGATTGAAGGTGAGCTTCTTGCGGCCGAGACCGCCGTGGCGGACGAGGCGGAGGCGATCGCCGAGTTGATCCTCTCGGCACGCGATGACGACAAGGCCGGCCTCAAGCGCCGCGCTGGGGAGGTCCGGGAAATTGCCCGTCGGCTGACCCGCAACCTGACGGCCGCCCCGTTCCGCAGTTTCAAGGATGTGCCCGAGGGCGCGATTCTGGTCGCTGAGGAACTCACCCCGGCCGACGCCGCCCTTCTTGACCCGACACGGATCGCCGGGGTTGCCACCGAGGAAGGCGGCGCGGACGGGCACACGGCGATCATGCTTCGCGCCCTGGGCATCCCCTCGGTGCTGGGTGCCGCGGGCCTCACCGGGGCGGCACGGCGCGGCGACCATGCCGTGCTGGATGGCGGCCAAGGCATCGTGACGCTGCACCCGACACCCGCGACGCTGGCGGCGGCCAAGGACCAGTTGGCAGCCTACGCCAAGGAGCGGGCGCGCCTCGGGAAGCTGCGCCGCCTTCCCGCCGTCACGACCGATGGCGAGGTGGTGGAGCTGCTGGCGAACCTGGAGATCCCGGCGGAGTTGCCGCTGATCGCACAGGCTGGCGCGCAGGGCATCGGCCTGCTGCGGACCGAGTTCCTTTTCATGAACCGGGAAGACCTGCCGGACGAGGAAGCGCAGGTGGCGGCCTACGCCCCGATCGTCGAAGCGATGGCCGGCGACCCCGTGACGATCCGCGTGCTGGATTGGGGTGGCGAGAAGGATATGGAGGCCCTGGCGGCGGGTCTCGAGCCTGCCCACGCCGGACCAAACCCGGCACTTGGCCTGCGCGGCATCCGGATGCTGTTGAAGCGCCCCGAACTGCTGGAAGTGCAGTTCGCGGCCATTTTGCGGGTCGCTGCCAGCGCGCCAGAAGGCGCCGTGCGCGTGATGCTGCCGATGGTAACCATCCCGGAGGAGGTGAAGGCGGCGCGCGAGATTTACGAGCGCGTGGCCCGCAGGCTGCGGCGCCGGGGCGAGAAGCTGCCCGACCGGCTGCCGGAACTGGGTGCGATGATCGAGACTCCGGGGGCGGCACTCGCGGCCGATGCGATCGCTCTGGAAGCGGATTTCTTTGCCATCGGGACGAATGACCTGGCGATGTACACGCTCGCCGTCGATCGCGGCGATGCAGAGGTGGCACATTTGTATGATCCCCTCCATCCGGCGGTCCTGCGGTTGATGCAGTTCGCGACGGAGGCGGCGCTGCGGCTGCGCATGCCGGTCAGCGTTTGCGGCGAGATGGGCGGGAATCCGCGTCTCGTGCCGCTTCTGCTCGGCCTGGGGATCCGCTGCCTGTCGATGAATGCGAGCTCGATACCGCGCGTGAAGCAGGCGGTGCGCGCCTTGGATATCGGCGATTGCGCCCGCTTTGCTCGCCGCGTCATGGAGCAGTCGGACCCGGCTCGGATTCGTGAGTTGGTTGACGGCTTTGCGAACGGCGTGACCGAGCGAGGGTAGGCAATCGGCCCTCGCCCGGTTGCCAAAGCAGAGCCTGGCAGCGCATGCTGTTGTCGGAGGCCACGCCAAGTGGCCACAGAATCTCATACCAAGCGCCCGGAGGTACCACCTCCGTGCGCCTCATCCGCCGGGCGGCCCGCATCCGCGGCGCTTGGGTTCGCAGCATACCCCGCGGCGCCCGTTCGGGCGCTCGGCCCTTTGGGCCGCAGGTCAGAACTTCGTGCGCTGGATATCATGCGCCCGGTGTCATGTTCTGACCTGTGCGTATGCGCGCGATGCGATGGTGGTGATCTGTTCTGGCTGTGCGATGAGCCAGTTCCATGCGTCGCAGCAGGCCTCGACGATGGCGTCGTCGCTGTCGAAGACGCGGTTGCTGAGCTTGTTGGAGCGCAGGAAGGCCCAGACGTTCTCGACTGGGTTTAGTTCAGGGCTGTAGGGCGGCAGGTGCAGCAGGGTGACGTTGTCCGGCACGACGAGCCGGCCGCCGGTCTGGTGCCAGCCCGCGCCATCGACGATGAGGACGGCGTGGGCGCCGGCTGCGACGGTGCGGCTGATCTCGACCAGGTGCAGGGTCATCGCATCGGTATTGGCGGCCGGCAGCACGAGGCCCTCGGCCACGCCGCGGCCGGGGCAGACCGCGCCGAACAGGTAGGCCCAGGTGTAGCGGTGGTCGCGCGGCGCAGGCGGGCGCGAGCCACGCTTGGCCCACAGCCGGGTGATGGTGCCCTGCTGGCCGATCCGGGCTTCGTCCTGCCACCACAGTTCCAGCGGCTTGCCGCGCGCCTGCGCCGTCAGGGCGGCGTCTACGAGGGCGGTGAAGTCGGCCTGAAAGACGCTTGGCGCCCGGCGTCGTGGCCGGGATGGCGCGGCCGCGGAACCAGCCGGCGGAAGCACTGTCGGCGCAGCAGGTCGCTGACGCTGCGCTCGGCCATCGCCACGCCGAACCGCCGCGCGATCGCCCGCACCAGGTCCGACCGGCGCCACCGCGTCACGCCATCCTGAGCGAGGTCCGGTCCCTCGCTCACCCAGCGCGCCACCTCGCGCTCCTGCTCGGGCGACAGCAGGCGCGGCGTGCCGCCGCCATGGCGGTCACGCAGTCCCGCCAAACCCTCGGCGTTGTAGCGATGTACCCAATCCCTCAGCGTCTGCCGGTCCATCCCCGCAGCCTACGCCGCATCCGTCCGCGACGCTCCCTCCAGCACCAGCGCCAACGTCAACATGTGCCGCGCCGCGTGCGGCTGCCGGCACCGCCGCGCCGCGCGCCGAAGCCCCGACGCATCCAGATCCAGCCGCGTGATCGTCACCGCCGCCACCATTGCCGCCCCCTCGCCAAGCACGAAGAACAGCGAATCACACTCGCCGTGACCGCGGGAACACTCATGAGTCACGGCAGGACGCCGGGCGTATCACTGTGTTGGCGCGCGAAAACTGCGAAGATAGGCCACAGCGCCGGGTGGATAGAGCATTGGCTACAATCCATCATGATGGCGATGTCGAATAGCCGCTCGGGCGGCGGATTCATGACAACATCGTTGTTTCGGTCGAAGCTGTACCGACCCAGCGCATTCGGACGAAAGTAGCTGTTCACATCGTGCCAGTCGAAGCCCGATCCGCCAATGCCGACCAGGGTGGCACGGAAGGGCCGCAGCCCCGCCGCCGTCTGAAGCCGGCCGACATGGCCATGGATGCCGTTATTGTAATTGAAGAAGCTATTTCCGATATAGATCGCCGAGGTCGGCGCGTAGACCTCACGTACGGTCGGGTGCGTCTACGCAAGCGCACTACCGGCACCCAGCATGACCCCCAGCGCAAGGCCCCCGAAAGCAGCTCGCGCCAAGCCGCTGATGGCATCGAACATGGGCTTTTCCTCCAACCGGACGGACGCTGGTTGGGGCTAGGCTATGCAGCGACGCCAAGCGGGTAAAGGCCTAGTCAGCGCTACCCGTTCAGGTGGCAAGCACTGCGGCGGCCGGGTGCGATCTCGCGCAGCTTCGGCACCTCGACCCGGCACCGCTCGGTGGCGGCGGGGCAGCGCGGGTGGAAGTGGCAGCCGGGCGGCGGGTTGAGGGGCGAGGGGATCTCCCCCTTGACGGTCACGAAGGCGCGCTTGCGGTTGCCGATTCGCGGCACGCTGGCCAGCAGGCTTTGCGTGTAGGGGTGGTTCGGGCTGCCGAACACCTCGGCCGTCGGCGCTTCTTCCACGACGCGGCCGAGATACATGATCACCACCCGGTCGCTCAGATGCTCGACCACGCCGAGATCGTGGCTGATGAACAGGTAGGTCAGGTCAAGCTCGCGCCGCAGCTTCATGAAAAGGTTCAGGATCTGCGCCTGGATCGAGACGTCAAGCGCCGCCACCGCCTCATCGCACACCAGGAATTCCGGCTGCACTGCCAGCGCGCGCGCGATGCCGATGCGCTGGCGCTGGCCGCCGCTGAACTGGTGCGGGTAGCGGCGCTTGAAGCCGGGATCCAGGCCGGCGCGGCGCATCTGCTCATCGACGTAACTGTCGAAGCCCGCGCGCGTGGTCATGCCATGCACCAGCGGCGCCTCGCCCACGATGTCCGCCACCCGCATGCGCGGATTGAGGCTGGCATAGGGGTCCTGGAAGATCATCTGGCGCTTGAGCTTGGCCTCCTTCGCGGCCGTGCCTTCCTGCGCCGACACATCCTGTCCATTCCAGCGCACGACGCCCGAGGAAGCGGGCAGGATCCCGGCGGCGATGCGGCCGAGCGTGGACTTGCCGCAGCCGCTTTCGCCAACCAGGCCCACCACCTCGCCGCGGTGGATCGCCATGTCCACCTTATCGACGGCGTGCACGATCTCCTCGCGCACATCCGCGCCGAGACGACGCGCAAGCTTTGCCGCGATGTCGAGCTTCTTCGCGAACCGGCGCGAGACGCCGTCCAGCGAAACCATCGGCGGCGCGCTCATGCCCCGATCTCCTCAAGGTGCGGCCGGTGGCAGCGCGCGCCGCGGCCGGGCCGCCAGTCGCGCAGCTCGGGCATCTCGCCGCAATCCTCGCCGGCGCGCGGGCATCGGGCGCGGAAGGCGCAGCCGGGCGGCAGGGTGAGGAGGGATGGCGTCATGCCTGGGATCTGGCGCAGCGGCTCGCCGCGCCGGTTCCGGCTTGGCACGCTGCCGAGCAGCCCGTTCGTGTAGGGGTGCAGCGGCGTGTCCAGCACTTCGCCCACATCGCCCTGCTCGACGATGCGGCCGGCATACATGACCGCGATGTCGTCGGCCAGGCCAGCGACCACCGACAGGTCATGGGTGATCCAGATCAGCGCCGTGCCGGTGGTGGCCGCCAGCTTCTGCACCTCCGCCAGGATCTGGCCCTGGATCGTGACGTCGAGCGCCGTCGTCGGCTCATCCGCCACGATCAGGTCGGGCCGGTGGAGCAGGGCGATCGCGATTGCGACCCGCTGGCGCATGCCGCCCGAGAATTGATGCGGATAGGAACGCAGCCGCTCATCCGGGGAGGGGATGCCGACCAGGCCGAGCGCATCGCGGGCGCGGGCGCGGGCATCGGCCTCGCTGACCTTCTCATGCGCCTGCACCGTCTCGATCATCTGCGTGTCGATGCGCAGCACCGGATTGAGCGTCATCATCGGGTCCTGGAAGATCATGGCGATGCGGTTGCCGCGCAGCCGCCGCATCTCCTCCTCCGAGGCGCCGACCAGCTCCTTGCCCTGGAACAGGATCTGGCCGCTGACGATGCGCCCGGGCGGATCGACCAGCCCCATCACCGAGAAGCCGGTGACGGTCTTGCCCGAGCCGCTTTCGCCAACCAGGCCCAGCACCCGGCCGCGATCGACGCGGAAGGACACGTCCTCCACCGCCCGCACCACACCGGCGCGGGTGAAGAAATGCGTGCGCAGGTTGCGCACCTCGAGCGTCGGGGCGGCCATGGCTATTTCTTCAGCCTCGGGTTCAGCACGTCTCGCAGATGGTCGCCCACCAGGTTGATGGCGACGATCGTCACCAGCAGCGCGATGCCCGGATAGAAGCTGATCCAGTATTTCCCCGACAGCATATATTCGTAGCCATTGGCGATCAGCAGGCCGAGCGAGGGTTCGGTGATCGGCACGCCGAGCCCGAGGAATGACAGCGTCGCCTCCAGCGCGATGGCGCGCGCCACCTGCATGGTGCCGATGACGATCAGCGGCGGCAGGCAGTTGGGCAGCAGATGCTTGAACAGGATGCGGTGCGTCGGCAGGGCCAGGCATTGCGCGGCCTCGATATACTCGCGCCGGCGCTCGACCAGCGCGGTGCCGCGCACGGTGCGGGCATAATAGGCCCATTCCACGATGACGATCGCGATGACCACATTGGCGATGCTCTTGCCGAGGAAGGCCAGGATCATCAGCGCGACCAGGATCGCCGGGAAGGACAGTTGCAGGTCCACCACCCGCATGATGGCGCTGTCGGTGCGCCCGCCCACATAGGCCGCCAGCAAGCCGAGCGAGGCGCCGACGATGCAGGCCAGCAGCGCCGAGCCTGCCCCCACCATCAGCGAGATGCGCAGCCCGTACATGATGCCCGACAGCATGTCCCGCCCCTGGTCGTCCGTGCCGAGCCAGAAGGTCATGGTGTCGTCGCCATTGCGGCTGCCGGGCTCGAGCCGCCCATCCATGATGTCCAGCACGGCCAGGTCGTAGGGGTTCTGCGGCGCGATCAGCGGCGCCAGGATGGCCAGCAGCGCGATCACGACGAACATCGCGAGCCCGGTCAGCGCCAGCCGGGATTCCGCGAATTCGGAGACGAAGCGCCGAAACGGTGTCTCCACCCGTTCCGGCGAGATGGGCAGGCTGGTGCTGCTCATGTCACTTGCCTTCCAGGCGCACGCGCGGATCGAGCACCGAGTAGGTGAGATCGACGACCAGGTTGATGACGATGAACATCAGCACGATCACCATCAGGTAGGCGACGATCACGGGCCGGTCGAGCACGTTGATGGAATCGATGATGAGCTTGCCCATGCCCGGCCAGGCGAAGATCGATTCCGTCACCACCGAGAAGGCGATGGTGCTGCCGAATTCCAGGCCCGTCACGGTGACGACCGGGATCAGGATGTTCTTGAACACATGCACGAAGGTCACGCGGAACGGGCTCAGCCCCTTGGCACGGGCGAACTTCACATAGTCCATCAGCATCGTCTCGCGCACGCCCGCGCGCGTCAGGCGGATCACCAGGCTGATCTTGAACAAGGCCAGGTTGAGGGCCGGCATGATCAGGTGCGCGATGCCGTCCGACGTCATGAAGGACCATTGCAGCCCGAGCAGGCTCGCCGTGTCGCCGCGCCCGGTGGAGGGCAGCCAGCCCAGCTGAACGGCGAACACCATGATCAGCATCAGCCCCACCCAGAAGGAGGGCAGCGAGAAGCCGAGGATCGATCCAGCCATGATCGCCTTCGATGCCGCGCTGTCGGGCCGAAGCCCGGCATAGAGGCCGAGCGGCAAGCCGATCAGGATCGCACCCACCGTCGCCGCCAGCGCCAGCTCCAGCGTGGCCGGCATGCGGTTCAGGATCAGTGTCAGCGCCGGCTCGTTGAACACGAAGCTGCGGCCGAGGTCACCCTGCAGGGCGCGACCCAGGAAGACCAGATATTGTTCCCACAGCGGCAGGTCGAGCCCGAGCGCGCGAATCGCCCTCTCCCGCTCGATCTGGTCGGCGTCCGGGCTGATCAGGATTTCGACCGGGTCGCCGATCGCGAAGACGCCGACGAAGACGATCACCGACATGGCGAACACCACGCCCGCCGCCTGGATCAGCCGGCGCAGGAGGTAGACCGACATGGCTCAGCGCATCGTGGCCGGGCGCACATCCTGCGCCCGGGTCAGCTCATCGACGCGCGGCAGATGGGTCAGGGTGCGGCGCATCGCCCAGATGTTGGTCTGGATGTGCAGCGGGATGACCGCCACATCCTCGGCCGCCATGCGCTGGATGTCGATCAGCATGGCTTCGCGCTTCGCCTCGTCCAGTTCGGCCAGGCTGACTTCCAGCTTGGCGTCCAACTCGGCGTTGGAATAGCGGCCGCGGTTGGAGGCGCCCCAGCCGCGCTCGCGGCTGACGGTGCCGATGATGTTGCGCATCGGGTGGCTGGCGTCGGGGTTGGATCCCCAGCCGATCAGGTGCGCCGAATACTCGGCCCGGCCGGCGCGGCCGACGAAGGTGGCCCAGGTCTGCGCCTCCACGCCGGTGCGCACGCCGATCCGCGTCCACATCTGGCCCACCGCCTAGGCGATCCGCGAATCATTGATGTAGCGGTCGTTCGGGCTGTTCAGCTGGATGCGGAAGCCGTTGGGATACCCCGCTTCGGCCAGCAGGCGGCGCGCGCCGTCCGGGTCGAAGCGCGGCGCCTCCAACCCCGGCACGTGGCTGAAGGTGCCGGGCGGCAGGAACTGGCCAGCGGGCGTCGCCGCCCCGTCCATGATGCGGGTGGTGATCGCGCTGCGGTCGATCGCCATGGACAGGGCACGCCGCACGCGCACGTCGCGCAGCGGGTTGCGGCCGAGCGGCCTTCCCTCATTGTCGGTGATCTGCGGGCTGTCCGCATCGGCCGCGCGCAGATGGTCCAGGCCGAGGAAGATCAGCCTGAGGCCCACCGTCTCGCTGGTCGCGAGCCGCGGGTCGTTGCGCAGCCGCGCCAGGTCGGTGGTGGGCACCTGGTCGATGAAGTCCAGATCACCCGCCAGCAGCGCCGCGGTGCGCGCCGCATCGTTGGTGACCATGCGGTAGGTTACCCGCTCGAAAGCCGAGGCGCCGCCATGCCAGGAATCGTTGCGCGCGAATTCGATCCGGTCGCCGCTGCGATGCGACACCACCCGGAACGGGCCTGTGCCGATCGCCAGCGCGCCGGAATTGAAGCCCTCGGTGGTGGCGGTGGCATGCGTCTCGGCGTCGATGATGCGGACATTCGTCATGTCGAGCGGCATCAGCGGATAGGGCACGCGGGTGTGCAGCCGCAGCGTCAGCGGATCGACGATCTCCATCCGCAGGATTGGGCGGGCATAGGCGGCGAAGCTGGAGGGCGCGTTCGGCACGTTGGGCAGGCGCTGCAGGGTGGCCACCACATCCTCGGCGGTGAAGGCGCTGCCATTGTGGAAGCGCACGCCGGGCCGCAGCTTGAATTCCCAGATGGTCGGCCCGATCGGCCGCCATTCCAGCGCCAAGCCGGGGATGGAGCGCGACTTGTCGTCGGTTTCGACCAGCTTGTCGAAGATCATGTCGCTGACCGCGTTGTTCGGCGACAATTGGTGATAGTGCGGATCGAGCGAGGTAACGGGCGAGCCCACGCCCATGGTCAGCGTCTGCGCCGCGGCGCTGCCGGCCAGCAGCGCCATGCCGGCCGCCAAGGCGGCCCGAGTGCCGATCATCATCCGTCCGATCCCTGTTCCCAGAACATCCCTCCGCCAAGCGGTAGCAGCAGCGACAGCCCGTGGCCAGCGCCATGAAGGGGGTTGCGGGCAACCCCGCTTCCCTGCTGCACTCGCCCGCGGCAGGGGAGAGCGAGAGATGAGGCATTCCGGCAGCGTTCTGGCGGCGGCATTGCTGGCGGCGGCCATCCCGGGCCTGGCGGCAGCGCAAAGCCTGACCATCGCCACCGGCGGCGCCGCCACCTCGCTCGATCCGCATTTCTTCAACGCGGCGCCGAACAGCGCGCTGACCGCGCACATCTTCGACCGGCTGGTGGACCGCGACCATGAGCAGCGGGTGGTGCCCCACCTGGCCGAAAGCTGGCGGCGCCTGTCCGATACGGAATGGGAATTCACGCTGCGCCGCGGCGTGACCTGGCATGATGGGCGGCCCTTCACTGCCGACGATGTGGTCTTCACCTTCGCCCGCGCGCCCAATGTGCCGAACAGCCCGGGCGGCTTCGGCCCGGCGCTGCGCAGCGTGAAGGAGGTGCAGGCGCTGGATGCCACCACGCTGCGCCTGGTGACCCATTACCCGAACCCGATCCTGCTGCCCGAGCTGGGCGGCATCCACATTGTCAGCCGTCATGTCGGCGCGGGCGCCACCACCGAGGACTATAATTCGGGCCGCGCCGCCATCGGCACCGGCCCCTATCGGCTGGCGCAGCACCGCCCGGGCGACCGCACGGACTTCACCCGGCATGAGGGCTGGTGGGGCGGCACCGAACCCTGGGCGCGCGTGGCGGTGCGCTTCGTGCCGACCGACCCGGCACGCACCGCGGCGCTGCTGGCCGGCGATGTGGACCTGATCGACCAGGTCTCGCCCACCGACCTGCCGCGGCTGCGCCGCGATGCGCGCGTGGCCATCCATGAGACGGGGTCGCTGCGCATCGTCCATATCGGGCCGGACTGGTCGCGCAGCGGGCCGCTGCCGCATGTGACGGACAATGCCGGCCAGCCCCTGCCGGTGAACCCGTTCCAGGACCTGCGGGTACGCCGCGCGCTGAATGTGGCGATCAACCGCGACGCGATCGTCGAGCGGGCGATGGATGGCATGGGCACCTCCACCGCCCAGTGGCTGCCCGCCGGCACCTATTCCCATGATCCGGCCACCCGCCCGGTGGCCTACGACCCCGAGGCGGCGCGCCGGCTGCTGGCCGAGGCCGGCTATCCGCAGGGCTTCCGCATCGTGCTGCACACGATGAACGACCGCTTCCCCAACGATGCGCGGGTGGCGCAGGCGGTGGCGCAGATGTGGAGCCGCGTCGGCGTGCAGACGGCGGTGGAGGCGCTGCCCTGGGCCAGCTATTCGGCCCGCGCGGCGCGGCAGGAGTTTTCCATGTCGATGGGCAGCTGGGGCAGCACCACGGGCGAGGGCCTGTCCTATCTGGTCAGCGTGCTGAGCAGCTTCGACCGCGCGGCGCGCACCGGCGCGGCCAACCATCGCCGTGTCTCCGACCCCGAGCTGGATGCGCTGATGCGCCGGGCCAGCGCCACCATGGACGACGCGGCGCGCGAGGCCGTGCTGCACGAGGCGGTGCGGCGCTACGCCGACCAGGTCTGGAACTTCCCGATCCTGCACCTCGGCAATGTCTGGGCCAGCCGCCGCGGCATGACCTATGTGGCGCGCAAGGATGAGCGGACGGTGGCGATGGGGCTGCGGGCGGCGCCCCGCTGAGGCGCCCCCTCAGAGACCGTTTGAGAACACCGGACGGGTCGGCTCGTCGGGTCTTTTCCGCCCCCGTTCCGTTGCCGGACTTGCCGATGCAACCAGCATCGGCGGCGTCCGGCGCCTGCCGGGGAAGAAAAATCACCTGTGGATCCTCGGCCGCCGGCATTCCCAAACGGTCGCTTATGCCGAGCGCACGAAGGTTTCACCTTCGTGCCTCAGGCGCGTCGTGCCGAAAGCACGCCTGCGGCGTGACGTGCCGAAAGCACGCCTGCGGCGTGACGTGCCGAAAGCACGCCTGCGGCGTGACGTGCCGAAAGCACGCCTGCGGCGTGACGTGCCGAAAGCACGCCTGCGGCGTGACCCGGGCCGCATCCGCGGCCCTTGGCTTCGTCATGCCGGAGGCATGCTGTTCGCATGACGCATAAGCCGCGGCGCGCATTCGCGCGCTCGGCCCTTCGGGCCGCAGGTCAGAACTTCGTGCGCCGGGTATTAGCTTTCCAGCTCGCTGTCCCAGTACAGATAGTCGCGCCAGCTTTCGTGCAGGTAATTGGGCGGGAAGGACCGGCCATTTTCCTGCAATTCCCAGCTGGTCGGCTGGCGCGGTTCCTGGCGGGGCAGCATGTTGCACTCCCGCGGCAGGCGCGAGCCCTTGCGCAGATTGCAGGGGCCGCAGGCGGTAATGACATTGTCCCAGGTGGTGCGCCCCCCGCGCGAGCGGGGGATCACATGGTCGAAGGTCAGATCCTGGGTCGGGCGCGGCTGGCCACAATATTGGCATTCGAAACTGTCGCGCAGGAACACGTTGAACCGCGTGAAGGCAGGGCGTCGGGCTGATGGAATATATTCCTTCAGCGCGATCACCGAAGGCAGCCGCATGCACAGGCGCGGCGAATGCACCTCGGTCTCATATTCCGACAGCACCGAAACGCGATCGAGGAACACGGCCTTCACCGCGTCCTGCCACGACCAGATCGACAGGGGAAAGTAGGATAGGGGCCGAAAGTCGGCGTTCAGGACGAGCGCCGGATAACCCTGGCCGCTGAAGATTTGTCCGCCGTCGGGCAAGCGCCTCTCCTCTGTCGAGGTCGGCCAACCCATCCCCTGGGGTATCGAACTTTAAGGCACGCCCCAGATTCTGTGGCTAAGCCGCTTCCGCCCAGTCTTTCTGCCAGTCCGAGGAGGGGCACGCAACAGGCTGAAAAGCGGGTTTCACACGCCCGTCACGCACCGCCCAGCACGCGTTGCAGGAACAAGGCGCCGGCGCTGATGCCGGCCTCGTCCAGGCCGTGATCCAGGTCAGGGCGCCAATGGGTTTCCACCTCGACCCCGGCGGCGGCCAGGGCGGCGGCGGCGGCGCGGCCGGCCGCGATCGGCACAATCCCGTCTTCCTCGCCATGCAGCAGGCAGACGGGCGGCCGCGCCGCGATCCAACCTGACAGGCCGGCCGAATCGGGCAGCGCACCGGCATAGCCCAGGATGCCGGCCATCGGTGGCGTCAGGCGGAGCCCGGTGGCAAGCGCCATCATGCAGCCCTGGCTGAAGCCCATCAGCGCCACCTGCCCTGCTGCAAGGCCCAACGCAGCCGCTTCGGCCATCACCACGGGACCCAGCCGCGCGGCGGCCGAGCTGGCGCCGGCCGCAACCCGCGCCGGGGTCCGATCCGACAGGCTGAACCATTGCCGGCCATAGGGCGCCAGGTCGCAGGGCTCGGATCCGTGCGGCGCGACGAACACCGCCCCCGGCACTGCCCGCGCCCAGCCGGGGGCCAAGTCAATCAGATCGAAGCCGTCCGCCCCCAACCCATGCAGAAGAACCACCAGCCGGCGTGGCGCCTTGGCCTCCAGCGGGCCCCAGCGTGGCGCGTCGCCGAAGGCGCTCACGCCTCGTCGCGCATGTAGGGCTCGACCAGGCCCTGCAGCTTCAACGTCAGCGGGTTGCCGTGGCGGTCCGTGCCCTTGCCGACCGAGACGCGCACCCAGCCCTCGCTGACGCAATATTCCTCGACATTGGTGCGCTCCACCCCCTTGAACCGCACGCCGACGCCGCGCGCCAGCAAGGGCTCGTTGTAGAAGGGGCTGCGCGGATCGACCGACATGCGGTCAGGCATTTCTGTGGGCATGGGGCGGGGATACAAAGCCCCACCCCAGCCGGCAAGCCTACTCCGCCAGCGACATGCCCAGCGCTGGCTTCACATCGGGTGCCAGCGGGCAGACATAGGGCTCGCGCGCCAGCTTGGCGGCATGCTCGGCCTTGGCCTTCGCCAGCACATCGGGCCGGGTCAGCGCGTCCAGCGCCGTGCCGGCCATCACCTTCGCCACATGCACCATGCCGGTATGCGCCGCCGGCAGCTTGCCCTGCGCCGTAATCTGCCAGGAATGGCCCGGCGTGCCGATGGCATAGGTGGCGCCGCGCGCCTGCACGGTGGGCACCTTCCAGGAAACGTCGCCCACATCGGTGCTGCCGACCATGCCCGCGCCGCGCGCCGCCTGCGGCACGATCAGGTCGCACAAGGGCTTGCCAAGCTCCACCGGCAGCCCCTGGCGGCGGAAGGCGGCCACCACATCCTCCTCCCGCAGCGTCGCCTGGAATTCAGCGGCGCGGGCGCGATCCTCATCGGTGAAGGGCGGCGGGCCGAGCCGCTCGAAATTCTCCTGCATCAGCGTCTCCAGCGGGCCATTGCCCATCAGGTTCGACACCGCCGAGATCACCCGGTGCGAGACGCTGCATTCCGTCATCAGCGCCGCGCCATCGGCCACCTTCTTGACGCGCGCCACCAGCGGCGAGAGTTCGGCCAGGTTCCGCGCGCGGATCAGATAGCGCACCTTGGCGCGCGCCTGCACGACGTTGGGCGCGATGCCGCCCGCATCCAGATAGGCATAGTGGATGCGCGCGTCGGAGGGCATGTGCTCGCGCATGTAGTTCACGCCGACGCTCATCAGTTCCACCGCATCCAGCGCCGAGCGGCCAAGATGCGGGCTGGCCGCGGCGTGGGAGGCCCGGCCTTCGAAGGTGAAGTCGATGCGCGTATTGGCCAGCGAATGTGCCTCGTTCACGCCGGAGAAGGAAGCCGGGTGCCAGGAGATGGCGATGTCGACATCGTCGAAGGCGCCATCGCGCACCATGAAGCCCTTGGCGGCGCCGCCTTCCTCGGCGGGGCAGCCATAGTAGCGGACGCGGCCGGGCAGGTTGTTGGCGGCCAGCCAATCCTTCACCGCGGCGGCCGCCAGCAGGCTGGCCGAGCCGAGAAGGTTATGGCCACAGGCATGGCCATTGGTCTCGCCCGGCACCGGGCGCGGCACGGCCACCCCCGATTCCTGACTCAGTCCCGGCAGCGCGTCATACTCGCCGAGGATGGCGATGACCGGCCCCCCCTCCCCCGCCTCGCCCATCAGCGCTGTCGGGATGCCGGCGACATTGTCGGTGATGCGGAAGCCCTCGGCGGCCAGCATCTCGCGATGGGCGGCGGCGCTGCGATGCTCATTGTAGCAGAGCTCGGGCGTGCCCCAGACGCGGTCGGACAGTTCGGCATAGGCGGTGCGACGGTCCTCGACCAGGCGCCAGATCGCTTCTTCGTTCCGCATCACGGACACTCCCTCAGGGTTGCAGTTCCACAAGCTCGCGCGGCAGGTTGGCGCCGGCCAGCGTTTCCACGCCGGTCGTCGTCACCAGCAGCATATCCTCGATGATGAAGCCACCGAGGCCGTCCAGGTACCAGGGCAGCTCGAAGGCAAGCACCATGCCGGGCTCGGCCAGCGCATCGCTGTCGGCGGCAAGGTAGGGCCATTCCTCGGACCAGATGGAGGCGCCGAGCCCATGGCCAACATGGCCGCGCGCATAGGCGGGGAAGCCGCAGGCCCGCACCGCGCCGATTGCCGCCGCATGCACGCCGGCCAGCGGCGCGCCGGGCACCAGCGCGGCGCGGCCGGCCGCGAACCCTGCGGCCAGGCTTTCATGGACGCGCCGGGCGGCCGGCGTCGCAGGACCCAGCGTGAAGCATCGCGCCAGGTCGGCCGAATAGCCGCCGACCACCGCCCCCACATCCAGCTTCACCACATCGCCGATCGCGACCCCGCCGGGCGAGGCCCAGGGTGCTGCGCCGAAGCCCGCATATTCCCAGGAGGTGACGCCGGCGACGCCGGCCGCGGCCGCCGCCGCCTGCACCGCATCCTGGAAGGCGCGCACGATGGCGGCCCGCGTGGCGCCGAGGCGGATGGCAGGGATGGTCGCGCGCAGCGCCGCCTCGGTCAGTTCCGCCGCGGTCCGCAGCCGCGCGATCTCGGCGGCCGATTTCACCGCTCGAAGGCGCTCGATCAGGCCCGTGGCGTCGGTCAGCGATGCCGCCGGCAGCGCCGCCTGAAGCGCTGGCGCATCGGCCGCCGGCAGCGCGCCCATCTCCATCCCGATCCGCTTGCCCTCCAGGCCCATCTGGCGCGCCAGCCTGCCCAGCGCGGCCAGCGCCGCATCCCGGTCGAAGGTGGCGGGCCGGGCGAAATCCGCGGGCCGAGACGCCGCCGCGGCGGCCACCGCCGCCTCCAACGACAGGCCAGCAGCCAGCGGCGCGCGCAGATCCATCGCCTCCGGCCATATCGCGTGGACATGCAAGGGCGAGAGCCCGGCCGCCTCGGCCGCGCCGGCGAACAGGTCGGTCACCACGGCGCCAACCGGCCGCGCCGGGTCGGCCGGCACCAGCGCCATGGCCGCGCCGAGCCGCCGCCAATTGGCCGCCACGCCGGCCGGCGCGCCGGTGGCCCACAGGAACGTCTCTGGTGCCAGCACCAGCAGCGCGTCCATCCCTGCCGCCATCATGCGCGCCGCAGCGCGCGCGCGATCGATCTCGCCTGCCATGTTCGCATGGCAGGCCGGCCGCCCCGCATTGTCAATGCGCGATGCCCGCGCCTAACCTGCCCGGGCTCGCAAGGAGGGGACCATGCTCCGCACATTGATCGCCGGCGCCGCCGCGCTGCTGCTGACCGCCGGCACCGCCGCGGCGCAGGCGCTGGAATGGCGCTTCCACAACAGCTACGCGCCGACCCGGGTGGAAAGCCAGCATGTGCGCGACCTGGCCGCCGACCTGCGCACCCGCACCGGCGGCCGCTTCACGCTGAACGTCTTCGAAGGCAACGCGATGAACCTGCGCGATGCCGACATGCTGCGCACCATGCAGGGCGCGACGCCCGAGATGTCCTTCATCTGGTCGCCCTTCCTCGGCCGCGACGATGCCGCCCTGTCCTCGATCCTGGTGTTCGGCCTGATCCGGAACGAGGCCGAGCTGACCCGCGTGATGCCCGCGCTGCAGCAAAGCCTGGCCGAGGGCATCCGCCGGTGGAACATCGAACCGGCGGGCTTCATGCAGCTTGGCCTGCTGGATGCCTCGATCTTCTGCCGCACCCCGGTGCGCAGCCTGGACGAGCTTCGCCGCCTGAAGCTTCGCGTCGGCTCGCGCGAGCAGGTGGAGACCTTCCGCGCGCTGGGCGTGGCCGCGCAGATCGTGCCGCAGCAGGAACTCTACAGCGCCATGCAGACCGGCGTGGTGGATTGCGCGCTCTATCCGCCGCGCATCCTGCACACGATCAGCCTGCAGGAAGTGGCGAAGCATGGCATCTCGACCGGCTTCGCCTTCCCGCCGACCCCCTATGTGATGCTGGCGAACCAGGCGCGCTGGCGGGCGCTCTCGGCCGAGAATCGCGCGCACCTGACCGCCGCGCTCAGCGCCAATGAGCAGCGCAGCGCCCGCTTCGCCCAGGACGCCGCCGATGACGAGGCGGCGCGGGAGCGGCTGCGCGGCCAGGGCGTGACCTTCCACGGCACGCTGAACGAGGCCGAGCAGATGCAGATCCGCACCGCCGCGCTGGCCACCTGGGACACGCTGATGCGCGAGGCCGGCGGCCAGGGCCCCGCCTGGCGCACCCGCATCCAGGCCGCCCTCGGCGCCAACTGAGGTGGCGGCGCTGGACCGCGCGGTGCTGCTGGTCTCGCGCGGGTTGCTGGCGCTCTCGGCTGCCTGCTGCGCCGGCATCCTGGCGCTGGTCGTGGCGGCGGTGGTGATGCGCTACGCCATCGCCGCCCCCTTCCGCTTCACCGAGGAGCTGGCCGGGCTGCTGCTGAGCGCCATGGCCTTCCTGGCCCTGCCCTTCGCCATGGCCAGCCACGCCAATATCCGCGTGACCCTGCTGACCGAGCGGCTGCCGCCCCGCGCGCAGCGCCTGGCCTGGGTGCTGGGCCAGGGCATCATGGTCAGCTTCTGCGCGATCTTCGCCTGGGAGGGGTGGAACATCGCCGACTTCACCCTGCGGCTGAACCTGATGAGCGAGCAGGCGCGCCTGCCGCTGGCGCCCTGGACCTTCCTGATGCCGACCGCCATCGCCTTCACCGGCTTCATCGCCGCCTGGGTGGCGCTGCGCCCACCGCCCGGTGACAAGGGCGGGCACCTGTGATCTGGGGCTTCCTGCTGGGCATGGCCGGCGCCACCGTGCTGTCGGGCGCGGTGCTGGGGGCGGCGCTTGGCCTGACCGGCTTCGCCATCCTGCACCTGTTCGCAGGCGGCGCCGCGCGGATCGGCGTGCAGACGGTGTGGAACACCTTCAACGAATTCACCCTGACGGCGATCCCGCTGTTCATCCTGCTGGGCGAGGTGCTGGTGGCCTCGGGCCTGGCCAAGGGTGTCTATCGGGCGCTGGCGCCGATCTTCGCGCGGCTGCCGGGGGGCCTGCTGCACACCAACATCGCGGTCTGCACCGTGTTCGGCGCGGTGTCGGGCAGTTCCATGTCGGTGGCGGCGGCGGTCGGCAGCGTCGCCTATCCGGAACTGAAGGCGCGCGGCTATGACCGGGCGGCCACCGTCGGCTCGTTGGCCGGTGGCGGCACGCTCGGGCTGCTGATCCCGCCCTCGCTGTCGCTGCTGATCTATGGCGCGCTGACCGATACCTCGATCGGGCGGCTGTTCCTGGCGGGCGTGCTGCCGGGACTGATGATGGCCGGGCTGTTCATGGCCTGGATCACCTTCGCCGCCTGGCGCAACCCGGCGATCCTGCCCGAGGAACGCCGCGTGGCTTTTGCCGAGGCGCTGCGCGGGCTGGTCGGCGTACTGCCGCTGCTGGTGCTGATCGTGGCGGTGCTGGGCAGCCTGTTCGCCGGCCTGGCGACGCCCACGGAAGCGGCG